>CEUS01154989.1_pt1 | contig 14110 bp, 11 predicted proteins | sample 427031 | NCBI WGS metagenome assembly CEUS01 (sample SAMEA2622837, study PRJEB7988) | marine metagenome | biome: marine biome (ENVO:00000447); feature: marine epipelagic mixed layer (ENVO:xxxxxxxxx); material: "saline water (ENVO:00002010), including plankton (ENVO:xxxxxxxx)" | depth 140 m | reverse complement strand
GAGCATGATCTCAACGCTCCTGTCTCCGGCCGAATAGAATCTCTCGACGTGCAGGTTGACCAGCTGGTCGAGCAGGGTCAGAACCTTGGCCAGATCATCCCCGCAGACGACGCCGAAGCCTGAATCGCTTCTGAAGTGTCCTAGATCACTGCTTCGATCAGCATTGGCCCTTGTGTGGCAAAAGCGGTCTCAAGGGCCTTATTGAACTGCTCTGCGGTGTCTACCCGCACCGCTTCCACGCCCATGCCCTTGGCAAGCGCGGTCCAGTCCAGGTTCGGACGGTCGAGATCGAACATGTCGTGGGCTTTGGGGCCCGGAGTTGCTCCAACATTCCGCAACTCTCCGTGGAGGATCGCGTAAGAACGGTTGCTGAAAATAACCGTGGTCACATCCAGGTTCTCCCTTGCCTGCGTCCACAGCGCCTGGAGCGTGTACATGGCGCTGCCGTCTCCGGAAAGACAGAGCACGGGTCGGTCGGGACAGGCGACAGCGGCACCGGTTGCCTCGGGCAGCCCGCGGCCGATCGCACCGCCGGTTCCCGACAGCCAGTCGTGGGGAGCACAGCCCCGGGTAAACGGATGCAGTCCGCGCCCGGAGGTGACGGACTCATCACAGATGATGGCATTCTCGGGCAGCAGATGTCCGATCGCTGAACCGATGGACTCGACCGTCAGTGCCCCGCTGACCAGACCGGGCCGCTGTGCGGCCTGCAGTTTCGGTACCACACCGCTTACCCCCAGTTCGTCAGCCAGCCACTCCAGCGCTGCCAGCAGATCATCTGCAGGACCGGCCAGAGAATGTATTTGGCAGTCGGACGGCGCCAGCAGGCTGGGCTTGTCCGGATAGGCAAAAAATGCGACCGGTGACACCGTACCGACCAGAATCAGATGGCGCACGTTTTCCAGGACACCAACGGCCTGATCGACCGGATAAGGAATGCGCTCGATGCTGACACGGCCGGAGCCACGCTCCGTCCGCGCCGCCATCAGCTCCGATCGCAGTTCAGCACCAGTGCCAACCGCTATGCGGCCGGCTGTCTCGAGTGGCACGGACCGTAGCGCCCGGCCACCGAGCAGAAGCATCGCGGGTTCACCGGAACGCAGTGCACGCGCACATTCGTCTACAGCCGAGGAGTCGGGTGCGGTTGCTGTGGAAGGCGATACGGTTTTAGCAGCACCATTTGACGATCCCCATGCGGTGTCGGCCGGCAGAACCAGGGTAGCCACAGCACCGGGAGAGGCCCGCGATGCTGCAATCGCGCAAGCCGCGTCAGAGGCGACTCTGGCCGAATCGGTCGAAGTACGCACCCAGTCGGACACCGGGTGGGCAATTCCCTCAATGTCAGCGGTCAGAGGCGCATCGTATTCAATATGATAGGTAGCGTGCTCCCCGACGATGTTGACGATCGGTGTTCTCGCCTTCTTGGCATTATGTAAATTGGCAAGGCCGTTACCAAGACCCGGACCCAGATGCAGCAATGTTGCGGCAGGCCGGTCCAGCATACGCCCGTAGCCATCAGCGGCGCCTGTCACTACGCCTTCGAACAGACACAAAATGCAGTGCATTCCATCGATTCGATCGAGCGCCGCGCAGAAATGCATCTCTGACGTGCCGGGATTTGTAAAACAGACATCGACACCGCCGTCGAGCAGCGTCTGAACCAGACTCTCAGCACCATTCATCTACTTCCCCCCGAAAATACGATACCGTGCAAAGATCCGCATCAGTCCTGGATGGAACTTCGCAAACGAACCCTGCACCCCTGTTGAGCCCACAGTACCTGACGGTTCAATGTCGGGCCGCGTAGAACAAGTTCATCTGGCTTTTGATGTCCAGCACTTCAAATCGGCTGAATCCTGCCTCCCTCAGCAGGGATTCCACTCCTGCTGGACCTAGACAGGTCCCCAGACCGGGCCCGCCTGCAGCCAGCGACTGCGTCATGCAGTGGAACACACTCATCCCGTAGAAGATCGAACCGACGGCGTTGATGTTGTCTTCGAGGCGGTCGGCCACTTTCGGCTCGATCGCAAACAGCGTCCCATCGGATTTCAGCCGGCCATGTAGATCCTTGAGGACACCTATCGGATCTGTCAAATCGTGAATACAGTCACAGACCGTGATCAGATCGAACCGTTGCTCAGGATCCAAATCGGAGGTGCGCCCACACAGAAATCGTACATTATCCAGCGGACCGTACTGGCGATTATTGTCTTGGGCTTGTTCGACCGACCCCGCGTCGAGGTCAAGGCCGGTAATCACTGAATTGGGGAAAGCCCCGGCCATCGCCAATACAGCACGGCCGGCACCACAACCAAAATCAAGAACCCGGGCACCACTTTCCAGAGCTGCGTGAACCTCGGGCATGGCTTTGAGCCAGTAATCTGCGAACCGCTGCTCATAGAGCCCGCGCGTCATTAGATCGATCGCGAGTACTCCGTCTTCACCGTAATCCTCGAACGGCACACCGCCCCCGGTCTCAAAAGCATCCGCCACCCGCGGCGCAACGCCGATCATCATCGGCAAGGCGTGGAAGAGTCCGCCCACGAAATGATCAGACCCTTCAGAGGCGAGCAGGTAGCTGTATTCATCAGGCAGCTCAAATGTTCCAGCTTCCGGGTCGTATTCAAGATAACCCGAACAGACCATCCCGTTAACCCACTCCTCCACGTAGCGTGGCTTGAGCCCACTAGCCGCGACAATCCCATCCATCGACATCGGTCCATTTCCGGACATGACCCGGAACAATCCGGTACGCGTCCCCACATATGCCAGTCCGGCGGCCATGCCCCCGGCAATGTCATCGAACACCTTGCCGGCAAAGTATTTGATTTTGTCCTGATCCATACTCCTCCCTCCTGGCTTTACTGGAGCCGTATTACAACACACCCGGTCTCGCAGACAATGTCTAAAGCCCGGCCGTGTCTTGGGTTAGCCGATAAAAACACATCGATGACATACAGGCGGTACCGCGCAACACCTATCCAGCCACCATCCGCGTTAAAATCCCGGCTTCACTTGGCCTTTGAGGTTTTGGCGTGACCGAGCCGGTCCCAATTCGACGCAGAAGCTCCGTACAGGCAAAGGTGGGTAATGTCCTGATCGGCAACCCAGCGCCGATCGTCGTGCAGTCTATGACTGACACCGATACCGCTGACGTGGCAGCAACCGCCAGACAGATTCTGGAACTTGCCGAGGCCGGTTCGGAAGTGGTACGCATGACCATCAACAATGCCGCAGCCGCCGAGGCTGTTGAAGATATCCGTCAGCATCTGGACCGGGCTGGGTGTACGGTTCCCCTGGTCGGCGACTTCCACTACAACGGGCACAAATTGCTGTCTGAGTTTCCGGGCTGCGCCGAGACCTTGGACAAATATCGGATCAACCCGGGGAACGTAGGTCGCGGCGACCGGTGGGACAGCCAGTTCCGACAGATGATCGAACTGGCCTGCCGGCATCACAAGCCCGTGCGAATCGGGGTCAATTGGGGCTCGCTGGACCAAGCGCTGCTGGCCCGCAAGCTCGACGACAACGCAGCCCTGGCACAACCTAAGTCATTGTCTGAAGTTACCCGGGAAGCCCTGGTGGAATCGGCATTGACCAGTGCGGAGTTCGCGATGCGAGCGGGTCTCCCGCGAGAGGCCATCATACTCTCGTGCAAGGTCAGCAAGGTTCAGGATTTGGTCGCGGTCTATCGGAATCTGGCCGACCGGACCGATCTGCCACTGCATCTGGGTTTGACCGAGGCAGGCATGGGCGACAAAGGTGTTGTCTCATCGACCGCCGCCCTGTCGATCCTTTTGCAGGAGGGTATTGGCGACACGATCCGGATATCCCTGACACCGGAACCCGGAGCGACCCGCACCCGGGAAGTCACTGTGGCACAGGACATTCTCCAGGGACTGGGTATCCGTTCATTTGCCCCTCAGGTCACAGCCTGCCCCGGGTGCGGACGGACAAGTAGTGATTTCTTTCAGCACCTTGCCAGTGAGGTGCAACAACACCTGAAACGCAAAATGGTGCTCTGGCGGACCCAGTATCCCGGGGTGGAGACACTGTCGGTTGCGGTCATGGGATGTGTGGTCAACGGCCCAGGCGAAAGCCGCCATGCAGACATCGGAATCAGTCTCCCGGGAAGCGGGGAACACCCGGTAGCACCTGTCTACGAAGATGGTGAAAAGACTGTCACACTGCGTGGCGAGGGCATCGCCTTACAATTCATCGAACGGGTCGAAAACTACGTCTCGCGGAAATTTTCTTAAGAGGAGAAGAGAACCGCAGGCGGCCTCGTAGTTGGAACGCACGCTTACAGGATCCGTAAAGGATATCCCCGATGGATCAATCCTCCATCCGCTTGAACACCAACGTGGAGTTGGTACCGCCGAATCCGAAGCTGTTGGACATCACCACGTTCAGGCCAGCATTGTCCCGGCGTTCTTGCACTATCGGGAAAGACTCTGCCTCAGAATCGATGGTATTGATGTTCGCCGAAGACGCAATAAAGTCATCCCGAAGCATCAGCAGGGTGTAGACCGCCTCATTCACACCGGCTGCACCAAGCGCATGACCTGTGAGCGACTTGGTCGCGCTGATCGGTGGAACCCTATTGCCGAAAACCGTCCCGATTGCTTCAAGTTCACGGACGTCGCCCACCGGCGTACTGGTCCCGTGGCTGTTCAGATAATCCACCGGCCGATCCAGGTCGGCGATCGCCTGTTCCATACAGCGCACAGCGCCCTCCCCCGAGGGTTGTACCATGTCAAATCCGTCGGAGGTTGCACCGTAGCCGACCAACTCTGCGTAGATCCGGGCACCCCGGCTCCGCGCATGCTCCAGCTCTTCCATCACCAACACGCCACCGCCGCCTGAGATCACGAAACCGTCACGGTCTGCATCATAAGTACGGGATGCCGTCTGCGGCGTGTCGTTGTACTTTGAGGACAATGCCCCCATTGCATCGAACAGCACAGTGGTCGTCCAGTGCAGTTCCTCACCGCCACCGGCAAAAACCAGGTCCTGCTTACCCATCTGGATCAGCTCAGCAGCATTGCCGATACAGTGGGCACTGGTGGCGCAGGCTGAACTAATCGAATAGGCAATCCCCTTGATCTTGAATGCTGTACCCAAACAGGCCGCAGGGCTGCTGGCCATGGTCCGGGTGACCATGTAAGGTCCCACACGCTTGACACCCTTTTCCCTCAGCAGGTCGATGGCATTGGCGATGTTCTCAGGTGATCCCCCACCCGATCCGACCACCAGTCCTGTCCGGGGGCTGGTAATCATTTCCTGGCTGACACCGGAGTCCTGGATCGCCTCCACCATCGCCACATAATTGTAGGCAGCAGCATCCCCCATGAAACGTTTCTGCTTACGGTCGATTGCACTCGCCAGATCGACGTCAATACTGCCGTGTACACGCGAACGAAATCCGTGCTTCTCATATTCTTCGCTGTACTCGATACCTGACCGCCCTTCGCGTAAGGCGTCAGCAACATCCTGGAGATTGTTCCCGATGCTGGAAACGATCCCCATACCGGTAACGACCACCCGTCTCATCTGACCTCCTCTGAGTTTTCGGCTGTAAATAACCCGACCCGAAGATCCTTTCCAGTGTAAATTACTTTGCCATCAACCTCGACCTGTCCATCGGCAATTCCCATGAAGAGTTTACGCATCACCACACGTTTGAGGGAGAGCTGGTAGCGTATCAGACGGCACTCCGGTGTGACCTGGCCGGTGAAGCGGATCTCGCCGGCACCCAGCGCCCGGCCGTGTCCGGGCCCGCCTTTCCAGCCCAGGAAGAAACCCACCAGCTGCCACAACGCATCCAGACCTAAACAACCGGGCATTACCGGATCACCCTCAAAATGACAGGTGAAGAACCAGTGATCGGGGCTGATATCCAGCTCTGCGACCACTTCACCCTTTCCAAAAGCACCGCCCTGGTCCGAAATATGGGTGACACGGTCGAACATCAGCATGGGTGGCAGGGGCAACTGGGCATTACCCGGACCGAACAACTGTGCATGACCGCATTCCAGCAGTTCACTCCGGTCGTAGCTTTGTTGCTGAGGTCTGATCATTTCTGCGCTTATCCCGGTTGATCGATCAGCACCACGGGAATTATATCGCGCGGCGCCCGGGTTCCGGCGGCAGTTGCCGGGTCCATTCAACCTTCAACGATGACGACGTGGAGACGCCTCGGACCGTGCGCACCGTACTGCACTGTCTGCTCTACGTCCGCTGTCTTCGAGGGACCTGTAATCAGGTTCACCACCCGGGGGAAATCCTCCGGCATTTCGCGCAGAAGGGTCCAGACCTCTTCCTGGTGCCGGACGATCCGGCTCGCGTCCAGAAGAATGATATGGTCATCCGGCAGGAAAAGATGCGATGTCGGCCGACCTTCTCCCGATAACAAGACCAAAGTGCCGGTCTCAGCGACCCCGGCAAACGCCTCACTGACGGCGACCCGGTCCTCAATCGTCGCAGGCCGGCACTCGGCGGCCATATCGGTCGGCCAGCCAATCTCATCCAGTAGACTCCCCTTGCCGACCAGAATGTCAGGCGCAATCTCGTAGGCCTTGAGGTGACGGAGCACCGCGGCGGGCACCTGCGTTCTATCGGGCACCCGTTCATAGGTGCCGTGGACCGCCGTGTGTTTCTCGCAGAACTTGAGGAGCAGAGGCCCCTCAACACCGGGCTGAACCAACGGTTTAGAAGCCGAAACCCGATGCGACACCCAGTCCAGCTGGACCTTGTCGCGTGCCTGGTTGCCCAACGCACCCCGGATTCGTCCCAGAATCGCTTCTCTTCCCTGGGTCATGAATCCTGCTCCTTCCGGGATTGCCACTGATTCAGAAACGTCCGCGATTCCGGCGCCGGCATCTCCCGGCCCCGTGTCCAGCCGTGAGCAGCCGGCAGCCATTTCAAGCCACCATGCCTTCGGCCCAGCCGATTCATCAGCCAGACAGGCAATGCCATTACGCCCTGATACAACCGTGGCCGACGGGCCAGCCAGGACCAGGCTGACAGCACTGCCCGCCCGGGCAGGGGATAAAGCCGTCTGCGGTACTGTTCGACACGGTGCTGGCGGAGCAGGTCCGACAATGGGATGCGGACCGGGCAGACCTCGCTGCAGCGACCGTTCAGCGTGCAGGCATTCGGCAAATCAAAGGAATTGTCGAAACCCTGGATCAGCGGCGTCAGTACCGAACCCATCGGTCCGGGATACACCCAGCCGTAAGCGTGTCCGCCGACTGCAGAGTACACCGGGCAGTGATTGAGACAGGCACCACAGCGGATACAACGCAGCATCGAGCGGTACTCGCCGGCCAGCATGGCAGAACGCCCATTGTCCACCAGCACGACATGGTACTCCTGCGGACCCTCCTGGTCTTTTTCGCGGCGCGGCCCTGAATAAAGTGTTGTGTAAGCGGACATCTCCTGACCGGTAGCGCTGCGGCCCAGTACCCGCAACAGGACAGAGAGATCTTCCAGCGACGGTACAACTTTTTCAATGCCCGCCGTGATGATCTGAACCCTCGGCAGGCAGCTGGTCAGGTCTCCGTTACCTTCGTTGGTGACAATGACGTTGGCGCCGGTCTCGGCGACGAGGAAGTTAGCCCCGGTAATGCCGACATCGGCGCGGGCAAAAACTGAGCGCAGGACACTGCGGGCTTCGTTGACAATCGCGTCGCGACGGGTGACCCGGTCGGCATATCCGAGTTCGCGATGGTTTTGATGGAAAAGCTCGGTGATCTGCTCGCGGGTTTTATGGATCGCCGGCGCAATGATGTGACTTGGGGTCTCGCCTGCCAGCTGAATGATGTATTCGCCGAGATCCGACTCCGCAACTTGGATACCGGCTTTTTCAAGCACCTCATTCAGCCCGATTTCCTCGGAGACCATGGACTTGCCTTTGACAACCAGGCGCGCATCCGCGTCCTGGCAGATTCGACTGATAATCGAGCAGGCCTCCTCGGCGGTTCGCGCCCAGTGGACCTGCCCGCCGTTCTGTACCGTCTGCCGCTCGTAAGCCTCGAGGTACAGGTCCAAATGGCTGAGCACATGGTCTTTGATATCCCGGGCCGCATCACACAACGCGTCGAACTCGGGCAGATCCGCAGCAGCCTCGCGACGGGCTCCGGCGAATCCACCCCCTGCCCGGCTCATGGCTTGCCGGAGCGCCGGATCAGCCAGTGCCTGGCGGGCCTGGCGCCTGAAAGCGGTGTTCACACCTGCAGCCACGTTCACTGGTCCACCTCGCCGATACCGGGGCCGTCGCCCATGCCTGCCAGTATTTCCGCAACGTGCAACACCTTGACGGATTTACCCTGTCTTCTCAGTCGCCCGGCGATGTTCAACAAACAACCCAGATCACCGCCGGACAGGGTATCGGCCTCCGTACGCTCGAGATCGGCAACTTTGTTGCTCACCATGCGCACGGAAATCTCGGGATATTTGACGCTGAATGTCCCCCCAAAACCACAGCAGACATCCCGGTCCTGCAGTTCAATCACGGTCAGATCCTTGACGGACGAGAGAAGAGTACGGGGTTGATCGCGAATACCCAGTTCCCGCAGGCCGGAACAGGAATCGTGGTAGGCGCAAAGGCCTTTATAACGTGCCTCCACGGCATCAACGCCCATGACTTCAACCAGAAAGCGGGTCAACTCCCAGGTCCTCGCCGACAGGTCACGCGATCGTGCCAACCAGCCCAGCTCATTGCGAAACAGTCGGGGGTAATGGTCAATAATCATTGCGGCACAAGATCCAGACGGCAGGACCACATAGTCAAAATCCTCGAACGCCACAATCACCTGGCGGGCAATCTCAAGACTGTTTGCTTCGTCCCCATTGTTATAGGCCGGCTGCCCACAACAACTCTGGTTTCTCGGTACATCAACCTCGCAACCGGCTTTTTCCAGAAGTTCGACCGACGCAAAACCCACCCTCGGTCGCATGATATCGACCAGGCAGGTGGCAAAGAACCCTACCCTCACTCGGCTGGGATACTCGGTCGGCATGGAAAGTTCCCCGAGACTGGCGCGTGACTGGATACTGCTGACTGTAGCATCGAAAAGACATACACGACTACGGACTTTGCTGGCATTACTGACCAGCATCCTGGCCCGCTGTATCATTCAGCCCTTTGATGGACTGACCAATCTGTTTCTGATGCCGCTGCAACACGTCAGGAACCGCCCGGACCTTCTGTTGCTACTCAGCGCCGCGGCAGTTCCCTTGAGCTTTGCCACCTGGCAGGCACTGCTGAACAATTTCGCAGTCGAACGCGCTGCGTTCGGTGGTGCGGAGATGGGTATCCTGCAGAGCCTCCGCGAGATTCCAGGCCTTATGGCATTTGCCGTGGTCTTTCTGTTGTTCCTTTTCAGGGAACAAACGATCGGATATCTCTCTTTGATTCTGCTGGGAGCCGGGACGCTCATTACAGGGTGGTTTCCGTCAGTTTTAGGCCTGTATCTCACCACCGTGTTAATGTCTATAGGATTTCACTACTTCGAGACTGTTCACTCCTCACTCTGCCTGCAGTGGAGCGACAAGGACCGGACCCCTGAACTGCTGGGCCGGGTAATCGCAGTCGGATCGTTCACATCGATCGTCGTTTTCGGGTTTATCTGGCTCACTTTCAAGATCCTCAAGATGGATTTCATTCCGGTTTACGCAGCCGGTGGTGGCATCACCATTCTGATTGCGGGACTGTGCTGGTGGACTTTCCCGAAATTTCCGGTAAAAGTCAGACAGAACCGGCGCATGGTTCTGCGCCGTCGCTACTGGCTCTACTATGCGCTGACATTTCTCTCGGGTGCGAGACGCCAGATTTTCGTTGTGTTCGCCGGATTTCTGATGGTCGAGAAATTCGGCTTCAGCGTCGCATCGATCGCTGTGCTTTTTCTGATCAATGCGGTGCTTAACATGCTGTTTGCGGCCCGTATCGGCCGAATCATCGGTAATATCGGGGAGCGCCGCGCGCTTATATTCGAATACGTAGGTCTTGCTCTTGTCTTTACGGCATACGCTTTCGTCAACAATGCCGGCCTCGCAGCTGGACTTTTTGTCCTCGATCACTTCCTTTTTGCACTAGCGATTGCCATGAGGACCTATTTCCAGAAAATAGCCGATCCTGCAGACATTGCGGCGACTGCGGGTGTCGGTTTCACGATCAATCACATCGCCGCCGTAGTACTACCGGCTATCCTCGGATTCGTGTGGTTGGTTTCACCCGCCGCTGTGTTTCTGGTGGGTGCTGGCCTGGCTGTGCTCTCACTGGGCCTGTCTTTTAACGTGCCGTCTGACCCCGGCCCGGGTAACGAAGTCGTCCGTGGCCGCTGGGGCTCGCTGACACGCATTCGCGTGTCGCAGCAGTGAGAATTGTTCAAGCGCTGTGCTAAAGACCGTCAACGCCCTGACCGCACCTGCCCTGGTCGCGGTCCACCGGGACCAGACTACGGTAGGGTCAAGGACAGTTCATAACCACCGAACTTACGGACATTCAGTACGCCACAATCCAGAATCAGGTACTGACCACGGATGCCTTCGAGGATGCCTTCGACCCGGCTCTGCTTATCAAAATTAAGGGCTCTGACTTTCTCAGGATCCCGCAGAACCGGGTAGCTAAAGCGCATCTCACAGGCATCCTTGAGAAACCTGACTGCATCACTCCCAAGGTCCGCGATACACCTCGCCAGGGTGTCACCCGCAGCGGTCAGAATACGATCACGCTCGGCTAAAAGGTCAAGCTCCGGCTGCCCACCCCGCAACATCCGGCGCCAGTCGGTCCTGTCATTGGCGACGCTCTTCAACGCCACTTCGAGAAGTCCTGAATGCAATCGGGTACCTACCTCGTACAGGGGCAGGGCCTGCACAGCTCCCTGATCGATCCAGCGGGTAGGTATCTGGCTCCGCCGGGTGATACCGACCTTCACTCCGGATGAATTGGCGAGATACACCACGTGCGGCTGCATACAATTCGTCTGGGCCCAATCGGGTTCTCGGCAGGTCCCCTCGGCATAGTGACAGAGCTCCGGTTTCACGATACAGGTGTCACAGGATGCAAGCTTACGAAGGCACGGAAAACAATGCCCTTGATTGAAACTCTTGCGGGTTTTACGACCGCATTCGATACAGAATATGTTCCCGGAGTACTCCAGAACCAGAGGACGGCCAAGTAACGGCGTCAACTCGACATCGGTATCCCCAATCGGCAGGCGGTAACGAACCGTTTTGGCCTGCTCGACCCGCATCTTCCGGATCACGCCTTTAGTCGGTGGCATAAGCGGACTCAATTGTGCTCAATCTGGATTTATTTTGGTCTTGCTGCACCTGGATAACCTGCGGAATCTGGCCCAATGGGAGCGTGGCCCCCTGCCTGTCCGCAAAACGATTCTGTACGGCCAAAGGGCAGGTCATTTTTTGCGTTTGATTTTTCTTTTACGCACTTTTTTTGCACCCTGATTTTTTGACAATCGTGACGCATTAACGGTATCGAGCGTCGCGCCGTAGCGTCGGTTTACGTTACGAAATGACTTCTTACTGGCTTCTTCCATGATGTGCACTGGCCGTTCGCTTGAGGAATGCAGAGGCGGTTCCGGATGTGATGATTATAAGGCCCAGTGACTACCAGCCCGAGGGCAGCCGCCGGTTGATCCTGATCTGGTCTCGTGACACTGTCAGATAGCCACCTTTGACAAGGTCACTCATGATCCTGCTGACCATCTCACGCGAAGCGCCGACCATGTCGGCCAGAAGCTGATGGGTGAGACGCTCGTTGATCACCCGAACTTCACCTTCAAAGACCCCCCGTTGCTCCAGTATCTCCACTATCCGACGATAGACATCATTGAGGGCGAGACTCTGCACACTGCCGGTCAACCGCCTTACGAGATGAGAGAGCGAACGGATCATCGCCCAGGACAGATCTGAATTCTCCCGGAGGAGCTCCAGAAAACGGTCCCGGCGGATCACCAGCACCGTGGTTTTCTCCATGGCAGCCACTGAAGCAGAACGGGGTTCCTCGTCCAGCAGCGCGATCTCTCCGAAACTCTCACCCGGCCCCAGTATTGTCAGGACCACTTCTTTACCGTCGTCGCTGCCCAGAAAGACTTTCACGCGGCCATTGATAACCACATACAGCGCATCTGCCGGGTCTCCATCACTGATGATCAGTGCACCACGCCTGAATGATTCAGGGGTTGCATGCTCAGCAATCTGCTCAAGATCGTCGTCTGCAAGACCTGAGAAAAATGGCACACCCGCCAGAAGGGCACTCGTCATCATTGAATCCAATTACCGGTAATGGCCTCGAAGCCCAGGGCCAGAGTAACGAGACACGCTGTCCGCCGCAACTGACGCTGCGGGTGAACGCTGCCGGAGTCAGGACCGCTGCCGGCGCCGCCTGCGGGATGATGAGGAATTTGGCTTCGGGCTCTGTGACCTGTCAGGCAGTGCAACAACGCTGGAGAGCTCAGGGTACTTGGCCGTCTTGTGGGGAATCGCCATGGCATCGACAAAGTGTTCCTGAAACCTGGGTTCGACGGCAGTCTCAATCTTTTCGATACGGCGTACTTCTCGCTCGATCTCAAGCCGCGCATTCTGGTCCACCAGAGCAATGTGTGCGCCCGTACCTGCAGCATTACCTGCGGAAGTCACATTGGCAAGATCACAGTCTGGAATCAGACCGAGGACCATCGCATATTTGACATCGATGTGCGAGCCGAAGGCACCCGCCAGCCGGATCCGGTCGAGCTTCTTTATTCCGCTGTGATCCATGAGCAGCTGGATGCCCGCATAGAGGGCGGCCTTGGCCAGCTGAACGGCCCGTATGTCATTCTGGGTAATGCGAAGTACAACGCTGCCGTGACCTTCATAAAGGACATAGGAGAAAGTCCGCTCGTCCGACACGATTCTGGCCGATCGGGAAGACAAACCACCATCGATAACCCCGTCTACCGAACAGATTCCTGCCAGCATCATTTCGGCCACAGCTTCGATGATGCCAGACCCACACACCCCAGTGATCTGCCGCCCGTCGATCTGCCTGTCGAATTCAGGATTATCGGACCAGGCTTCACAGCCGATTACTTTGAAACGCGGCTCGAGCGTCTCAGGATCAATCCGGATCCGTTCGATTGCACCCGGCGCCGCCCGCTGGCCACAGCTGATCTGAGCTCCCTCAAAAGCAGGGCCTGTCGGACTGCTGGCCGCAAGCAGGCGATCTCGATTACCCAGAACAATCTCCGCGTTGGTACCCACGTCAACCAGCAGGGTCATCTCCTCCCGCAGATAAGGTGCCTCGGAAAGCACCATGGCGGCCGCGTCAGCCCCCACGTGACCCGCAATGCAGGGCAGAAGGTAGGCCCGGGTTCCAGGGTGCATCTCGAGCCCCAGATCCGATGCTTTGAGTTCCAGGGCCTGATCAGTAGCCAGTGCAAATGGCGCTCCGCCAAGCTCAACCGGGCTTACACCCAGCAGCAGGTGGTGCATGATCGGATTCCCGACAAATGTCATGTCGAGCACGTCGCTGGGCTCATAACCGGACTCCCTGCAGACCTCCCGACTCAGCTGGAGAACAGCGGAACGAACCACCTCTGTCAGTTCCTTCTCGCCGCCTGGGTGCATCATGACGTAGGACACCCGGCTCATGAGGTCCTCTCCGAAGCGTATCTGCGGATTCATCATGCCTGAGGAGGCCAGCACCTTACCGCTAGACAGGTCGCAGAGGTGGGTCGCAATTGTGGTCGATCCAATGTCCACCGCGATCCCCAGCACATGATCGCGAAACCCGGGCCACAGGGCTATGATCTCCCGCTGCCGGAAAACAGCAACGGTGACTCTCCATTCACCTTTGCGCAGGCTCTCCTGCAGAGCCGGATAGATGTGCAGATCACACTTGAGATCTGTCAGACCCCACTCGAAATCGAGTTCCTGGCAAACCCGTTCCAGGTCTCCCGAGGGATCGTGCATATTCGGCTCCGGGACCTCGATCAGGTAAAGGCGTACCAGCGGGTTGACTTCGATATCATGCACTTCGGCCCGCTTGCGTACGACCTGCTTGTGTACCTGACTGTCCGGCGGCACATCAATTACCACATCGCCG
>CEUS01033562.1_pt1 | contig 14113 bp, 12 predicted proteins | sample 427031 | NCBI WGS metagenome assembly CEUS01 (sample SAMEA2622837, study PRJEB7988) | marine metagenome | biome: marine biome (ENVO:00000447); feature: marine epipelagic mixed layer (ENVO:xxxxxxxxx); material: "saline water (ENVO:00002010), including plankton (ENVO:xxxxxxxx)" | depth 140 m | reverse complement strand
CCGGCTTGAAATCGCCTCCCCGCGCACTTGACGCTTCGCCTGAACCAGCATTGTGCCTCTCCAAACCACTCACCCGAAACCTGGCCAAACCGGCTGCCACAGTACCGGAAAGCAGAAAGTACTGGGAAATATTGCGGCCAGCCTGTCCACACGAATCAAGCTTGAATAACCTGCTCGGGAGCAGGCAAGCGAAACGGGTAGTCGTCGCGCAATCGACGGCAATCGGTCGCCGCATAATGGTATTGCAGAGCACGACGGCGCTGGTCGGTTTGATTGGCAGGTGTCGCATGTAGCAGCTCTCCATGAAAAACTAGCGCGTCTCCGGCCGCTAACGGAACCGCCAAGATCTCGGCTGCCGGGGGAGAGTGAACTGCGCCGTATTCGTCACCCGCCCCTTGATGTGGCACAATTCCTGCATGTTGCGAACAGGGCACGACGTGCATACACCCGTTTTCAACCGTCGCCGCGTCACAAGCTACCCAAAAGCCAAGCAGGTGACACGGGAACAGGCGAAAATAGGCATTATCCTGATGCCAGACTTTGGCCGTACTGCAGTGCGGAGGCTTCATCAGCAACATGGATTGAACCAGGTTCAGACGCGGACCCAGCAGCGCGTGCGCAATTTCCAGCCAGCGTGGATGACGTGCCAAACGGGCAAAAAACGCATTGTGCACCGCCATCCTGAACAACTTGCGTATCGCCAGTTCCAGTCGGTCTACAGCAACCTCACCGCTCATCACGCGCGGTTCGTATTGAATCAGCTCGTCAGGCACATCGGTATAACGCTCCACAATCTGTTCGATCTCCGCGAAGACCGCCTTGATTTCAGCCTCCGTTAACAACGCTGGCACCGTAAAATAGCCCTGCTGATGGAATTGCTGGAGATATTCGTTTTCCATCACGCTTTTCACTTTCCCCAGGTCTGGTAAAGCCACAACTCGATCGCCTGATTCGGCCGGGTATCCGGCGTGTCCGCATCTTAACGTAGCCCGCCACACCGCACAGCAACCAGGCAGAAACAAGCTGAAACCTGATAGAGACAACCTGACCAGGGAAAGGACCTTCCGGCCTTTCGGTTCGTGACCCGTTGGCAGCCGCCATGATCAAGAACTGCACGTCGCCGCAACCGATTGCAGGCCGTCTGAGAAGTCGCAATGATGGTGAACAGTGTTACCGGCAGCGATGTCGAAACGGCCCCAATTCAATTCATGTCCAGTAGCCAGTTTTGTGAACGATCCCACTGCTCTGCTGCCGACTGGCGTGTTACCATCCGACGCCGACCACGTACTGATCCTGCAAAATCCCACCGCAGGTCGCCAGAACCAACAACGACGAGTCCAGGAGCTGCAGCAGAAACTCCGGCAACTCGGCCTGGAAACAACTTGCTTTTCTGACATTCACGCCCTCACCTCAAAGGCGAAACAAGCCCATCATGATGGCACATTACGCGCCGTTGTTGCGGCTGGGGGAGACGGTACAGTCGGCCTGGTTGTCAACCACCTTCCCGTCGGCATGCCGATTGCCGTGCTGCCGCTGGGAACCGAAAATCTGCTGGCGCGTATGTTTGGCATCCAATCCGAAAACGCTGCGCAAGTCATCCACCAGGGATCTTTTGTACGTCTCGACGCGGGTGAAGCGAACGGCCGTTTATTCCTGCTGATGTTCAGTTGCGGCCTGGATGCCGACATCGTGGATCGCCTCCACAAGCGTCGTCAAGGTCACATCTCTCATTGGAGTTACCTGCGGCCCATCTTGGCGTCAATTCGCAGTTACAGGTATCCCGAAGTACGAGTATACTTCGAGCACGGGGGAGATTCGGAACCGACAACGCAGGAAGTTGCGGCGCGATGGGTGTTTGTCAACAATCTGCCGATCTACGCTCTGAAAATTCCAATCGTTCCCCAAGCGATCGGGACAGACGGTGTCCTCGATCTTTGCACCCTGCGCAGAGGTTCACTACCGGCCGCACTCTGGTATCTCGCGGGCATTCTGATGCGCCGTCACCAACGCTGGAAAGACTGCACGACTGCCAACGTCACTTCGGTCCGGCTGGAATCCGATCACCCCGTCGCATTTCAGCTCGACGGCGATCCTGGCGGTCAGCTGCCGGTTCACATTCAAGTACATCCCCAGCGAGTCACCCTGCTGATCCCCGCAACGGCCACTTGATCCGGACTCTTGCGCCATTCCGATCCCGACAAACAGAGTCTCCAGGTCTTCACCAAGCAGCACACCGCGCCTCGCGCGGCGAATCCAGTGGAAGAGGTCACTATGCTGAATAATCCAGCTGCCATTGGTCCTTATCGATGTGGTGCCGGCCAGTCGTTACTGTTGATTGCCGGCCCCTGTGTTATTGAAAACGAAAATTTGACGATTGAGATCGCCCAACGCTTGGAGGAATTGACCAGGTCGTTCCCCATTTCACTCGTCTTCAAAGCGTCTTTTGACAAAGCCAATCGGACCAGCGTCGATGCCTACCGAGGTCCAGGACTTGATCGCGGCTTGCAGATCCTCACGGCCGTCCAACACGCAACAAAGCTACCTGTCACCACAGATATCCACGAGTCAGGGCAGGCTGCCGCGGTCGGAGCAGTGTGCGAGCTGATCCAAATTCCGGCATTCCTGGCACGCCAAACCGACCTTCTGGTCGCTGCTGCCCGTACTAAACGAGCGGTGCACGTCAAGAAAGGGCAATTCCTGGCTCCCTGGGACATGCAGCAGGTCGCAGGCAAGCTGCTTGCTGCTGATTGTCGCAATCTACTGCTGTGCGAACGCGGTACCTTCTTTGGTTATGGCAGATTGGTCAATGATATGCGTGCTCTCATACAACTCCGGGAAATCGGCGCGCCTGTGATTTTCGATGCAACCCATAGCGTGCAGGAACCTGGAGGCCTTGGCAACGCGACCGGAGGACAACGAGAGATGGTCGCACCACTGTGTCGTGCCGCAACGGCAATCGGAATTGACGGTCTGTTTCTAGAAACGCATCCTGCTCCCGAACAATCGCCCAGTGATGGCGCCAACATGGTTCACCTGGACACTTTACCCGCCCTGCTTGAGCAAATTCTGGCAATCCGTGAAACCGTCGAGCGGTTCTGACCAGGACAGTGCCCAACTTCTTCATCTCCTGCATGGTATTGAGTGATGAGTTCTCCCACGGTAACCGTACTGAGAAAGAGACACCCCTGTTGTTGCTGGCAGGCAGGTTTAGTGCTGCTGCTTTCCCAGCTATTGGGCTGTGAAAGCGCTCAGCGCAGTGCACCCACCGTCAAGCAACGCACAACCACAACCCAAGACGCATCAACCCGTGAGTTAAAAAATGCCCTGGAACTCCTGCAAGATCCCAACTTGACAGGGCAATCGCCAACAGCCGGCAAGATCGCCTACGGGCTCAATGCCTGGATTAGCAAGCAACCTCCGATACCGAACTGGCAAACGCCCGAATTGACGAAGACTCTACCAACCGAAGTGCAGCGAGTTTTCCGCCAACGTACACGGAGCACTTCACAGGATTTCAACATTGAAGACGTCGTGTTTCTCCGTGAAACATTGTGGTTGCGTGACGTTTCGAGCTGGATCGTGAAACAACAACTCGACCCCAAATTCGAACGCTGGCTGGGCGACGTACGTGAAAAACTGGGAGATACAACTACCAGCAAGTTGGGTATCGCACATCGCCTCTTTGACTGGACCGTTCGAAACATCCAGTTGGACCCGATTTCTCCCGACTTTCGAGACTTTGTGCCGAAAACCCCTGCGGACAACTCGGACCAGCCAGCACGACCTCAACACTATGCACCACGATTTGGCATTCCCGGCCCTGGCTACCGCTTTTCGGCAGAACAACTCCTCCTGTACGGACATGGTGATTTCTGGCAACGGTCATGGTTATTCATGCTACTAGCCCGACAGCAAGGTATCCAAGTCGCGATGCTGTCGGCTCCCGGAATCGCCAGTAAGAAACCGCTTCCATGGTGCACGGCGGTGTTACTTGATGAGCGACTGTTTCTCTTCGACACCCGACTCGGACTGCCCATTCCCGAGGAGAACAGGCGAGGGGTTGTAGAACTCACGGAGGTGGTGCGCAACCCCCGGATCCTGGGCACCACCGAACTCCCTGGGTTGCTGGATCTAAATCCGCAGAAGCGTTATCCAGTTCGTCACGCAGACGCCCAAAAGGTCACGGCATTCATCGATGGATCACCACATTACCTCAGCCGCCGAATGCAACAACTGCAAGAAACACTCACCGGTGATCAACGCATTGTGCTGGCAACATCTACGACAGATCTGGCAAACCGGCTGACACGCCACAAGGCGATCGATCAGGTCCAAATCTGGCCCATTGCTTATGACACAATTCTCTATCGTCTCGGGCGCGCAAAAACCCTCTCACGAGACGATCGTGCGCTGCGCAAGAACGCCTACCAGGCAATGGGCTGGCCAGGTGATTACGACACACTCGAAAAGCTACTGCTTCGCGACTATGAATTTCACGACGTGGTTTTTCAGTTTTCTACGTCGCTGGCAAGTGGTCGCAAGCAACACTTGCGCGGAAAGTTCTTCAAACACGAAGATGAACCCGGTGCTGCAAACTACTATCTCCAAGCCCGTGTCAGCGATCGGGATCTAAATAATTTCCTCAAAGATCCGCGTTTCCGTGCTCGACAATTCGGATTCGGTCAGCGTGCCGGGAAAGACAAGAACCGTGACCAGGCCGGTGTCGAACTCGCACACCGGGGAATGCAACGAGCAAAACAGAACGCCACTTACTGGATTGGCCTGGCCAATTACGATGCGGGCCGATTTGAAGTCGCTCTCGATTGGCTGGAAAACCGCACCCTTGGCGCGCGTGAAGAGTCTCCCTGGAAGGTCGGTGCCCGCTACAATCTGGGACGGACTTTGGAAATACTAGGCCGTGTTGCAGATGCCAGACGCGTGTATTTCGGCGATGACTCGGCTCAATCTCACGGGAATACACTGCGCGCTCGCTGGCTGACAATGCCATCAACCGAGAACCCGTAAGCAGGCAACAAATGCAGGTGTGGTGCAGCAAGCAGCCCACCACGGCATGCCCCGCACACCACTACAAGACGCCAGCACCAGGCGGCCTTGACCATCCCCGTGTTGCCTGTGTCCGTGTTGCCCGTGTCCATCACGGCCGGCAACACCCAGTCGAAAGCGCTGATGCGATCCGTACTCGCCAGGAGCAGTTGCTCACCCAAATCGTAAATTGTCACTTACTTTGCCACAGCGAACCGGGTAGCCAGAGGGAGCAATTTGAAGTACTCCTTCAGTCATGAAAGATTCCTTGCCTCTAGATTGTGTCGGTGGTTATGATGCACCCATCGTCAGGCACTTTGAGAGTCCCCAGGGTGGCAACGCGATGAACCATGTGGCCAGCGGTGCACCAACTTCCGGGCGCTGATCCTCTTCCGGGCAATAAGTCCTTTCCTGCTATGAAACGGCACGGGCCCATTATGAAACCGCACCGCCCTGGCAGAAACTCGCGGCCCTCAGACGCGACTCAACCGCAACGCATACCCCTTCGGGAAAGCAACACCAATGGGTGAAATGCGGTTTCTTGTCCCTGACAAAGAAAGCCTCCCGGCGGATACCCTCCAGTGGGCATTCCTGGACGGTATCGATGGCGTTCCCTGGCGTTCCCGCTTCCGCTGGGAAGGAAATCAACTTATCGTCGAACTCGATGTCGAGGAATCAGGTTGTTTTCACTTGCCGTGGAATGTGATCGACAAAGGACCGCTGACACTACAGACCGCGAGTCTCGTACAACGCGCCGCGCCGTATCTGCTGCCTGTGGAATTAGCACGCGGTAACGTAAATCGTCTCCGCAACTTCGTCGCCGAGTGGCAACTGGCTGACTGCCCCTTGCCCCCCCAAGTCACCGAATACATGAAGCAGGCGACGCGGTGCTTCATCCAGGCTGCAACGCAACAATCCAACATCGCGCTCGCGACACAGGAATCCTACAAAGCAATCAAGCACAGCACCGATGGTATCCAACTTCTTACTGAGCAGTTTGCGCAACGAAATCTCGCGCAACGTTTAGAGAAAAGCGAACGATTACCAACCATGCTGGCCGGCACTTTACCGTACGAAGGAATTTCTGAACCACTCCAACAAACGTTCAAAAAGACGTTCAACTCCGCAGCGGTTAGTGTCAACTGGCGTCTTCTTGAACCCAATCCGGGGAAATTTGAGTGGGAAGAACTGGATCGACAAATCGAATGGTGCCACCGTGCTGGTCTTCGTGTGTGCGTTGGTCCACTCGTGCAATTGGATCGTGAACATCTGCCCGATTGGATCTACCTCTGGGAAGATAGCTATTCAGAACTTCAGTCAAATGCGGTCCGTATGGTAGACGCTGTTGTGCGCCGCTACCGCGATCGTGTCCAGATTTGGCATTGTGCCTCCCGTTTGAATCTGAACGAAGGACTCTCTCTGGACGAACAGGAACGCCTGATGCTGGCGGTAGCTATTCTTCGTACTATTCACTCGGTCGACACCTCGAGTCCCGTGGTGATCAGCTTTGACCGTCCCTGGGGAGAATACCTGGCACACGAACATGTTGACTTGTCTCCGCTGCATTTTGCTGACGAGTTAGTCCGCGCCGAAACGGGACTCCGGGGCCTGGGACTGGAAATGAACCTGGGATTTTCACCAGGCTGTACGCCGTTTCGCGACCTGTTGGAACTCAATCGTCAAATCGATCGCTGGTCGTCTTTAGGGCTCCCCCTCCTGCTATCGCTTACCATTCCCGGCAGCAACGACGCAACCCAGTCATCACCACCGCATTCCCAAGCCAACGCATGGCATCCCTCTTTGGATTTCCAGCGGCAAATGGTCGCAGAACTCTTCCCGCTCCTCCTGGCAAAGACAAGTATTCACGGGGTAATTTGGAAGCAACTTCTCGATCCATCCGACGGGGAGCTTCCCGCAGGTGGACTCTTTCTCGATGACCACCAGGAAAAGCCGGGACTCCAGGCAATTCAAGCCATTCGGTCGCAATATCTGCGTTAACCTCAACAGGGCGACGCAAGATCCCCGATTGACCACCACAATACCGGTTGATACATTCGCTAGATCGTGCAGTGCGCATCATTCTATGAGGTCTGTTTCGTTTACCGCACCTCAGCGTCCATTGGGCAAAGGGTACACCTGTGGTAGCTGCAAGCGACAATCGTGTCGCTTCTGCCATCATCGCCCGGCAATATTGAGGAGTCACTCCATTGGCCAATCCACTTGTAGAAGAACTGGTTGGAGCGGGAGTCCACTTCGGACACCGCGTCAGCCGCTGGAACCCCAGAATGGCGCCGTATATTTACGGCAAGAAAAATCAAATCCACATCATCGATGTACGGGAAACTGTGCGCGGTCTGTTGCGTGCCAAGAAGTACCTTTCCCAGGTGGCCGAAGCAGGCAGCCTGATCCTGTTTGTCGGAACAAAGCGGCAGGCAAGTGATGCTATCGAACAGCAAGCATTACGTTGTGGCATGCCGTATGTTTGCGAACGATGGCTGGGGGGAGCTTTGACGAATTTCCGAACGATTCGCAGCCGCCTGACTCGACTGGAAGAACTGGAAGCGTTACGCGAGAGTGACGAACTCAACTCCTACTCGAAAAAAATGCAATCTGCCTTGAATCGTGAATACCGAAAGATGTACCGCAACTTGAATGGTATTCGAACCATGAACCGCCTGCCGGAATGCGTGGTCGTATTCGATCCCAAGAAGGAAAGTAACGCAATTCGCGAAGCCTCGAAACTTGGTATCTCGACCTTGGCGCTGATCGATACCGATTGCAATCCCGATGAAATCGATCTGCCGATTCCGGGAAACGATGACGGTATCCGCTCGATTGAGGTCATTGCTCGCCATCTCGCTGACGCCGTGGCACAAGGCACCGCGAATTCGGCACACGCGGAGAAAAAAGGAGCGTCTGCTGGAGCGCAAACCGCGAACAAGGCAGCCGCTGACGCGTCATGAACTGAGTCGACGCGGTCCCATTGAATGCTCGGGTTACGCCCGACACCCAATAAGAACCACATTTGTATTTCCGTTGTTTGCAGAACAACGTGGTAGATTTCCACGCTGCTGTACGCTTCCTGTTGGACAACTAGGTAGGAGATAAGAATTCATGGCAGAAATCACTGCCGCGGCCGTGATGGCACTACGCCAAAAGACCGGTTTGCCGATGATGGACTGCAAGAAGGCACTGACTGCATGTGACGGCGATTCCGAACAAGCCGTTGTTTGGCTGCGCGAACGCGGTGCCAAAATCGGCGAAGAAAGGGCCAATCGGGCTACGGAATTCGGTAGATTTGGAATCTACTGCGGGCTTGATAAAGATTGCGGTGCGATGGTCGAGCTCCAGTGTGAAAGCGCCCCCGTCGCCGGCCATGAAGAGTTCATCCAACTCGCACAAGATCTTGCCTGCCAACTGGCAACAGGCCCAGCCGTTGCCGATGCGGAAGCCTTGCTGGATCAACCTTCGCCCAGCCACGAGGGAATGACGCTACGTGAACAGAAAGATGATTTATTTAACCGCATTCGCGAAGTGTTCAATATCGGCCGTATGCAGCGAGTCGACGGGACCTGTGGCGGATACAGTCATAACGCATCAACGGTCTCCGGAGTTTTGATGGTCGTCGAGGGCGGCAGCGATGAGGCTGCTCGCGACATTTGCATGCATGTCGCAGCCATGCGACCGGCAGCACTCACCACCGCTGAACTCGACGCAGCAGATGTCGAAAAAGAGCGTGAAATCCTGCGACAAACGGCACTGCAAGAAGGCAAGCCCGAGAATATTGTCGACAAAATGGTAGAAGGACGCCTCCGGAGCTTCTTCGCCGAACGTGTATTGCTCGAACAGCCGTTCGTGAAGGACGACAAATCGACAGTCGGTCAATTTGCCGCTCAGAACAATATGGAAGTCAAACAATTCGTGCATTGGGAACTAGGCCGCGAGTGATCCCTCCACAGGTACTCACGGCAGAATGCGTGATTGTTGCAACGGTAGCGGTAGAGTTTATTGCAACCCAACCGTCGTAGCCGGTGTGGCCAGGGAAAACTGTATGGCATTACTGCGCGCTGTAGGTGCTGGTAGGAAAACAGCAACAGACAAGCGTCGACATCCCCGACAACTGTCGGTCAAATGCGCAACGAAGTAACACGCGAAACCACCAGGCAAAGGACTCGTAAATGGGCTCCGGAACGACTGCAGAGACTTCGGAAACAGGGAGCCCCTCGGAAGGGTTTCGTCGCGTCGTGTTAAAGCTCTCTGGCGAGAGTTTTATGGCGGCCGGAGAACGCGGCATTGAAATGCCTGAAGTGGTACATATTGCCAAACAGATTCAGCGGGCACATCAAACTGGCTGCCAGATTGCAATCGTGATTGGCGGTGGCAATATCTTGCGAGGTGCCCAATTCAAATATGCCAACGCAAGCATCCATGAAGCAACCGCCCATTACATGGGCATGATCGCCACCGTGATCAATGGGTTAGCCTTGCAGGATGCGTTAGAGTCGCTTGAATGCCAGACAAGATTGATGTCCGCCATCCGCATGGATGGCGTGTGCGAGTCGTATATCCGTCGCCGCGCGGCGCGGCATCTCGACAAAGGGCGCATCATTATTCTCGCCGCCGGCACGGGGGGCCCCTTTGTAACAACCGACACGGCCGCTGCATTGCGTTCCATGGAGCTCGACGCCGACATCCTCCTCAAGGCAACCAGAGTCGATGGTGTCTACAGCGATGATCCGGAAAAAAACCCGCACGCAGTTTTCCACCGGCATCTCGATTTCACTACCGTGCAGCGGCAAAACCTGCGATTCATGGATAGCACTGCGATCACACATTGCATGGAACACGATATGCCAATCTTGATCTTTAATTTCAAGAAGGATGGCAATATCGAAAAGGCTGTGCTCGGGGAACGCGTCGGTACGCGAATCGACAGCCAACCCGTGCCTTGATATCGTGTTGCCCGGCCAGACATCGTTGCTGGCAACCCAACCGACCAATTGCATTGGATCGAAAGCAGAGACAATACTTCGGATCTGACTTCCAGTCTGCCATCCCGCTATACGCGACGAGATGACTACGGGTCACCTAGTTCCATCACCCGCTCCGTCGCAAACCACGTACTGCACTACTAAGACGGCGACCGGGTCGACACTTTGCCCGACCGACCATTTCTGGAAACTGCCCCTCTTAACGGAACAGCCTGACCTAAAGCCTCAGCGGTTGCGGTTACGGCTCGCCGCACATCCGATTCCGTATGTACCGAAGTCACAAAGAACCGCAAACGGCCTGTGTTCTTCGTGCCGCTGGAAATCTCCAGGGGCTCTACCTCGACTCCCTGCTGGAGCAGTTCCTGCGCGATCGATACTGCAGATTTACCTTCTGGCACATCCAGAAGAAGCACCAAACTGGATTTGCTGATACCGGTGTCCAGCCTGCGCTGTCTTGCCATTTGCAAGAATAAGCGAGCTCGCGACTGCGCGCGGGCAATCCGCATCGGCTCATCTTCCAATAATCTTAATATTGTCGATAACGCTGCCGCCTGCGGTGCGCTCATGCCATCCCGCGCAAATATGTCCGCGCCGGACAACCGCCGAATCAAGTCCGTCGAACCGGCAACATAGCCACCGGCAGTACCTAACGCGAAACCAGTCGTTCCTGCAAGTACATCGATGTCCCGCGGATCCAAGTCGTAGTGCTCTGCCAATCCGCGTCCATGAGGGCCCATTGTGCCAACTGTAAATGACTGGTCGAGTACTAACCGTGCGTCATGCTTCCGTTTGATAGCCAACAAACCGGGCAGATCTACCGGACAACCTTCAAATCCAGGAACGCCTTCGACGAAAATCCACTTCTGGCGATAGGTAGTTCCGAATTCGGAGAGCGTTTTGTCAAGCGTCACCAAATCTCGACACGAAAACGTGTGACAAGCGCTCGACGCGTTCGAAGCCCACTGCGCAAGTTCGGGAGATTCTCGCGGAACGAGTACAACGTCTTCCGAAGTTATCAGCCGACTGGCAATGCCAGTCAGTGCCGTTGCAAAGCCGCCACATAGCCAGGCCGACTCCATACCTACAAAATCCGCCAGGGCAGTCCGGGCATCTCGGTGCAAGGAGGTATCAGCAGACCGAAATCCGGACATGCCAAACTGCTGCATCGCATCACTCGCTGACGCCATCACTGCTTCATCACTGGAAAGCGCCAGAAAGTCAGGGCGTGTGAACACCGCAACCGAACGATCACCAACTGTTCCCTTAACGGGATTTCCGCTTTCGCGAACTACAGGTGGATCAAAGTAATAGCATGGATCGGAAGCAGACCAGACAAGTCCAGCTCCACTTTGAATTTGCTGTGCATCCGGCAACGCCGCGCCGCGACTCGCCGCCTCACCCTCTAGTTCGGTTAACTCTGTCTTCTTCGAGGCAAGATCCCAGGCAAACCACTGAGCGACGACCTGCAAGCCATCATTCAAGAAACAATCCCGGCAAGCGTGACGCTGGATCTTTCCGCTGGAAGTCTTGGGAATTGAACCAAATCTTACAAGTACAATTCCATCTGGTGACAGTTCATGTTCCAGAGCGACTGAACGGCGAATATTCTCAATCACATCCGACCAGTCTTTGCGTCGCTTCCGTTCTACTTCGGAAACAACAATCAACCGTTCTTGTCCATCAACATCAACCGCAAACGCCCCAACTGCACCCGCTTGCAATCGTTCACTGGCGCGTTCGACAGAACGTTCAATGTCCTGAGGATAACGGTTCACACCCCGCACAATGATCAAATCTTTGAGACGACCAGTTACGAATAGATGGCCCTCGTGCAAGAATCCAAGATCTCCGGTACGGAGATAGGGACCACCTTGCATGCTGTCAGACAACTTGGCGTGAAATGTCTGCTGTGTCGCCTCGCTCTGTCTCCAGTATCCTTGAGCCACACTGGGACTGCTGACCCAAATCTCACCGACACGATCATCCGGGAGGCGCACGTAGTCGATCGGATCGACAATCACCACATCCTCATCAGGGAGGACTCGTCCGCAGCCAACCAGACTACGGGCTGAAGGATCATCTGCGGAAACAGGCACGATATGATGCGAATCCAACTCGCGACCATTAAAGACACAGATTTTGGGAACATCTGCCTTTACGCTTCCGGTGACGATCAGAGTCGATTCAGCCATGCCGTAACAAGGGTAGTGGGTCTCCTGCCGAAACCCGATCGGTGCAAACCGCTCAGTGAAACTATTCAACGTGTCAGCTCTGACCGGCTCAGCTCCGTTGAAGGCAACTTTCCATTTGCTCAGATCAAGGCCTTCCATATGCTCCGGATGAATCTTCTGGAGGCACAACTCGTAAGCAAAATTGGGGCCACCCGCAATGGTCGCTTCAAACTCGGTGATCGCCCGCAACCATCGCAAAGGTTTCTGTAAGAACGCCATCGGCGACATCAACACAGAGGGTCGTCCACAAAAAAGCGGCTTGCAAAATCCGCCAATCAACCCCATATCGTGATAACTGGGCAGCCAGCTGAGCGCAATCATTTCCCGGTACGAATCGAACGCATGCGTGATCAACCCTACATTGTGCATGATGTTCTTGTGTGACAGCATCACGCCCTTCGGCTGCCCCGTCGAGCCAGACGTATACTGCAATACCGCAAGATCATCACTACCTATATCAGGCATCTCCCAACGATCTGCCTCATCCAGTGACAAACGATTTGTGGCAATCCAATTGAGGTCTTTCAGGTGAGGTGCCGAATCCAAAGAACTGCTGTCCATGCGGTCCAATACTTCGTGAACCGTCAAAGCAGCTTTGGCAATCGCGTCATCCGAGATCGCCTGGATCCGCTCCATATTGCGGTTACGGCGGGGGGGATACGCAGGCACCGCAATCGTACCCGCATACAAACAACCCATGAGCCCTGCCACGTAGTCCAAACCCGGCGGGTACAAAAGCAACGCCCGTTCACCGCGCAAATTCAGCGACTCAAGTTGGACTGCGATCGCGCGAGCCTGGCGATCAAGCTGTTGGTAGGTCAGCTTGATCTTCTGCTGCTCACCATCAGTAAGATAGTAAGCAGGTTCATCAGGACAGTGCTCGGCCCAGTACCGCAAGCTATCAACTAGATGCGTACTAACCGGTGTGAAAGGGGCAAAGTTCTTCTCAAGATTCACGTTCGCTGTGAACTCCAACCAGCAAGGAATCAAATATTTCAATGGCCGCCAATGCCAGGTTCAACACACTCCATGCACCAATCTCATAAATCCAAACTCAAGACTAACACGCGTCTTCGAGAGGATCAAACCGGTAATTCGACCGACAAAAACGGTAGCAAACACAATACCGTTACAACCTGTTTTATCGGTCCATTTCGACTACGCCGCGACCTACCGGAAAAGCGTTCGACTTTGTTGAAATTTGCGGTGATCAATGTGAATTTTGAGTGCTGATCTACAAGCAGCCGGCATTGGCTTTCCGGAGGAAAACTCGTTGGCAGGCGTGGGTTGCGGGTGTCAACGGTGGGAGGGGACGTGAAATCAAGTCCTTGGAATAAATGCCCTGGGGCACTTAACACCCTGTCACGGTCAGCTTCCATCTTAGTCAATGTGACGAGACTGCGGCAGGTACTGCGGAAACTTCTTTGCGGTAACACGGCATTCATTCAGTGATAATTCTCGTCGACATTGCGGTTCGCAAAAGATTTGACGTCCGGAATCTGGCGTGCATCCAGAAGATTGATCAGGGACCTGTCGGTACATCAGGCATGCAACACATAAAACAATGGAAACTCTGCGGCATTCCAAGCGTACTACAATCACCTCAACCCACAACAGCGATGAATAGGACTCTTGATTTACACCCGGCGCAAGTTGCCGTAGATTCGAACCCAGCCCCCAGTGCACGGACTTCAATTACCAAACCGTGAATGCGTAATGAACTACTTTGCACATGGTCGGCGATTTCTCGACCGCCCATATTTCCTTGCCGGCACCGCGGTTCCCGATTGGCTCAACGTGATTAATCGCCGCTCCCGTCCGCGGCGGGCGAAAACTTTCGTGTCGGAC
>CEUS01284142.1_pt1 | contig 14120 bp, 14 predicted proteins | sample 427031 | NCBI WGS metagenome assembly CEUS01 (sample SAMEA2622837, study PRJEB7988) | marine metagenome | biome: marine biome (ENVO:00000447); feature: marine epipelagic mixed layer (ENVO:xxxxxxxxx); material: "saline water (ENVO:00002010), including plankton (ENVO:xxxxxxxx)" | depth 140 m | reverse complement strand
TCTTATCTTCTAGATTTCTTTCAACAGCATCAGGTTTAATGATCGATAGAGTCTTTTCTAACATATTTCACTCGTAATATTTTTTGATTAGATTATTTAACAATCTTACACCAAAACCTGTTGCTCCTCTTGGATTTAAATTTGCTGCTTTTTTAGAAAAAGCCATTCCAGCAATATCAAGGTGGGCCCACGGTGTTTTATTTAAGATAAATCTTTGCAAAAATTGTGCTGCAGTAATTGATCCAGCTCCTCCTGCATAATTAATATTTTGGACGTCTGCAATTTTTGAATTTATAAGTTTGTCATAATTTTTATGAAGAGGTAATCTCCAAACTTTCTCATTAACATTTTCACTAGCTCTAAAGATTTTCTTTGATAGTTCATCATTATTTGAAAAAAGGCCAGCATACTCTTCGCCCAAACTAATAATTATTGCTCCGGTTAGAGTAGCAAGATCAATTATAAATTTTGGTTTATATTTTTTTTCTGTAAAACTTAAAGCATCCGCTAAAACTAATCTTCCTTCAGCATCGGTATTTAATATTTCTATGGTTTTACCTGAATAAGATTTTACGATATCTCCGGGTCTTTGAGCATTTCCGCCTGGCATATTTTCTACTAACCCTACAACACCTACAGCATTAATTTTTGCCTTTCTTAAAGCTAAAGTTTTTAATAACCCCACTACAACAGCGGACCCCGCCATGTCGTATTTCATTTCTTCCATAAATCTTGCTGGTTTCAAAGAAATACCACCTGTATCAAAACACACACCCTTTCCTACAAAAGCTAAGGGTTTTATTTTATTTTGTTTCTTTCCATTCCATTCAATTGTCACTAAAAAAGTTTCATTAGAACTTCCTTGGCCGACACCAAGCAATGCATTTAGTCCCATTTTTTTTAATTCTTTTTCTCCGTAAGATTTTATTTTAAGTCCAAATTTGGATAATTTTTTTATTTCTGAAACATATGCTTTGGGGCTTAAAACATTTGGAGGTTCTGAAACAAGATCTCTGGTTAAAAATACGCCTTCTCGTATAGCATTACAATATTTATAATTAAATTCTATTCTGTTTTTATGAGTAGTTATAATTTGAAAATCAATTTTATTATTAATTTTGTCTTTGCCCAAAGTTTTATATTTATTAAAAGTATAACTTTTTAAACTAAAACCTAAGATAAATTCTGAAAAAAACTTCGATATTTTTTCAGAATCTAAAGTTAAACTGTCAGCATAAAGTTCGACTTTTTTAATTTCTTTAAATTGTTTTATACAGGAAAATAACGTGCCCCCAATTTCCTCTGGATAATAAGATTCATGCTTGCTTTTCACTTTTATAATAAAACATTTTTGTTGATTAGAAATATCAAAGAAACTTATTTCTTCTTCTTTTTTTTTCGCTTTTAATACACCCAAATAAGAATTGATCTTTTGAACTATATTATTTGGCAAGATATTTTTCGGATCCTTGTAACTGTATTTTTCTGTTACAAATATAGCAAAAGCGTTGCATTCTGAACTTAATCTGCTTGTAAAACTTAACATATTCTCTTCCTTAAACGGATAAATTGAATTCTACTCGAAGTTGTTTTATTAACTATATATAATAAATATTTACAATGAAAAAGACAATTTACAATTATTTTTTTTACGAATTTATACGCTTTTTCGCTATTGTGCTTTTCGCTTGGACCGCAATTATTTGGACAATTCAAGCGGTAAATTTTTTAGATCTTGTGACTGAAGATGGGCATGCTTTTAGAGTTTATCTTCTGTATTCAGCTCTGACCATACCAAAAATACTAACAAAATTAATTCCCTTTTCATTTTTAATTGCTTCAATACTAACAATTTTAAAACTAGAAAAAGATAACGAACTAATTATTCTTTGGACATCAGGATTAAACAAAATTCATATTGTTAATCTTGTGTTACGCATATCATTACTTATCATGGTAACGCAGTTAATTATGTCTAGCATAGTTACTCCGAAAACTTTAAATATCTCGAGATCTATAATAAAAAATTCACAGCTTCAGTTTGTTCCATCATTGCTCAAAGAAAAACAGTTCAACGACACTGTTGAAGGTTTAACAATTTTTGTTGAAAAAAAACTTAATGACCAATTGTATGAAAATATTTTTATAAGAGATGATATTAATGTTTTAACTAAAGTTTCAAATACTTCTTCAACAATTTTTGCAAAATCTGGTTATATAAAAGATAAAAAGAATTTAATCTTATTAAATGGAAATATACAAAAACTAAGTAAAGATGGAGATGTTAGCATTATTAAATTTGAAAAAACTTCAATAAATTTTTCTGGACTCTCTACAAAAACAACATCGGAACCAAAGATACAAGAAACCTCGACTGCGGAAATTATTGAATGTATGCAAAGTAAAGACGTAAATATTACTAACTGCAGCGATGATGATCAAACAATTAGAGACACAGTAATAGAAATGAATAGAAGATTTGGTATGGCTATTTTTATACCTTTAATTGCTCTTGTAACCTGTTTTTTACTTTCTTCGCACAAAGAAAGTAGGAACCGTGGTTTATATAAATATATATATTTTATGATTGGTTTTATGATTTTAGTGAGCGCTGAAATAACTGTTAGATACTCAGGTATTTCCATTAATCATACTCTTATCTACTACTTAATACCCGGCGCTCTGCTTCCTATTACTTATCTTTTATTAATAAAAAAATTTAAATATGAAAATTTAGGATAATAGCCATGATTAAATCTTTTGTTTTAAATAAATATTTATCTAAAGAATTTTTAAAAATCACACTTGTAATGACTTTTGTTTTTTTCTGTTTCGGTTTTATTTTAAATATATTCGAAGAAATAAATTTGTTTAAAGATTACGATGTTGGAATTGGCCTTCCCATTATACTATCTATATTGTTTGTACCAAATTTAGTCTACCATATGTTTCCTTTTCTAATATTATTATCTGGAATTTGGTTTTTTAGAAAAATAAAAAGATCGGATGAAATATTAGCCATGAAAATTTCTGGCATGTCAAATCTCTCGGTAATTTTTATCCCAAGCATTCTATCCTTATTTTTAGGTTTTTTATTTATAACATCTATTAATCCCATTACATCAGTTATGGTTAAAAAATATGAATCCATCAAAGGTAACTATTATGAAAAAGAACAAGATTACTTAGCGGCAGTAACCGAAAACGGAATATGGATTAAGGAGAAAACTCTTACAAAAAATTACATAATAAGATCTTCAAAATTGGATGATCAAAACTTGCTAAATGTTACACTTTACGAATTTAATAAAGACAACAATTTTGTGAAAAGAATAGAAGCAAAATCAGCTGATATCAGTTCGGCAAAATGGAAACTCAAAAATGCAATGATTGTAGATAATGAAGGAAAAAAACTTTCGGAAAATATTGATAATCTTTCTTACCAAAGTAATTATGATATTAAAAAAATTAAGAGTTTATACTCTAATCTCGACACTGTTTCTTTTTGGGAAATTGAAGATGAGATCAAACTTCTACAAGAAAGAGGTTATTCCGTGAGCGAAATGAAGTCAAAATTGCATCGATCCCTCTCATTTCCTTTTTTTCTTTTAAGTATGATTTTATTAAGTGGTGTATTCACATTGGGTATGAGATTTAAAGAAGACAGCTGGACATACATATTCATTGCGATAATTACAAGCATTTTGATATTTTATTTTAATGATTTTTCGGCCGCATTAGGCAAAACCGATAAACTGCCAATTGAAGTTTCCGTATGGATGCCAATTGTTATTATTTTTGTTTTTGGTGCAGTTGGGATGATACATGCCAATCAAAAATAAAATAATTATAATAGCTTTCAGCTTTTTGGCCTTAGTGGCCGTAAATCTCAATCTATACGCAGATGAATTCGATATTTCTGCTAAGGAAATTTCATTCGATAAAAAAAATAATATTGTTATAGGAAAAGGCTCTGTTGAGATTAATGACAAAGAAGGAAAACTTATTAAAGCTAATAAGGTAATTTATGAAAAATCAAAAGAATTTTTGTTGATCGAAGGAGCTGTAGAAATTCTTGATATTGATGGAAATATCTTAAAAACTGATAAAGCTACATATGACAAAAAAAATGAAGTGGTCAACACTTACAAACATTCAGAATTAATACTAAAAGAAGGATATAATCTTAAAACAAGTAAAATTATATATAATAATATAGCCAAGATAATTAGTTCAGATCAAAATTCAATTCTAACTGATATGGATGGAAATGTTGTTAGTGTAAATATGTTTCAATATCATTTGGAAAAAAACTTATTCTCCTCGGTAGGTAAAATAAAAGTGGTTGATATAAATAAAAATAAATACTTTTTCAAAGAGTTGCATGTAGATACAAAAACAAAAGAAATAATTGGTTCGGATGTTAGTGTTATATTAGATCAGAATAATTTTGGTCTTGATGAAGAAAGCGACCCCAGGTTCGTAGCTAACGATATCTTTATATCCAAAAATAAATCCAATTTATCAAAAGGCGTCTTTACCGTCTGTAAAAAAAAAGAAGGAAAATGTCCGCCCTGGAGTCTTCAAGCAAAAAAAATCAGCCATGATAAAACAAAAAAAACTATATATTACGACCAAGCAACTTTAAAAGTATATGATATACCTATATTTTACTTTCCAAAATTTTTTCATCCAGATCCTACTGTTAAAAGACAGTCTGGTTTTTTATCTCCTTTTTTCACTACTTCAACGAATGTGGGCACAGGGTTTGGAATTCCGTATTACTGGGCAATTAGTCACAACAAAGATCTCACTTTTACTCCAAAAACTTATACTAAAGAAAACATGTTGTTTCTTAATGAATATAGACACGCCTTCAAAAATGCATTTTTAACATTAGATACTAGTTACTCTCAAGGTTACAAAGAAGCTTCGGCTACAAAATCAAAAGGTTCTAGAAATCATATTTTTGGTGAGTTAGATTGGAATTTAAGTAAAGATCCTTCTTACGAGAGTAATTTGTCCTTCAAGATGCAAAGAACATCTAACGATACATATTTTAGAGTGCACGATATAAATACTGCTCTAGTTGATGCTGAAAACACCAACTTGGAAAATAGAATTAGCTATAATTTTAAAAAAGAAAATATGAGTTTAAATATCTCAGCAGCTGTATATGAAGACCTAAGAAAAGATAACAATAGTAAATATGAATATATTTTACCTAATATATTCTATGAAAAATCTTTTCTTACTGAAAAATTCGGTACTTTTGATTTTAAATCAAATGCTTATTACAAAAATTTTGAAACCAATAAACATACTACTTTTCTAGTTAACGATGTTATATGGAATCCTGCTGCTTATATCACTCCAAAAGGATTTGTTAACTCTTTAAAAGCCATGGTAAAAAATACAAATTATGAAGCTAAAAATTCAACCAGTTATAAAACCGAAAGCTCTGTAAATGAAATTAGTAGTGTTTTAAGTTTTACGAGTTCACTTCCTATGAAAAAAGAAAGCAGCAAATATTCAAATATTTTTTCTCCAAATTTTATGGTTAGATATGCGCCGGGCCACATGAGAGACCTAAGCAAAGATGATGTAAACCTAAAATATGCTAATTTATTTTCAACCAATAAAACTTCTGTTATTGAGGATGGCTTGAGTGCAACTTTAGGGTTTGATTTTAAGGTAAATGAAAAAGATGAAATTGGAGTATCTAGAGAAAAATTATCTGTATCAATGGGACAGGTTTTTAATGCTAAAGAGAATAGAGATTTGCCATCTAAAAGCTCACTCGACCAAAAAACATCTGATGTGGTGGGAGAAGTGACATACAATTTTTCAAAAATAGGAAAAATAGATTACAAATTTGCATTAGATCATAACTTAAGTGATCTAAACTATAATGAAGTCGCAACAAGCCTAAATTTTGGGAAAGTTGATTTTAACTTAGGTTATTTGGAGGAAAAAAATCATGTAGGTACAGAAAACTATGTTAATAGCGGAATTACTTTGAATTTTAATGATAATAACAAATTGAGCTTCGCAACAAAGAAAAATTTTAAAACTAATAGTACTGAATTTTATGACATAAGTTATCAATATGAGATTGATTGTTTAACTGCTGGCTTGGTCTTTAGAAGAGAATTTTATGAAGATAGCGATTTAGAACAAAAAGACTCTTTAATGTTTGTAGTTACTTTCGTTCCATTTACTGGATTAAGCGCTCCTCTTATACAACCGTGATTCATATAAAAAAAACAATTTTTATTTTTGTAATATCATTGCTTTTTCTATCAAAAGCTAACGCTGTAATAAAAGATGCCCTGTTTGCCACCGTTGGCAATAAAGCTATTACACAATCAGATATTGTAAATGAAGTTAAAACAATTTTGATTTTGAACGGTCAAGCTTTTTCAGAGAGCCAAAGAACGCAGATTGAATCTGCGGCAATAAAATCGATTATCAAAAGAACAGTAAAGCAAATTGAAATTTCCAAATATAAAACTTTACAATACAATATAGGTGATCTTAATAAAGAATTGAAAAATATGGCTAGCAACTTAAACGTAAGTTTAGAAACATTGAAAAAAGTATTTTCAAGAAATGAAATTGACTTTTCAAATGTAATTGATCGAGTTAAAACCGACCTGTTATGGAATAGTTTGATATTTGAGATATACAAAAATAGGCTATCAATTAATATTGATGAAATTGATGAACAGTTAAAATTGATTCAAAACAAAAAAGAAATTGAAGAGTATTTGATTTCTGAAATTATAGTTAGAAATGTTCAAAAAGAAAAAATGAAAGCAGAAATTGAAAAAATAAAAAATAAAATTAATACTGACGGTTTTGAAAAAACCGCTATGAGCTTAAGTATTTCTCAAACAGCAATGAGTGGTGGAAATTTAGGTTGGATAAGTGAAAATGTTATTTCGGAAAAATTTAGAGCTCAAATAATGAAAACTCCGGTTGGTAATATTTCAGATCCTATTTTCTTACCAGAAGGTATATTAATTTTCAAAGTAAGGGACAAAAGAATGTTAAAAAATGTTGTAAATCTAGAAGATGTAAAGAATCAATTAGTAAATGCTGAAAAAACTAAAATACTTAATATGCATTCACTGTCCCACTATGATAATTTGAGAAGATCTTTATCAATAAATTATTACTAAAATGACAAAACCGATCGCGATAATAGCTGGAGAACCTAATAGTATTTCTTCCGAAATTATTTTCAAAAGCTGGGTATTTAGAAAACGATATACTCATAAACCTTTTATAATAATTGGCAGTATAAACTTGCTAAATTTACAAAAAAAAAAATTAAAATATCGAATCAAAATCGAAGAAATTAATAGAAATTTTAAAAGGACAAATCTAAATAAAAATGCTCTTCAAGTCCTCAATGTCGATTACAAACAAAAAAAACCTTTTCAAAAAATTTCAAATAAATCAAATAAATACATTTTTAATTGTTTTGATGCTGCAATAAAACTTATTAAGAATAAAAAAATTTTGGGATTTATAAACTGCCCTGTTTCTAAAGAATCGTTGTTTAAAAAAAAATATCAGGGTATTACAGAATTTCTTTCCAAAAAAACTGGCAAAAAAGGTAATGAAGTAATGCTAATTTATAACAAAAAATTGTCGGTGTGCCCACTAACAACGCATATCCCGCTAAAGCAGGTAAGTCAAAAAATAATGAAATCGGAAATTATAAAAAAAATCAAAACTATAAATAGTTTTTATAAAAAAATTTTTAACAAAAAACCCAAATTTTCCGTATTAGGTTTAAATCCTCATAAATTCTCGACTGCAAAAAAGTTTGAAGAAAAAGAAATCATAATACCTGCTGTAAAAATTATTAAAAAGTCAGGAATTAAAGTAACCGGTCCAGTATCTCCGGACACTAGCTTTATGCTTAACAAAAAACACAAGTTTGATGTAATGATTGGTATGTATCACGATCAAGTTCTAACGCCATTTAAAACTTTGTTTAAATATGATGGTATAAATATAACTTTAGGTCTTCCATATATTAGAGTGTCACCAGATCACGGTGTTGCGGAAAACATTGTTGGCAAAAAAATTGCCAACCCTGAAAGTCTAATTCAGTCAATCAGATTTTTTAATTATATAAAATAATTGATGAATTTCATTAAGAAGGTAAAAAAAAGTTTAGGTCAAAATTTTTTAACCGATAAAAATATAGTTAATAAAATTGTTGAAATTGGGAACATTGAAAAAAATAAAGCTGTTTTGGAAATTGGGCCAGGATATGGGAGTTTAACGAGAAAAATTTTAAGTAAAAACCCTAAAAAAATATTTGCAATTGAAAAAGATAAAAATTTAGCTTCTTTTTTAATAAATGCTTTTAAAGATTTTAGTAACATAAGAGTAATTAACAATGACATTCTCGACATAATTGGGAAAAAAAACTTTGGTCAAAATGTCATTGTCTTTGGTAATCTTCCATATAATATTTCGACAAAAATATTAGCTTCTCTTATATTACTTAAAAAATGGCCACCTTGGTACGAAACTTTAATTCTTATGTTTCAAAAGGAAGTTGCAAACAGAATTATTGCTAAAAATAACTCAAAAGATTTTGGAAGATTATCAGTATTATGTAATTGGAGATTAGAGATAAAAAAGCACTTTGATGTTTCAAAAAATTGTTTTTTTCCTAGACCTAAAATTAATTCTACCGTTCTATCATTTAGACCAAAAAAAAATAATAAATTTAGCATAAAAAATCCAAAAAATTTAGAAATGATTACAAGATTATTATTTTCTAGCAGAAGAAAAATGATTAATAAAAATTTCTCAAAACTGTTTTTGGATCATAAATACGTAGCCAAAGAATTAGATTTAAATCTTAATCAAAGACCCGAGGAGTTAACCAATGAAATGTTTTATAAAATTACTATGAAATATGAAAAGTTATTTAATTAATAGCTCTACTTTTTTCTCAATTTCATCATGATTTTGCTTTTTACTAATTCCTTTTTTTTCAAAATTAATTATATTTAAAATTTCGTTGTGACATAATTCTAAATCATCATTTACCACTACATAGCTATATTCATTCCAATGGGAAATCTCTTCGTGAAATTTGTTCATTCTTTTTTTAATTAATTCTTCCTGACCTTGGTGGCGATTCAGCAATCTGTTCTTTAATACTTTGATATTTGGAGGAAGAATAAAAAAGGTTATTAAGGATAAATTTTTGATCTCTTTTAATTGTTGGGTTCCTTGCCAATCAATATCAAATAATACATCTTTTCCGAGAGATAAAAATTTTAGCACTGGTTCTTTCAAAGTACCATAGTAATTATCAAAAATTTTAGCATACTCAAAAAAACTATTACTCTTAATTAAAGAATTAAATTCTTCTTCGTTAACAAAATAGTAATCCTTTCCGTGTATTTCGTTAGGTCTTGGTTTTCTTGTTGTATGTGAAATTGAAATTGCAAAATTGCTATTTTTTTTTGCCAGTTCCTTAGTTAAAGTAGTTTTGCCTACTCCTGATGGTGACGACAAAACAAACATCATCCCTTTTTTTTCCATAGTCATATTAAAAACAGACTTTCTTGATGACTTTTTGCTTTTTGGAAATTTTTTTAAGCCGACTTGCTTTCAATAAACTTTATGGCATCACCAACGGTAAGAATTTTTTCTGCTTCGCTGTCGGATATTTCAGAACCAAACTCTTCTTCAAAAGCCATCACTAACTCAACCGTATCCAAACTGTCAGCCCCTAAGTCATCCATAAAATTCGCTTCTTCGGTCACTTTCGACTCATCCACACCTAAGTGATCTACGACCATTTTCTTTACTTTGCTTGAAATATCTTCTGTCATATTTAGTCCTTAATTTGAGTTATTTTTAACTCGTAATAAATTATTTAATAAATTATTAATAAATTTTGTCAAGACATATACATGCCGCCATTAACATGTATGGTTTCTCCAGTAATATAAGATGCTTGTTCGGATGATAGAAAAGCTACACAATTAGATACGTCTTCCCCTGTACCAAGTTTACCCATTGGTATTCTTGATGTTAAATACAGTTTAACTTTTTCTGCTATATTCATTGTCATATCAGAGACGATAAAACCAGGAGAAACGCAATTAATAGTTATATTTTTTTTAGCATATTCGATAGCAAGACTTTTTGACATTCCTATTATGCCCGCCTTCGATGCAGCATAGTTTGGTTGGCCTATGTTTCCCGTATGACCCACAACAGAAGCAATGTTTACTACCCTACCATATTTACTTTTTAACATTTTTTTAATTGAATATTTTGAAAGTAAAAAAGTAGAGGTTAAATTTACATCAATTACTTTTTTCCATTCATCATATTTCATTCTTAAAGATAAGTTATCAACATTTGTTCCGGCATTATTAATTAAAATGTCTAACCCACCCAGTTCTAAAGTAACATCTTCTATAAATTCTTCTATTCTTGCATGATCTGAATTATCAAATTTTTTTACTTTAATAGTTGGGTATGTTTTTTTTAACATATCTAACTTTTCAGTTTTAGTTCCACAACCAAGAACATTACCCCCTAACGAAACGAACTTTTTAACGAGATCATTACCAATAGCTCCACTAGCTCCAGTTATTAAAATTTTTTTTTCCTTAAAACTAATCATTTGGTTACATCTTCAACAGAGTTAAAATTTGATATTTTGACGTCCTTGTTTATCTTCTTTACTAATCCAGAAAGTACTTTGCCTGGACCTATTTCTATAAAATCTTCCACTCCTTCTTTTATCATATATTCTACACTTTCTCTCCATCTTACTCTGGACGTTATTTGCTTAACTAACAAAGATTTAATGCTATTTGTATCATTTTCTTCTTTTGCTGTAACATTACTAATAATACTAGGATTTGGTTTTAAAAAATTAGTTTCTTCAATTTTATCTTTCATATTTTCTGAAGCTTTTTTCATCAAAGAACAGTGAAAAGGAGCACTTACAGGCAATATTATTCCTTTTTTCTTTTTATTTTTCAAGTTCTCTCTAAGAGTTTCAATGACACTCTTGTTTCCACTAACCACAACCTGTCCATTACTATTGTCATTAGCTATTTCACAAATTTTATCTCTTGGAAGTAAATCAATCTCTCTTTCTACTTCATCTATCGTCATGCCAAGCACAGCAATCATAGAGCCTTCATCTGCAGGCACCGCATCTTGCATGGCTTTACCTCTCTCATGTAACAAGTAAGCAGCTTTTTCTATTTTCAATGATCCCGCACAAACTAAGGCTGTATATTCTCCTAAAGAATGGCCAGCAAAAAATTTTGCATTACTTAAATTTAAATTAAAGTGTTGGTTTAAAATATTAAATATTGAAACACCTATAAGCATAATAGCAGGCTGAGTATTCTTTGTTAATTTTAATTCAGCCTCTGGACCATTTAGTATAAGTTTCGATAGTGAAAAACCCAAAGTTTTATCTACGGTATCAAAAACTTTTTTCACAGATTCAAAGGTTTTATAAAAGTCAGATCCCATACCAACATATTGAGAACCTTGACCTGGAAATAAAATTGCTCGCATAAGAATAGTAAAAAATACAATATAATTATATTTTAATGGTTGTATATTGAAAATTTTAATAGTATAAGGCCCATCCTATATCAAAAAAAGGTGATTGTTTAAAAAATATTGTATTAAGCAAGGAAAAAATAGATGAACTGTTACGAAAACACTCTAATAGCAAAACAAGATTTGACTGAAAGTCAAAATGATAAGTTGGTTGATAAGTATGAAAAAATTATAAATGACAATTCTGGAAAAGTACTTAAAACTGAAAAATGGGGCTTAAGAAACCTCACTCATAAGATAAAAAAAAACAAAAAAGGTTTTTATTTTCATATAAAATTTAATGGAGTTAAAAAAACGATTAGTGAGTTAGAGAAGGCAGAAACATTGGACGAAACGTTGTTTAGATTTTTAACAGTAAAAGTAAAAAAACACGATCTTGAAACAAATTACTTTGAAAAAAAAGACTTTTATGAAAAGAAATAAAAAAAATAAATCAAATAGAAAGTCGGGTGCTTACTCAAAATTAAGTTTGTTTCAAAAACCTGGTTTAAAATTTTTTAGACCTTGCCCATTATCAGGAAAAAATGCTCAACCTGTTGATTACAAGAATATCAAATTGTTAAAAAAATATATTTCTGAAAGTGGAAAAATATTACCTACAAGAATTACCTCTGTATCGCAAAAAAAACAAAAAGAACTATCAAATGCAATAAAAAGAGCTAGACTATTGGCATTAATTTAAAAATTATCATGGAAGTAGTATTATTAGAAAATATAAAAAACCTTGGGCAGATAGGTGATGTCGTTGACGTTAGAAGAGGCCATGGACGTAATTTCTTAATAAAATTTGGAAAAGCTCTAAAAGCGTCTAAAGAAAATATAGATTTGGTTAATAAGAAAAAGTCAGAGCTCAACAAAAAAAATCTTGAGCTAAAAAAAAGTGCAAAAAGAATTTTTGATGTCATTAATCATGCTAATTACAAATTTTCGAAAAGAGCAAAAGAAAATGGCGAGCTTTATGGATCAATAAGACCTCCAGAACTCGCTAAAACCATAAAAAGTGTGAATACAGTTGAGGTAAAACCTTCTCAAATCGACTTAAGTAAAAAAATTAATAAAGTTGGTTCATTCGAAGCAAAGATTAATTTACACGCAGAAATCCAAGCAGTGATTCATATTGAGGTTGTAAAAGAAGAAGGCGAAACTTAAATTTCAGTATTTTTTTTTCCACAGAAAATTTATTTCCTGTATAACTTTGAGGTTTTTTTAATTATTTATATAGTATTAAATGTCTAAAAAATAATAATGGCTAATCAACCTTTTAAAATAATTAAAAATTCTGAAAAACAGTTGCCTTGCAATGTTGAAGCCGAACAGGCATTAATAGGGTCAATTTTAGTATCCAATGATATTTATGATGAAATTACGCCAATACTGGATTCAAAAAAATTTTATGATCCTGTGCATGTAAAAATTTTTGATACCATTGAAAAATTAATATCTAAAGGTCTTTTAGCTAATCCAATAACACTGAAAAATCACTTTGAAAATAATGAAGGACTAAAAGAGTTAGGAGGACAGGAGTACCTAATAAAAATTACTAAATTTTCTACAACTTCAACAAAACAAGCTATCGATTATGCAAATATTATTCATGAAATGCATGTGCGAAGAGAACTAATTAAAATTTCAGAATCAGTTTTAAACGAAGCTTCAGCTAATGAAGTCAGTAACTCAGGAGAACGTATAATTGAAAATGCTGAAAAATCTTTGTTTGATTTGGCAGAAAGAGGACACTTTAATACTTCATTTTTGAAATTTGAAAAAGCTTTATCACAAACAATTGAAATGGCTAAAAAAGCTTTCAAAAATGAAGAAGGTATTGTAGGAGTCCCGACCGGATTAAGTGATTTAGATACAAGATTAGGTGGATTACACAAACAAGATTTGGTGATTGTTGCTGGAAGACCTTCAATGGGGAAAACTGCATTAGCAACAAATATTGCTTTTCACGCAGCAAAGGACATAGAAAAAAAGGGTTTAAAATCAACAGTAGCTTTTTTCTCTTTAGAAATGTCTTCAGAACAGCTTTCAACGAGAATACTTTCTGAACAGTCAAGAATAAGATCTAATGATATTAGAAGAGGAAAGGTATCAGAAAAAGAAATGGAGCAATTTATAGAAACTTCTAAAAATATTTTTGATTTACCTCTATATATTGATGAAACACCTGCGATTACTATTTCGGCAATCAGTAATCGTGCAAGAAGAATTAAGAGACTTTTTGGATTAGATTTAATTGTTGTTGACTATATACAGCTAATGAGGTCCGGATCTACAAGGTATGATGGTAGGGTTCAGGAAATTTCTGAAATAACGCAGGGTTTAAAAGCTTTAGCAAAAGAACTCGATGTACCTGTGCTCGCAGTATCCCAACTTTCTCGTGCTGTTGAACAACGAGATGATAAAAAACCGCAATTAGCAGATCTAAGAGAATCTGGTTCTATAGAACAAGATGCTGATGTTGTTATGTTTGTTTT
>CEUS01065371.1_pt1 | contig 14128 bp, 14 predicted proteins | sample 427031 | NCBI WGS metagenome assembly CEUS01 (sample SAMEA2622837, study PRJEB7988) | marine metagenome | biome: marine biome (ENVO:00000447); feature: marine epipelagic mixed layer (ENVO:xxxxxxxxx); material: "saline water (ENVO:00002010), including plankton (ENVO:xxxxxxxx)" | depth 140 m | reverse complement strand
GCAGTTCTCGGAGTGGCAAATGAGGTCCCAGACGTCTGGTGGTAGCCATCTATGTCGTCATGATTGGGTAATATCTGTGTCCAATCTGCAGCGATGTCTGGGTATGACCCGCTCATTGTCTCCTTCTGATCGTCATCCTCCTCGGCGTACCCAGAAACTCCGATACTCCACGGAGGTCCGGCAGTTGAGTCTTGAACCGCTGGCGAGGGGGTATTGTCTGCAGCGCCTGTGTGTAGCTTCTTATTCTGGACTACTGCTACCTTGGTGGCATCTTCGATACCAGGGACGGGTACAGAGAGGATAGGTCCGAAGCTCGTAGTGATTATGTCTACAAGCGGTTGATTCGCTGCTGCTAGAACTGCAGCATCGCTGAAACCCTCTACGAAAAAGATGACCGCTTCAGGGTTCGCATTTAGGACAGCCCCGGTGACTGCGGTCCCGTGACCATCATTAGGGTCATCTAGGATCGGTATGTCGGTATTGTCGTCAGGGGTGGTTCCAATAATCCTCGAGCCCTTGAACCAGACAATGTCTCCTGCTTCGATGATATCCCAACAACTCTCCTTGTCAGCCTGGTACCTTTCTTCCCACGTACCGTTCTTTGAGATGTCGCAAACCATGTTGACCCCCAATCCATCTAGCAACCACTGAGGATAGGAGTCATTCATAGAGAAGTGATCGTGGTACACGTTTATTCCTGTGTCAATTGGTGCAACAACGCTGAACGAGCCAAAACCATCCTCTGATTCGTCAATTTGCCCATCAACCTCCTTTTCATCACCAAGGCACCCGCTAAAGGATGCTAAAGAAATCAGTAATGCCATCAGAGGGGCCACTATTCGCACACTTGTGCGCAATAACACTCGGATTTCAGCATTCGGAAGGTTTGATCCCGCGCTCTATTGAGAGTAACTCAGCGCAGACTGCAACCGCAATCTCTTCTGGCGAGTCCGCCCCTATGTCTAGTCCGATAGGGCACCTGACCGCGTCAACCCACTCCTCTTCGATACCGGAGTTGATGGCTGATTTTCTGAATGCACTCCACTTTGTCTTGGACCCGATCGCCCCAATTCTTGGCCTATCAGAACTACCTCTGAGCTTCAGAGCCCCAATCAGAAGCTCCTCGTCAACAACCCAATCGTGTCCAAGAAGAAGCAAATCGGAAAATCTTCCAATCGATTCCTCATCCTCTGACTCGATAAAGTCGTTTACTGAGCAGCTAATCAGCTCTCTGGCGTCAGGGAACCTCTCTTCGTTGCTGTACTCTCCCCTTACGTCGAAGACGCTGTGGGACCACCCTAGAGTGTCGCAGACAATTGCCAGGGAAACACCAACATGACCGCCACCTGCGATCAGAACATGCGGCATAGGGGAAATCACTTCCATGGCGACGGTAACACGTCCGCCGCATAGGCTGTCCAGAGCCGTTACTTCTTTGCCCTTCCCGTCTTTGTGCAATAGGAAAACCTCGACTCTGCCTCCGGTCTTTCTGGTGCGACCCTCATCCTCTTCGAGCATTTTTTCCAGAGCCCCCTCGACTTTCATCTCAAGTCCAGCACCACCTACAGTTCCGAATCTAGATCCAGAAGAACTGATTACTAGCCTGGCCCCTGGCTTTCCAGGAACGCTTCCCTGGGCTTCCACAACCGATGCGATTGCTACCCTCTCACCGCCTTCCAATCTGTCCATGGCCCATGACAGCGCCGCAATGGTCACACCTCCCTGAGTAGGTACTGTGCCTTTGGAGTTGCTATGATTAACCGAGGGCCACGTCAAGCATCATCATTATCGTGAATCCAAACATGACACCCATGGTTGCAATGTCCCCGTTCTTACCTCTATGGGCCTCTGGAACAAGCTCTTCCACCACTACGAAAATCATAGCACCCGCTGCGAAGGCAAGTGCATATGGGAGGATTGGAGTCATGAACACTATGGCGGCGGCACCAATTACTGCTGAAATGGGCTCTACGGTAGCAGAAAGTTGTCCCCACCAGAAACTCTCCCTCCTAGACAGGCCCTCTCTCCTGAGAGGCACTGAGACAGCCGCCCCTTCCGGGAAATTCTGAATTCCGATTCCTATAGTTAGCGCAATTGCTGTTCCCAGGCCATCACCAGAGGCTGCAGCCCCGAAAGCAACCCCCACAGCAAGACCTTCTGGAACGTTATGAAGTGTGATTGCAGAAATTAACAGCTTACTCCTGTGCCAGCTGGTTTTCACCCCTTCCGTCTCTTCGGGCGGAGCTCCTGGGTGGAGATGCGGCAAGTAAGCGTCAATTAACCGCATACAAACCCCGCCAAAGACGAATCCAAATGCTGCTGGCAGGACCTTCGCGATGCCCTCCCCATCGGTTTGGTCTATTGCCGGACCTAGAAGTCCGAAGCAGCTGGCTGCGATCATAACCCCTGCAGCGAACCCTAGCATGCCGTCGAGGGCTTTTCTGTTGAATTCCCGAAAGAAAAACACCAACCCCGCACCTGCTGCAGTCATGAACCAAGTGAACAGCCCGGCTGCCAAAGCCTGCTCGATAGGCCCTAAACCTTCAAGCATCCCGACTAGATCCACGAATCTGGTCTGAAAATCTAGTTTTCAAGTTGCCGTCAATTAATACATATCGTTAGCAAAGCCCAGCAGGCCAAGCTCCCCTAGCTTCTCAGAAGGAGCAAGGAAAGTGACCTGGACAACACCCGGCGCCCTCCCTATCTCTATAGATCCAGTAATTGTGGCTCTGTTGCGAATCTCAGGTACAGTGACACTGAGAAGCTCCGCAGCTCTCTCAAGACCGTTCTCGGTCGCCGCATTTAGGTCAGGACCAGAACCCACTACTGAAATTGGAACCGAGTCTTCAACACCTGACATCCCCCATCCGCTAGCGACCTCTTCGGCCAAAGCCCTCTCCTCCTCTGTGATTGGCTTTGCCAAGAATGGAAGGTCTTCCTCCACCGGGAAGATGATAGGACCATCTATATCTAATCCCTTGAGAACGTGAACTTGTAGAGTCACGGTACCAGAGACGTCTGTAGTGTGGCCTGCTATCTCTCCATCTCCCTGCATTGCATGCATGTCACCCATGTAAATTCCCCCTCCAGGAACTTTTACTGGACAAACCAAGATAGATCCCGCACGAACCGCGTCTATGTCCATGTGTCCGTCAGTACGGTGCTGTAGGTCCTCTGCCGTTATCGCCTGAGGGTGAGGTGCACCAACTAGGAACGTCCCGAAGTCACCTGCGTTGTGTGAATCAGGCATTGCTATGGAGGGGCAGGTGCCCAATTGCCCCATGAATGGCCTCAGCCTAGCAACTAGTCCCACCAAGTGATGTGGGCAGAACGTCAGAATCGAATGCTGAATTGAGTTCTGAGGCATCGCTGCGTAGCTTTTTGCATCGTGTGCAATTTTTTCCGAGGCAGCCTTGTCAACTGTGACTCCTAAACTTCTGTTGTTATCGAATGCTATAGTATACCCGTTTGTGAACTTGAAAGGGCTAGCTGGCTTACCTGTTGACTTGAAACGGACCGCGTCCTCCCCGATCCCCTCCACATAGCTCTCTGGGTTCAGCTCGTCATTATCGGGGTCGTACTTGGCTACATACGGGTCCCCCATGTACAAGCCATCGACCCAGTAGTCATTTCCCGATGCAGTGGCAATCGAGGTAACTGAAATGTCCTTGATTCTAATTGCTATTGCATCTCCGATTTCCGCACCCTCAACTGCAACCGGAATAGTGACCTCATGACCACCACGGAGCTCTGGTGTGATCATTGGTCCCCAGCAACCAGGGGCCGTGTTTGCGATGATGTGCCCTCCGTCCTTAACTGGGCCAAGCATAGGCTTGTCCGGATCTAGCACTCCGTCGGTAAACTCGTTTACATATACTGTTTCGTTTCCATTGTTATCTTCTGTCATTTTTTCATCTCCTATGTCACCCTCCCGCAGCAGGCATCAGGAGAGTAATCTCCTGTCCCGATGGGACTTCTTCAGAAGTTCCTCTGTGGTTGCCAGACGCGAAAGGTATCGCCTCCAGAATGGTCGTTGAAGATTCAGGAAATCTGGAACCAATCTCGTCCAAAATATCCTGAATGGTAGCAGGAACTTCTACTTCGACACTCAGTCTCGAAGTACCAATTTCCTCAGCCAGCTTCCCGTTAACCCGAATTGGGAACGTGCCCATGCCAGAGTGTGACATGGGATGTCATGGGGCGAATCGCAAATAAAACTCGCGCCTGCTTCCTCAGATTTTTCTCCTACCTGTCACAATTGCTAACCTTTCTTCCAAGAATTCGATATCTTCCGGGGTGTCGATATTCATGTGTAACTCTGGATCATCCACTTCGAACCTCTGAGGGTTCACAACCTCACGCAGAGGGGTGTCAGAAGCGACCTTTCTTGCTCTGTCCACGTCCTCTACTGACAGGAGCAAGGGGTGGCCTCCTCGCCCATTCCTTGAAGGGCAGCACGTAACTTCTGATTGAATCAGGCGATCAAGAGTTGAACTGGAGAAACCAGGCCTGTCTACAGGGACAACTAACAGACGATACCCCTTGCCAGCCGACTTGTCCAGAGTGGAAATCCCTACTTGCAGGGAACCCGTCCTGCCCCTGCTCGGGTCTGGATTAATGACCAACTCGCACTTTCCAACGTCCTTTGAGACCGCCCCCTCTATCTCCGATTTTGTTACTATTACCGGCCTCAATCCTCTCTCAGAGACTCTTTCTGCTAGCCATCCAACTAGAGTTCTTGAGTTCACAGGAATCAGGGCTTTTTCCTTTCCCAGACGGATGCTGGAGCCGGCAGCAAGGATTACGCACTCTACTCGCCGGCCCGGCATCGGTTGAGCGTTAGAGGGGACGGTAATAGTGCTATACCATGCCTATGCTGGCTAGGTAAGCCATGTATGAAAAGTATACAAAAATCATGAGTCCGCCCCCCAACTTCGAGATCTCTTTCCCTGAAAGGAAGATTCCTGCAATCATCCCAGAAGTGGCGATCACAACCCAGATATCTCTCTCTGCAAACTCACTAGCGACTTCAATCCCGCCTCCTACGATACTCGCGATCCCAATTATGCCCATTATGTTCATCACATTGGAACCGAGTATGTTTCCTACTGCCACTCCACCCTGCCCTCTAAGACCTGCAACGAGAGTTACCGCTAGTTCGGGTAGAGAAGTCCCTAGTGCCACGACTGTGAGGCCAATCACAGCCTCCGAGACTCCGAAGGTGTCAGCTATCCCCTTTGAGCCAGAAACAAGCAATTCTGCGCCGATCCAGATCATGCCCCCTCCAATAAGGCATGCTGGGATTGCTACAGACATGGTCCCCGGTAGCCACGAGTCCTGGAATTCATACTCTTCTTCACCTGCAATCGCTTTGGAGTACGTGTAGAGGTAGTACCCAACAAGGCATGCAACCATCACGACCCCACCTACTAGAGGGACCTCTCCTCCCAGAACGAAAACCATCATGAAAACCGTGGCTACTAAGACTGCTACCGAGTCCCTCTTCACACCCGCTCCAGATTCAGATTGAGCTCCTAGAACCGCTGCCGAACCAAGAACTAGCATCACGTTCGCGACATTTGATCCTAGGACCCCGCCAACAGCAATATCGGGAGCCCCCCTCCCTATCGCCTCGATAGCGACCGCTAGTTCTGGGAGTGATGTACCAACAGCAACAACCGTAAATCCAACGACAAGCGGGGAGACGCTAAGTTTCTGGGAGATCCTTGTAGCTCCTTGGACCAGAGCCTCACCACCTCCCATTAGAAGAGCGAACCCAGCGAGTACGTACATTATGTCAACAAGCGTCCCATCCACGACTATACCCGGGAGGTAATGCAGATTACTGTTTGCGTCCTACCCAGATGTGATTGATTAGGCGCATGACCTCTCGATATGCCTAGAAACTAGAACTGAGTTGGGTATGGTATGGTCTTCGAGGGTTGGTGAGAAGGGAACCGGTGTGTCCAAAGCCCCCAGTACTACCGGGGCCGACTCCAATCGCCAGAAAGCCTCCTCGACGATTCTGCTAGCAACGGTGTGACCGAATCCCCCTGTCCATTGCGACTCTTGAAGGACAATCAGCCTGCCCGTCCTGATCACAGAGTCAATGCAGGTCTGTGAATCAAAGGGAAGCAGGGTTCTGAGGTCAATGACCTCGACTTCAATACCACTCTTTGCAACTTCTTCTGATGCTTCCAGCGCTACGTGGACCATCGCCCCCCAAGTGACAACGGAAATGTCACTACCACCCCTCAATACTTTGGCCTTCCCTATCGAACTAACTCCTTCTGAAACTCTTTCTTGAACCGATCTCGTGTCCACTATCTGGTTTATCGAATTCCCCCAGCCAGTGCTCCCCCCCCTTAATCCGTACAGACCTATATGCTCTAGGAAAACTACTGGATCGGGCAAGTGGTGGGACTCTATTAGCAAGTCATATGCATCCTGTGGGTTACTAGGGGAGACCAAAATCAGCCCAGGATCGTTGGCTAACCATGATTCTATCATGTTGGCATGGAAAGGCCCACTACGTGTCTTTCCACCCAGTGGTATTCTGACTGTCATTGGGACTTCTGCACCCCATCTCCACCGAAGCTGTGCAGCGTTGTTTAGCAGTGGATTAATCGCCAAGGCCGCGAAACCCCCGAATTGGATCTCTGCCAGGGGCCTCATCCCACCTAATGCCGCCCCTGTAGCAGAATGAATGATTATTGCTTCAGAGAGCGGCATATCCAACAACTTGTTTTGATGTCCCTTTGCCTTTAGTGGCAGATTCATTCCGAAGGCACCTGCTACCTCCATGTCCTCCCCCATGAATACCATTTGATCCCCGAATTCTTCAGCCAGAGCAGTCATTGCGTTCTGAATCGCTCTGCTGTATGTCCAGGAGTTCGGAGCATCGGAGAATTCGATGGAGTACTCCCCGGGCCCTATAACCGAATCTACTGATGGCAACTCCTTCCCAATCCTGTCAAATTGACCCTCATGGCTAGTTGCATCTTGAAGTGAAGTAATCCCCCTGACAACTGAATTTCCTTCCGACCAACCCATTTCCTCCAATTCCCTCATCGACGAAGCAATAATCCCCTCTTCTTCTTCGACCATCGTGTCCAATTCCAACTCCCCTATTCCCATCTCAATGAGTAGTTCTCTGTGGCTGGGAACGGGGTCTTTCTCTGACCAGTAGGAGATTAAATCCCTATCCGCATATCCTGGAGGATTCCCGGTAATCGATCCGAGATACAGGTCATCATGATGGTGCGCATGACCGCATCCTCGCATTGTTTCTACATGTACCAGAGTAGCACCACCGCCTCCAATAGCAAACTCTCTGGATACGGCTATAGAAGCGTAGAAACTAGCTGGATCGGATCCATCGATTGACCATGATGGAATCCCCATTGCCAACCCCTTGTCTCCAAAGGTCTCGGCTCCGGATTGAGCAGAAGCAAACGTATCTAGGGCAATTTGATTGTTCTGAATCATGTAGCATATGGGTAGTCCGCGAACTCCTGCGAAGTTCATTGCCTCCCAAAACTCACCACTGCTGCTACAGCCCTCTCCTACAGGGGCCAGGTGGAATCTCTCAACGGCAAGTCGCTTTGCCGCTAAAGCAACTCCAGTCGCAGTGGCACTTGCTATGGGAAGTGGAGCTGTAGGCGGCAAGATTCTTTTGTGCCAATTCCCGATGTGCAAGTCCCTACCACCGCAGCCTTCGTGCCCGCCATCCATGTATGATCCAGACTTGCCCATTTGAGCTGATAGGACTTCTATCGGGGTTTGCCCCATTGCAATTGCAAGACCTACGTCTCTGATCATGGGTGCTACTATGTCTGCCCTATGCCGTTCTTCTTCAGCTAGATCCACTGCTCTTGTCATCGCAGATGCGCAAGCTACTATGCCTTCTTGCCAAGTGGACCTGAACCCCTTTCCACCGAAGCTCCCTCCGTCGGGAGTGGGGAGCCCTGAAGTGAACAAGTCCTTCAGACCCTCATCAACCATCCTTGTCCTAGTCATCCATCTTTGCCACTGGACTCTTTGTTCCACCGTCACGGATGAGTAATGTGCCATCCTCCTAAGGCATAGGGTGACGTCGATAAGGAACCTTTCAGCCCTTCTTTCTAGGTACAGGGACCCTGTCCTTCTGGGGATAATTTCCGAATCGTCAAGTACGGATAGATTTGGCTCCAGTAAACGGTCTGAGAGCCTTTCTCTGAGTTTCGAAATGAATGATATCGAAAACTCATTGAATTCGACCCCATCGAACCTTTTCTGCTCAACCGATTCGTTCCAGCATTCTGCAACAGTCCCCAGATGCCCATCGTGCCTTTCCGCTATGAATTGGATCAACCCTGTCTTGGCAGTTCTTGCATCCAGTGGAATTGGGAATTCTAGGGTTGCGTCCGGTTTCCAACCAATTCCCCAAATTGTAGGTAAATCTGACTGTGACGGTTGTTCAGTACCCACTCCCCCTTTAGAAGCAATTTTTCTGTGGGAATCCCCCCTCTCATTCCTTCTCCTTGCTTCTTCTTCAAGCTCGCTTGTACTAGTTGACTTGCTCCTTTCCCATATCTTTACTTCTCTCAACCTTCCCTTCCCTGAGGTCGACCGGTCCAGAGTAACCCTTGCTCTCTTGCTACAATCTGAACATCTCCGGTCCAATTTGGTTGATCTTTCCGACCTTGTTTTCCAAATTTGATGGAGTCCACATTCAGGGCACTTCCATATTCCGTTTCTAGCCGTAGCCATGTTTTCGCCTGTAGGTCTACTACAACAATTATTCGCTATATTAAAGTAAATATTACCACATTTAATCATAATTAATTGAAAATCACTCATAGTTAGGTACAATTTATATTAATTACCATATTAAAAAGAGATATTGCTAATAAAAATACCACATTTAATGAAAATAATGTAAAATATAGTGATATATTTAGGAATTAACCACAATAAATCATTAGACTAAGAGTAATACTACCATATTAATATTTAATAATTGTAGAGTCAACAGAGTCCGACCAAGCATGGATTCCGCCAGATAGGTTGTATATCCTGTCAGAGCTCCACCCAGATTCGGACAGGAATTTAGCGACTGCTGCAGACCTAACTCCTGTTCTACAGTAGATCACTATGTCGCGATCCACAGGAATTTCCTCCAGATTGTCAGGAATCTCCATGTGCATTATTCTTAGATCGGTACCTTCGATGGTTGCGATTGCCTCTTCGTCCGATCTTCTTACGTCAAGAAGGAATGGTTCCCAGCCGTTTTGTTTCCTTTCCACAAACTCTAGAGCCCCTATTTCCGACGAATCCACCCCAAATTCTTCCTTCAAAGAGGAAACTCTCTTCCTTTCAGGATTCTTGGAAAAGGAGAGGGCACGCATCTCCATTGACAGAGAGTCTATTGTCAACAGCCTGCCTCTTAGACAGTCCCCAGCTCCTAGAATCACTTTGATTGCCTCTGTGGCTTGAATGGTTCCAACTAATCCAGGAAGAACCCCCAGCACTCCTGCTTCAGAGCAATTGGGGGCTAACTCCGGAGGTGGTGGATCAGGGAACAAATCTCTGTAGTTCGGCCCATCGTCTAGGTTGAACGTTGAAACCTGGCCTTCGAATCTATGAATGCTTCCGAAAACCCAAGGTTTGCCGAGAATCTCGCAAGAATCGCCGATCAGGTATCTAGTTTCGAAGTTATCAGTCCCGTCTAACACGACGTCGTATTCTTCAATCACTTCCAGTGAATTCCCCGTTGTCAGTTTTTTCTCGATAGCGACGACCTCAATCTCATCATTCAGTCCTTCGATCCATTTTGCAGCTGAACTGACCTTGGGCCGTCCTACCGATGAACTACTGTGGATTATCTGCCTCTGCAAGTTTGAAACGCTAACTACGTCGTCATCGATAATCCCGATTTTCCCCACCCCTGCTGCTGCCAGGTACATCAGGGCAGGGGACCCAAGACCTCCAGCCCCTACAACTAGAACTGAAGACTTTAGCAAGCTTATCTGCCCCTCCTCTCCAACCCCTGGAAGAACCAAATGCCTGGAATATCGGTCTGTCTGAGTTGGGCTCAGGACCTCTTTCATGGTGCCCGAGGAGGATAACCAATCAAGGCTCCTTCGGTCTTCACTCCTGATCTTCCAACCATCTTTCGGCATCGATAGCCGCCTGGCAACCCATCCCAGCTGCAGTGATTGCCTGCCTGTACCTCTTGTCTACCACGTCTCCAGCTGCAAAGACCCCGGGCATGCTAGTCATAGTGTTCTCTTTGTGTACTAGGTATCCTTCAGAGTCAGTCTCTAATTGATTATCCAAGAAGCTGGTAATGGGCTTGTGACCAATTGCTATGAAGGCCCCAGTACAATTAATCTCCTCAGTGGAACCGTCTCTGGGATCTTCCAGCAAGGCACCACTCAGGCCGTTTTCATCTGCAAGCCACTCTTTCACTATTCTGAAGGATTTAATATCGATTTTTGGATGCGTTTCCGCCCTTTCATACATCACCTTAGATGCCCTGAAAACATCTCTCCTGTGGATTATCGTCACCTTGCTAGCGAACCTAGTTAGGAACGTTGCTTCTTCCATAGCGGAGTCCCCCCCTCCCACTACGATAATCTCCTCATCTCTAAAAAATGCCCCATCGCAAGTAGCGCAAGTGGAAATCCCTCTTCCTTTCTGGGCTTCTTCCCCTTCTGCTCCAAGCCAGATAGCCTCGGCTCCAGTGCAGATAATTAATGACTCAGCTCTGTACTCTTCCCCCTCAACCCAGACTCCGAAAGGTCGACTCGACAGATCTACCCTCTCAACGTTCTTGTCGTGAACCTCTAAACCGAATCTTTCGGCTTGCTCCCTCATGTCGACCATCATTTCTGGGCCACCTATCCCTTGGGGGTATCCTGGGAAGTTCTCCACGTCGGAAGTTAGCATCAATTGTCCACCAGACATGTAGCCAGCGAACATCACTGGCTCCAATAAAGCTCTGGCAGCGTATAGCCCGGCAGTGTAACCCGCAGGGCCCGAACCAACGATGATCACACTACGGACTTCCCCTCCCATAGGGTATCGAGACGCAAGGCATCCCTTGAATCTTGACAGTCTTTGAAGTGCCCAGAAACTCTCAAAACCCAAATGGAAAATTGTATATATCATCCTAAATTGGCTCGATGCATGCCAAAATACATGTATTCTGGAAACTACACTGAGAAAGGGGCTGCAGGCTTGCTAAAGGACGGCGGCAATGCCCGTCATGAGGAAGCTGAACGGTCTGCCGCCGCCATGGGTGGGTCCTTGGAAGCCTACTACTGGGCATATGGCTCAATGGATTTCTTCATGATCATTGACATCCCTTCGGAGGCAATGGCGATCAAGTTCTCACTACACGTTGGAGCTTCAGGGGTATTCAATGGAAAGTTGACTCCTCTGATCAGCGTAGACCTGATGGATGCGGCTACATCGACCGAGTTGCCTTCAATGCGACTCCCAGGCGAGTGACGGAACTCACTCCGACATCGCTGCAACGGCGCCTACAGCCGCACGTGCGTGCGGTTCCAATCTGGGCTCTATGTGCTCGGGTTCTGCCCCGGGTCCTATGATCCCTAGTCCTATGGGTTTGTTGTGAGAAATCTGGAGCTCTATTACCGCCTTAGTGACCGATTGACCCATTACTAGTCCGTGGTCTGTCTCGCCCCTCTCTATGATCCCTAGTACAACAGCACCGTCGATATTTTCCCTCTGCAACAACCTGTCAAGTGCCAGAGGAGCCTCCATTGATCCCGGGACCCACGATACCTCTGCTACTTCCCAGTTCTTGTTTGAGGCTTCATCTCTGGCAAACTCCAACATCCTCTCGACCTCTTTGCGGTGGAAAGATCCGCATACAACACCAAGTCTCACTCGCTCATCCCCCTTCGACGTTCGATTGTATCGACAATGGCCTGAGTCCTCGAGTCTATCTCGATGTTCACTCTATCGCCAACTGATTTTCCACCAATGGTGGTGATCCTAAGAGTCTCGGGAATGATATGTAGATAGAATCCCGACTCATCCATTTCCCCGACAGTAAGGGACATCCCATCTACGGCTATGAACCCCTTCTCGAGAATATAGGGCAGAGTCTCATCAGATATCGAAATCTTCAGGTCAAGACCCCCCCCAACCTCCTCCTTGCCAATAATTTCAGCGGTGCACATCACGTGTCCAGACAAGAGGTGACCACCGAGCTCATCCCCCATTCTGAGTGATCTCTCCACGTTGAGCAAATCCCCCTCCTCTCTTTCGGACAGAGTAGTTCTATGGAGGGTCTCAGCAATTGCATCGAATCCTACTAGGCCAGCATCGATATCTACTACTGTCATACAAATCCCGTCAAGTGCAACGCTGGCCCCCACATCGAGATTCTCTTCGAAACCATTTAGATCTACAGTAATCCTACGAACCTCTCCTCCCTCAACTATGCTAATGACGGGTGCCTTTCCCGCCACTATTCCAGTGTACATCTCAATCTTCCTCGTAAGGCCCGCCCTCTGATCCAGGCCACAAATCTAGGATCCTTGCTATGATCTTCCTAGTCCCATCGAGGTCGTCGGAAAGCCCCTCCACCCTTGTAACTTCGACATGGCCAAAACCGTGTTGCTGCAGCCCCTCTCTAATGGAGTCAATAGAATGCTTCTGATCGTACCCCAGTGCAATCAGGTCAGGCTCAATGGTATTTAGAATCTCGAAAATGGGGACTCCAGGAGGATTTCCTACAATGGCAGAATCCACAGGCTTTAATCCCTCAACCATTCTTCTCCTTAGATCATGGCCTGTTACCGGCTCGTGCTTCTGCTTCCTGACCGTCTCATCATGTGCAATGACAACTATTAGCTCGTCTCCCAGTGACTTTGCCTGTTCCACATAGTGCAGATGCCCAGCGTGTAGAAGATCGAAGATGCCGACTGCCATTACCTTGACCATGCTAAAACCCTCCCGTAATTGGTCCCGCCTAATCCTTTTCATCGAATGCAGACGAGATTTCATCACCGGTAATCATCGGAACACCATTCGCTTCTGCATATTTTCTCGCCTCATCCAAGGAAAGTGCCCCATCCCCGTCCGGCTCTAGCATCTCCGCACCTATGGTGCAGGGAACCATACCAGCCAACCTGGCAATAGCCACAGCAAGCTCCGTATGCCCTTGCCTTGTTTTGAGCCCACCCGGGGACTCTCTGCACACTGGAATGTGGCCCGGAGTTCTGAATTCCGAGCCCAGTGCAGGAATTGCCACATCGCTCCCACTACCAATCAACTCACTTGCTAACTCCCCGAATCTTCTTGTGGTAAGCGATCTGTCCCTGTCAGTAATCCCCGTGTATGTTTCTCTATGATTGAGGGAGAGGGTAAATGCTGACCTCGTGTCGTATTGCAGGTCGTTCGTCACTAGGTGTCCCAAAACAGGATTCTCATCAACCAGTGCTGAATGTGCATGAATGTCTTGGAGCCATGGCAGGCCGAACATACTGCCTACCTCATCTCCAATTGCAAGGAATAAGAGGCCACCACAGTCCGTTCTAAGCCTCCTCATTACTTCTGGTGTTGCGAATTCTGCCGGCCAAAGCAGATCAGTCTCTCTTTCACGGAACGCCGAGTCGAAGATCATCACAGGATTTCCCGATTTGAAGGCCTCTATGGCCTTCACCACGCCCGCGCCCATGCTATGCCGAGGGGCCATAGATACCCGACATTTTCGGTCTAGAAAAAATGATGTCTTATGGGAACACCCCCTCATTAATGCCGGTGAGAATGGAGGCTTCAGCCCCGGTTCGGGTCGACCTAGCAGGCGGGTGGACCGATGTTGGCCCCTATCCTGTGGATTTCGGGGGCGAGGTAGTCAATTTTGCAATAAACCGCAGGGTTTTCGCCAGAATGGACTCGGAATCCGGTTTGGATGGTGCTGTCTTCGAGTTCCAAACTCCCAGAGGATCAGGTCTTGGGACTAGCTCTGCCATGAATGTGGCACTCTCGGCCCTGACATCCCCTGGAGACCTGGAAAACCCTGCAGTACTTGCAGAGAAGGCGTACGTCTTGGAGTCAAAGGGAGGTAACATGTGTGGCAGACAGGATCAGTGGGCCTCAGCATATGGTG
>CEUS01248391.1_pt1 | contig 14134 bp, 9 predicted proteins | sample 427031 | NCBI WGS metagenome assembly CEUS01 (sample SAMEA2622837, study PRJEB7988) | marine metagenome | biome: marine biome (ENVO:00000447); feature: marine epipelagic mixed layer (ENVO:xxxxxxxxx); material: "saline water (ENVO:00002010), including plankton (ENVO:xxxxxxxx)" | depth 140 m | reverse complement strand
GCGAGCCGAGTCTTTCTGCTCAGTAGCGTCCGGTACTAGGGCCATCGCAGCTACACCCGCAACACTTAGAGCAGCAGCAATTACAAACATCGCATTAAAGCCTACCGTGTCAACTAGCCAACCACCTGCTATAGCAGCTACAAGAGCTGCCGGCTGTGTCATCAAAGCAAATACAGCAGCATAAGTCAGCAATTGTCTTGATGGTGCCATCTGGTAAATAGCCGCAAAATCAGCAAGGTGATAACCTCCAAAAGCACCCCCTACTAACACAAAAACAATAGCAAAGGATTCGATGTTCGGAGCAACAACCGCAAGCATAGCTGCCGCGACAGACAGAAGGCCCGCAAAAACAGGAACTATGGTGGGGCCTGTCCTATCTGCAACTTGCCCCCATATCAAAGATAGTATCGGTTGAGACGCCAGCAGAATTGCAGTAAATATAGCGACGTCGGCAGCAGTCGCTTCATATCGACCAATCCCAAACACCGCAAAAAAACCAAAACTCAATGTTCCCCACCCCAACAACGTCCTAGCAATAATATATCTTCGAAACCGAATATCGTTTTGCAGCACTGAAGGGAACCTTCGAAACACAGTAAAAATAGGCCCTGGCGGTTCACTAGGCACTTCAGAAGGTGGTTCTTTTAACAACAGCATGGTGGAATTTACCGCGGCTAAAAAGAATCCTCCAAAAGCCAGCAACACCCCAAACCCCTCTGGAAATCCTGATTCACCCAGAATCATGGCGGCAATTAGTGCCCCCACTGCTCCTAACGCACCCCCCACTGCACTTGTGTATCCAAACACCCGACCTCTTATTGTGGGTGATATTACTTTTCCATAAACGCCGGTAAAGCCTGGGCTTTGAAAGCCAACTCCACCTCGAAAAATCCCTAGTGCCAAGAAGAACAACACCAGCCACAATTCCGGGAATCGTTCTGCGAAAAATATGGCCGACAATCCATAGGTCCCAAAAATCACTCTGCCGGTGAAATTAACCCGCCACATATACGGCACCGCATATTTTTTCCTCTCATAATACCGAGCACCAAAAAGTTGAGGGAGTGCAAATGCCACTTGTACAAACGCTGGCACCATTCCTATAAGGATGTTGGAACCTGTCAAATGGCTAACGTAGACCGGAAGTATAGTGACCGGGCTTATGAGATTGAATCCCAGGTGAAACAAGCTCATATTAGTAAAAATAATCGTGTAATTACGTCGAGCCTCAGATTTCAAAGAGATCTTTTTCTGCTTCATTACTTTGAATCCAGCTCAAACACTACTCCGATTGTGTTCGCATAACAGTTCCTGACCTTGCTCCTACAAATAACTATCTTGTTGAAAACCTCAAGTTCTATCCATCGATATCCAAAATCAGATTTAATGCGAGACACAGCACTGATGAGAAGGCACAATGTTAACCTTGCCCATTGATCTCCACTCTTAAATCTGTCCGAGATTAACAATCGCCAAGGCCACGGAATTCGTTCGTCAACAAGGTGTTGCCCTCATTTGAATCATTCTACTCTCAAAGCCAACAGGAAAAGAACAGATTCGACATCTGATTTGTTACAGGTCCCTGGGTTTCGTTTGCTCTGGATAAGCAATGGGTTCACCCTGGTCGGATTCCAGTTGCGCAACATGGTTCAAGGCTGGCTAGCTCTTCAACTGACAAATAGCAGCCTATGGGTAGGGATAACAAATGGCGCCCCTGCCCTGCTCGCAATCCCACTGTCTCTAATTAGCGGTATCATAACCGATAGGTCTGACCCCAGACGCATCCTTTCAACCGTTCGGTTTTTGTTAGCTCTACTTGCCTTTTTTACTGGCTTTCTGACCACGACGAATCTGATCACAATATGGCATGTCATATCGTTAGCAATGCTCGCTGGAGGTATTAACGCTTTCGGGCTCCCAGCAAGCCAGACATTGGTGTTCGACATTGTAGGACGAGACCGATTGCTCAGAGCATTAGCCTTAAATAATGCGGGAAACGCTGCAGGTAATTTCTTAGGCCCATCGCTAGCAGGCGTCATGATCGCAAGTTTGGGAATAGATTCTGTTTTCTACGTTCTGTCCATAGGCTATCTGATAGCTTTTGTAACAGCCATACTAATCCCACCAGATGCGGCTCCGCGCACCGTAGTCAATACCCCTTTAATAAGAGGTATCGGTGACGGACTCCGATATACAAGAAACAACCGTCACGTGGGCTGGATACTATTCTTAGCATTTCTTGCAATATTTGGATCAGCTTTCCTTTCTCTAGTCCCTGCCTACGCACGTGACATATTGCAGGCTGGGCCCGTTGGATTCGGCATGATCATGGGAGCCCAAGGAATAGGTAATCTCATAAGTACAACGCTTGTTGTATGGAAAGGCGATATACAAAACAAAGCGGCCGCTGTAGCACTCGCGGCTATGGTCTGGGGAATAGGCATGCTGATTTTCGCCTTTTCCAGAAGTCTTGTGTTGTCAATCTTCTGTGCTGGATTTATGGGAATGGCTGGACCTGTATGGATGAGCTGTTTGCACACACTCCTGCAGACAACCGTACCGCCAGATATGAGAGGTCGAATCTTGAGCCTATTTACATTAACTTTCCAGACCGTTCCCTTGGGATTCCTATTAGGAGGCTTTCTTGCAGAAAATTTCGGAGAGCAGACGGCACTTGTCTGGAGCTCACTCCTGTGGATGAGTTCCAACATTTTGGTCTACATATTCGCACGTGAACTACGGACAATCGATTAGTGAAAATTGCACAACACCGACCAAATTAACGTCTTTGTATCAGCGATGTCTCCGCAACCAGATCGTCATTTCCGTCTCGCCACGGTTATCCCAAGAAAAAAACGGCACCCCTTTTAGACTAGCCTCTACATGCGGAGACTCAGGAAGATCAACAGTACGGTACAGTGGTTTCGCTCCCTCTGCTGGAATTAACGCCGGAACCTCTAGGCTTACGACTCCATCAAGCAAATCTGCTTCGTACTCAGACAAAACATCTGATGGACTCCCACCAGCGGGAACCGCAGCTCGTCGAACTGTTCCATCTGCATTGTCAATACCTTCGAAGGCATAAACTATTGGTCCTCGTTTTACAGCAATACTATCGCGAGCTTCAGCTACCATAGAGTCAGCCACTAAATATTCAACGGGCATAGGCAGTGTCAATCGTAATTTCGTCCCGGGATTCCATACACGGTGCAAATGCAAATAGCGACCCGGTGCAGCATCTATCCTGTCCCCGTCTACCACAACCACAGCCGATCGCGCCCAGCCTGGTATGCGCAAATGCAAAGTAAACTCGATTGGGCTTTGCGAATCTATTTTTATTTCAATTTCGCCATCCCAAGGATACTTGGTAGCCTGCGAAATCTGCACAGCGGATCCGTCTCCGATGCTCCAATCAAGTTGAGACCCACCATACATGTGGACCCAGATTCCATCGTCGGAGGAAGAATAGAAATAAGCCGGTAGTTGAGCGATAGTACGAACCAAATTTGGTGGACAGCATGCCACCCGATACGGATAGCGCGGAATGTCACGATCCACCCAAAACCATTCCTGCCGAGTCGGAGCCCCAACCCATTTTCTATATGACTCATAATCCTGCCCATCCCTAATCTCATTTCCAAGCCACGGATCAAAATAAGCATGCCCGCAGCTAGAATGTGGATTGTCATAGAAAAACTTATCACCCGTTAGATTGACTCCACACATTATGCTGTTAAACCAGCAAAGCTCCATTTGGTCAGCATATTTAGACTCACCATCAATCTGCAAAGCTCTCCAGTTCCACATTGCAGAACCTATTGCGGCACAGGTTTCAGCATAGCCATGCTCATGGGGTAATTCATACTCTTGTCCCATAGCCTCACCAACCTGGCGCCCTCCGATCGCTCCCGTCACGTACATTTTATGATTAGTCATGTCGTCCCAGAGACGCGTTGACGCATCTAGATAAGACTGCCTTCCACTTTCGCAGTACGCATCGATTGCAGCACAAAGCAGGAATGTTATTTGGACAGAGTGACCAGCTATCTCCCTCATATCTTCAAACCCTACATGGTCGATGAAATAGCAGGCAAGATCGAAATATTTTGAATCGCCAGTAGCTCGATAAAGCTCAATCAAAGCCATTTCCACAACAGGATGGCTTGGATCATGTTTATGGGTGCCCGCAGCAAAGACATCGTAGATATGATCAGCAACTCTTATCGCGCTATCTAGGTACCGACTTTCACCTGTATTTCGATGGTGAGCTATAGCAGCCTGAATCATATGGCCAGACGCATACAATTCATTAAGACGAGCATCCTTCCAGCGAAGGTGCCTCATATCCTTGGATGCTAAGTTGACGTGCAAATATCCATCGTCTTCCTGCACTGGAAGAATCAAGTCTATTGCTTCATCAATTTGCCCCTGCAGCTCAGCACTATGATGGCTTGCCAAAGTGAAAGAGGCAGCTTCGAGCCATCGATGAAGATTCGCTTCTCTCGCACGACGACCAGGAGCAGGGGCATCTTCATTTTCCATTCCTGAACCGGACGACTTTAGCATGGCAGCTCTGCGAAACTTATCAAACAGATCATCCCGAATCATTCGGAATTCATACGGCACAGTAACTTCTGTATTCACCTTAAGCCGATCAGACCAAAACCCTTCCGTAAGCGTCACCGCAGACACAGGCACAGGCTTTAAATTTGTATAGGAACTGTTGGAATTATCGAAAACGTAATTCTGTATTTTAGACAAGTTGATCTCCACCCAATATTAAATCAAAATCTTGCGTCAACCCTAGTTTCCTATATCTGTATCCATTATGACAATTACGGGTTGATTGGATATCCGCCCAGCTTCGCCGATAGTATGCATAATCTAAACAAAGAAATTTGCATCCACCAAAGGCAGAGACACAAATGATTCAGAAAAAACCTACGCGAAAGCCTAACATCATATTAATTATGGCAGACGACATGGGGTATTCCGATGTGGGATGCTTCGGTGCCGAGATCAATACTCCAAATTTGGATGCCCTTGCTACTGGTGGATTAAGATTTTCCCAGTTTTACAATTATGCCCGCTGCTGCCCAACTAGAGCCTGCATACTTACCGGCCTGCACCCTCACCAAGTCGGAGTAGGTCATATGACTACCGACCTAGGATTAGACGCATATCGTGGATCCCTGAACGAAAATTGCATCACCATCGCAGAAGCTCTGAGCGAATCTGGCTATAAAACTTTTATGTCAGGCAAATGGCACGTAGGAGGCGACCATTTGATCAAAGATAGCCACACTTGGAATCCTGGTTCCAAAGGACAACCAACGCCTTTATCCCGTGGTTTTGATGAACACTGGGGCACGTTGACAGGAGCAGGAAGCTATTTCGACCCGATAACATTGGTCCACAATGATCAATTCATAGCCACTGAAACCGATGACTTCTATTACACTGACGAAATCACCGACAACGCTATCCGTATGATTGACGGACACGGAGGTGATGATGACCCATTTTTCCTATATGTGACATATACAGCTCCCCACTGGCCCCTACATGCACTACCAGAAGACATAGAACGCTACCGCGGAACTTACTATTGTGGATGGGATGAAATTCGAACAAACCGACATGAAGAATTAAATGGTTTAGGAGTTCTAGATTCAAAATGGGAAATCACTTCGAGGAATGCGGATGCCCCTCCATGGAACGATGTCAAAGTCAAGGACTGGGAGTCTGCAAGGATGGCTGTCTATGCGGCGCAGATTGATCGCATGGACCAAGGGATCGGCCGACTACGCAACAAATTGGACAGCATGGGAGTAAGTGAGGATACGTTAATCATATTCCTCTCCGACAACGGAGGATGCGCTGAATTCTTAATGGAAGACGGCAAGATAGATGTTTGCCCTACCCACACCCGAAAGGGAGAACCAATTATATACGGTAACCACAGAGATAGTATCCCTGGCCCCAATGATTTCTATATGAGTTACGACCTTCCTTGGGCAAACGCCAGCAACACACCGTTCAGACTATTTAAACACTGGGTTCATGAAGGGGGTATATCAACCCCATTCATCGCAAATTGGCCACGAGCGATGGCAGAAGGCGGAACAGTTGTTCATAGCCCTGCCCACATAATCGACATAATGCCTACCCTGCTATCGGCAGCTCAAACAAAGCGCTCAAGCGAATTCAAAGGGCAACCAATACCTGAACTCGAAGGAGAAAGTTTCTTGCCCGCCCTGCAAGGTGCTCAATGGGCCCGGCAACGCCCGATAACTATAGAGCATGAAGGGAACGGAACCGTGAGAGACAACCAGTGGAAACTAGTGAAGCGTTATCCAGGAGATTGGGAGCTATATAACATGGTTGAAGACCGGACCGAACTCAATGATTTATCAAGAAGTAATCCGGAGAAAGTTCGTGAGTTAACAACCATATACGAGAATTTTGCAGAGAGGGCAGGTGTTCGTCCCTGGGATGAGATGTTAGATAGAATCGTATCTTCAGGTTGGGCGGAATCCGACTCAGCAGTAGGTGAATTACGACCCGGGGGGTACATCTAGGATCCCTTAGCCAACCCCTACAAGGACGGTAAAGCTTGATGACACAGGATACAAAAAGGGAACCTAGAGAAAGGCTCTTATCTTTACTGGGACGATTGCCCAATCTTAGCCGCTCTATTTCGGCACGCACTCTAAAGCACGAACGATTTGCTGAATTTGAACTTGAAACTCTTATTCTGGATTTGAACGGCAAAGAGCTCGTGCCTGCTTATTATGTTAAGCCTCTAAGAGGGGACGGGCCCTATCCAGCCATCCTGTACAACCACGCTCATGGCAATGAATGGCTGCCCGGAAAACTTGAATTACTTGAAGGGAGAAGAACACTTCAAAGGCCCGCTTATGCGGAAGAATTGGCAAGTATGGGGATAGCATCACTATGTATAGACCAATGGAACTTCGGAGAAAGACGAGGCAGAACTGAGAGCGCTTTGTTTAAGGAGCTACTCTGGAACGGAGAGGTGCTATGGGGATTGATGGTTTATGACAGCCTCAAGGCTGTCGATTACTTAGCATCCCGCGATGACATTGATGAGAATCGTATTGGAACTTTGGGATTGTCTCTAGGTAGCACTATGGCTTGGTGGGTAGCAGCGTTGGATGAACGCATCAAAGTCTGCGTAGACATATGTTGTTTAACCGACTACCAATCTCTAATCGAAACCAACGGATTAGACGGACATGGTATCTACTATTACGTGCCAGATCTTCTAACACATTTCAGTGCCGCTGATATAAACGCGTTGATTGCGCCTAGGGCTCATTTAGCCTTAGCCGGCAACCTGGATCCACTTACGCCGCCTATGGGCTTAGACATAATTGATTCGCATTTGCAGCAGTCATATCAAAAAGAAAACGCAGCCGACGCATGGCAATTGATTAGATCTCAGACTGGACATTTCGAGACAGCAGAATTCAGAATAGAAATTAAGGATTGGCTAACTCGCTGGCTTTGAGGCGAACGCGCTTATCTATCCGTTTATAGCGATATCGAAAGGTGGCTCCATTACGTGACAGTAAAAGGCTCCGCAACACGACCAAATATCATCCTAGCTCTAGTAGACGACATGGGGTTCTCTGATCTTGGATGTTATGGGTCAGAAATTGACACCCCCAACTTAGATTATTTAGCTGCAAACGGCGTGCGTTTCACACAAATGTACAACTACGCTAGATGTTGCCCAACTCGAGCTTCTCTTCTAACCGGGCTGCATCCTCATCAAGCAGGGGTGGGCCACATGACAGATTTTATGGGAGAAGGTCCCTATCAAGGCTACCTAAATCGTAATTGCATAACGATAGCTGAAGCGCTCAAGCTAGTGGGCTATCAAACTTACATGTCCGGGAAATGGCATGTAGGTGGTGATGGAAGTGGCGTTAAAGGAGACGAGAAACACCCTAGACCTATAGATAGAGGGTTCGATCATTATTGGGGAGCAAAGGGGTATTTTCACCCAAGCCACATAGAAATTGACGACCGAACAGAACCCGCTCCTGCTGAGGATTTCTATCTGACTGATGCCATAACTGATGCCGCCATAGCAATGATTGAACAATCCCAAGAAACAGGTGATCCTTTTTTTCTGCATTTAGCCCACTTTGCGCCACATTGGCCATTACATGCCTTGCCAGAAGACATTGCAAAGTACGAAGGAAGGTATAAGGCGGGATGGGACCATCTTCGAACGGCACGGCACGAGGAACAAAAGGGGCTGGGATTAATAGAAAGGAACTGGGAAATCACTCCTCGCGACTCGCATGCGCCACCGTGGGAAAAAGTAAAGGAACAGGATTGGGAAGCAGCCAGGATGGCCGTCTATGCAGCACAGGTAGATCGCATGGATCAAGGTATAGGAAAAGTCATAGACAAACTGCAAGATCTCAAAATATTGGACGATACTCTAGTGATTTTCCTTTCTGATAATGGGGCCTGTGCAGAGTTTATGCCAAGCCAGGGGCCAATAGGCTGGCGTGGAGGGACAACTCCAGATGGAAAGACCATCCATGTTGGAAACAATCCCTTGTATATGCCAGGAGGAGCAGACACTTACATGAGTTACGACTTACCTTGGGCCAATGCAAGTGATACGCCTTTCCGAATGTACAAACACTGGATTCATGAAGGCGGAATTTCTACTCCACTTATTGTTCATTGGCCAAAGTCTGTGGCCCCAGGACAAATCACAGATGCCCCAGCTCACGTAATGGATATCATGTCCACATGCCTAGATGCAGCAGGAGCTAGTTATCCATCGGACTATCACGGTAATCCCATAACCCCCACCGAAGGTGAAAGCCTAATGCCAGCATTGCAAAACCCAGATTGGCGTAGAAGCAACCCCATTTGTTGGGATCATGAAAGTAACGCCGCCGTCCGGTTAGAAGACTGGAAATTAGTGAAGGACCGCGATAACAAGTGGGAACTCTACGACATGAACAATGACCGGACAGAAATGCATGATCTATCAGAACAAATGCCAGATAAGGTACATGAAATGGAAAATATCTACACTGAGTTCGTAGCAAGGGCTGGTGTAATATCATGGGATCAACACGTCGACATAATGAACTCTATCAACCCCCGGCTAGTTTCAGCCAGATGGCACCTACGGACACAGTACCCCGGATGGGATAAAGGTTACTAATTATGACAAATGGTATGCGAGTCGCTACTGGACAATTTAACGAACCAACTACAGACGCATTGACTTTTGCCGCCCAGATGGGGGTTAGCGGTGTAGTACTCAATAACCCGAAGCTGCCCGGGGATCAACGCTGGGAGAAAGATGATTTAGCAGAGCTACGAAAACGAGTGGAGACATTTGGTCTGCAGATAGAGTCAATCGAAAACGTCCCTATGCACTTCTATGATCAAGCCATGCTGGGAACTGAGCATGCCGATCAACAGATCAAAAATTATCAGGACATCATTCGAAATATGGGGGACGCTGGGATACCAGTCTTAGGTTATGGCTGGACGCCAAACGGCGTATGGCGAACATCTTGGGCTACGCCTATCCGGGACGGTGCTTTGGTAAGCGCCTTCGACCTAAATGAAGCCGATACTGCTAACGACACACAACGCCGCCTTGCAACCTTAATTCCAGGCACCTTTGATGAGAATCACTTATGGTCCACCTATGAAAAATTCACCCACGCAGTCCTTCCAGTTGCAGAGGCAAGTGGGGTTCGCCTAGCTCTTCATCCAGCTGACCCACCCATATCGCCACTAGGAGGTATAGGACGAATCGCAAGTTCTTTTGATGGATTCAAAAAAGCAATGGCTATTGCTGATAGCCCCAACAACGGTCTCAATTTCTGCATGGGATGCTGGTCGGAAATGGGAGAGGATGTGATTTCTGTTATCAAACATTTTCTTTCAAAAAACCAGATCTTTTATGTGCATTTCCGAGATGTCCAAGGAACAGTACCCTCCTTCAATGAGTGTTTTCTCGGCGAGGGCAATGTTGACATTGCCAAAGCTATGCGGACCCTTTACAGAGGAGGGTTTACCGGTTTCTTAATTGACGACCACGTACCTACTATGCTCGGCGATAGCGAGTGGGTTTCTCGCGGCCGAGCACTAGAAACTGGCAAAATGATAGGGCTCTTAGCCGCCATTAAGTCAGAACAGAAAACTACTTGATTGAGTATGAGCAAAAATACGTATGACAAGCTACGACCCAACATACTTTGGTACTGTACTGATCAACAACGCTTTGACACCATCAGAGCATTAGGTAACAAGTATATAAATACGCCACGCTTAGATGGCTTCGTGAGAGAAAGTACTAGCTTTACCAATACGTATTGCCAAAGTCCCATCTGCACCCCAAGTCGAGCTAGCTTCCTGACAGGCATGTACCCTAGCTTTTTACGTAATACCAGAAACGGGAATGCAGCGTTCCCAAATGAAGCGGCAACGCGATTGGTACCAAGATTGTTATCAGAAAGCGGGTACCTGTGCGGGCTGGTAGGCAAACTTCACCTGTCAGGCGCAAGCAAAGGACGTGAAGCAAGAGCTGACGATGGATACAGCTTTTTCGAATACAGCCATTCGCCTTCAAACGATTTGATTAATCACAATGATTATTGGGACTGGATAGCATGCCAATCTGCCGACCCAGGGAAAGTGCTCCAACGCTATGACACAGAACAATTTCCCAGACCAATAGACGACATGATTCAAGGGGGTCTTTTTGAACCAAGCCCAGAATTAGATAATGTACCGCCAGAACTACACCAGACCACCTGGTGCACCGAGAAATCCATAGACTTTATTGATCAATCTAATGCTTCTGGAAAACCTTGGATGCTAAGTGTGAATCCTTTTGATCCACACCCACCACATGATGCTCCTTGGGAATTCTATCGACGCTACGACCCCAAAACGCTTCCTATGCCAGAAGTGAGAGATACGGATTTCGAAACCCAGCACCAACTGTCCAGCACGGGCATTCAATTCCAAACCGAACCGAGAACCCCTGAGAGATGGGGATTCCCTGAAACCAAAGCTTCCTATTACGCCATGATTGAGCTGATTGATGAACAATTCGGGCGTTTGATTGATCATATAGACAAGACGGGACAATCAGACAACACCCTCATCATATTCACAAGCGACCACGGAGAAACTCTTGGTGATCACGGGCTATGCCTCAAAGGTTGCCGCTTCTATGATTCTTTAACGCGTGTACCACTGATCATTCGTTGGCCAGGCAAATCTAAACCTGACCATCGTATCGATTCATTAGTAGAGCTCATGGATCTTGCCCCAACAGTTCTGGAAGCAGCCTCCGTTCCAATAGCCCCTGATACACAAGGCCGGACATTAACCCCCTTGCTAACTGGGGCCATAGAACCGGAAGAGCATCGGCACTTCGTACGCTCAGAATTCTTAGGAGCTCTTAGTCAAGGCCAACAATCTCGAGCCACGATGTACAGAACGCAAAGGTGGAAGATAGTCACATATCATGGATATTCGACGGGAGAGCTGTACGACATGCAAAATGATCCGGGTGAATTTAATAATTTATGGAACGAACCGAACTGGGCAGAGGTAAAGCTCGACTTGCTCAATCGGAGCTTTGACGCCTCAATGCTAGCAATAGATACTGGTCCCAACAGGGTAATGCCCAACTAAATATTGGCACAAATAAGTTTAAATCAATCAAGCAGCTATGATGCTTAACACTAGTCATCAGGAAACATGAACTATGGACGAATCCAATCACACCGTTGAAAGCACCCCTAATCCCTACCCGAACATCCTTTGGTATTGCACGGACCAGCAGCGTTTCGACACCATTAGAGCCCTTGGGAATAAACATATCAACACCCCCCGCTTGGACGCGTTCCTTAATGAAGGCACAACTTTCACTCATGCTTATTGCCAGAGTCCTATCTGCACCCCGAGCCGGGCCAGTTTCCTTACTGGCATGTATCCAAGTGCACTGCGAGTAAGCGCCAATGGGGTTCCAAGTTTTCCTGAAGAGCACGCTGAGCACCTGTTACCCAGCATCCTTGCAAATAACGGTTACCTTTGCGGATTGACAGGAAAACTTCACCTAACAGCAGCTGCACAGAAAGAGACACGAGTACAAGACGGATATGGTTTCTTTGAATATAGCCACGCCCCTGCTCGTGATTATCACAACCATAACGACTACTACCATTGGATAAAACAACAAGGTGCTGACCCAGAAGAAGTGTTGAAACGATACGATCGAAAACGCTATCCCCTTCCCGAGGACGACATGTTTCAAGGGGGTCTATTTGAACCAAACGAAAAACTTGATAATGCGCCTTCAAATTTGCATCAAACCCACTGGTGTACAGAAATGGGAATTGACTTCATACAGTCTGCCCAAGATGCCGGTAAGCCATGGCTGCTCAGTGTAAATGTGTTTGATCCTCACGCACCATTTGATCCCCCGAATGAATATTATCGTCGCTATGATTCGTCTTCTCTGCCTGAACCAATATTTGACGACAATCAAAAAATGCGCCAAGACCAACTGGCTTACGCCGGTATTGATTTCCAGACTGAATCTCGGCCACCGTCTGCGTGGAAAGCTCAAAAAATCAAGGCTGCGTATTACGCAATGATCGAACAGATCGACACAGAATTCGGGCGCCTGCTCGATTTCCTTGATGCCTCCGGGCAACGCGAAAATACTGTCGTGGTATTTATGAGCGATCACGGCGAAATGCTTGGCGATCATGGGCTCATGTTAAAGGGTTGCAGGTTTTACGATGGGTTAACCAGAGTGCCGCTCATCTTCTCATGGCCAGGGAGGATTCAATCAGGCTTGCAAAGTGATGCCCTCGTAGAATTAATCGACGTCATGCCGACACTACTCAACGCTGCCGGGGTAGAGGTGCCAGATCACGTACAGGGAAAATCTTTATGGCCCATAGTTGGTGGAAACGATAGTTCATATATTCATAGGGACTACGTAAGAAGCGAGTATTACCATGCATTAAAAATGGACGCCAAAGATGCGATTACTTCGAGTGGAAATGAGCCCCCCCCATATGACGGAACCAAGGCAACCATGTATCGCAACAGACAATGGAAGTTAGTGGTCTACCACGGCCACAACGAGGGGGAATTGTACGACATGGAAACTGATCCTGAAGAAAAAAATGATCTGTGGTCTTTCCCTGAACACCAAGCTATCAAGATGGATTTACTAAAACGATCTTTTGATGCCACTATAGAGGCCGTTGACACAGGACCAGAGCCTTTACTAATAGCTTGACCGAAGCTATGACGACCGTCTTCAGTCACTTGCAAAGCCCTAGGATTCAGAAGAGATTTCCGCTGGGATGGCCCCAGTCCATGGATATTGTTTGATAGCGTTCTCGCAAAGATTGGTGCCCCAGCCAGGCCTATCTGGAACTATCAGATCACCATCCACAATCTCAGGAAGCTCAGTAACCAACTCGTCTCGCCATGGGGCAGCATCCACATCCGTCTCCATTATTTGCACATTATTCAAAGCAGCACAGAAATGCGCGGCCTGAAAAGTTGCTAAATGACTCCATAAGTTATGAGGAGCGACCGGGATTTCTTGAGATGCAGCTTGATGGGCAATTCGCATACCCTGGGAAACCCCAGCCCAACATAGGTCAATCATAGCTACGTCCATCGCTCGCAGATCTAAGAATCTCCGATATTCCCTATAGGTCGTAACACTCTCAGCCGAACATATGGCCAAAGTAGTAGAGTCTTTGATCTCACGTATCACTTCAGGCTCAAATGAATCTACTTCTAGCCACAACATGTCGAACTGTTCCAAAGCTCGGGCAATTCGAATTGCAGACTCCGTGTTGTAATGAAAATTTATGTCCAGCGCTACATCGAAGTCCTGTCCAGCGCCTTCCTTAAAAGCACCTATCAAGTTGACTGCTTTGTCAATGATGGAGGCGGAAACTATTCCATCGGATGGAGAATACACACTGGCCGGATCTCCAGGAATCACAAGATTGGTTTTGAGAGCCGTGTACCCCCGCGCAACCACTTCTTTACCAAGATCCTCGATGTCCGAGTA
>CEUS01137254.1_pt1 | contig 14145 bp, 11 predicted proteins | sample 427031 | NCBI WGS metagenome assembly CEUS01 (sample SAMEA2622837, study PRJEB7988) | marine metagenome | biome: marine biome (ENVO:00000447); feature: marine epipelagic mixed layer (ENVO:xxxxxxxxx); material: "saline water (ENVO:00002010), including plankton (ENVO:xxxxxxxx)" | depth 140 m | reverse complement strand
TCGAGCAGACCTTTTTCCACTAGCGTCATTAAGCCCGTTGCGGTGATGGGCTTTGAGATAGATGCCAGAGAGTACATGGTGTGAATCGTGGCCGGCACCTGGTTTTCGCGGTCTGCCCAACCAAAGGCTTCCTCCCAAATCACTTTGCCATCGACCGCCACAGCGACGGCGAGCGATGGTGTGTGTGTATCAAGCAGAGCCTGGTTGATTTGATCGCGAATTTGCTTGAAACGGTCGTCTGCGGTGTGTGCGGTAGTGCTCGCAGCCAAAACCAGTACCAAAACGGAACGCCAGCACATATTCATTGTGGAAACTCCAGTCCATCGCCATCGATTGTCGCCCTGCCCCGGGCACTTTGTTTGGGCTTGTTGTTGCCAGTCCGTGTCTTGCCGGTACGTTGTTGCACGATAACGCGAACGCTGCTTCGTTTACGTGGCGAGCCATTCACGCCTGCCCTTTCGATCCCGGAGAGCGGTTTGAAGAGGGTGCGTTTTCTTGCCCCGGCTCGCTCTCATTCTACCCACAGGCAGGATTGCTGGTGAAGTCTCGATCACACTTGCGCTGCCATTTTGACAGTTGGCGGGCGACGGTTCGACTCCTGGCAGGCTACATTGATCTGCGAGGCAGCGAATCCAAATCTGCGTGTCAGTCACTGGAGCGTACCAGCTTAATCGACTGGCAATGGCTCGTAGCCCGGGATTCGGGCCACCAGAGCACGTGACAGGTGGTTAGCAGTATTGCTCAACAGGGTGTCGCAGGCGACGGGTGTCAGATGACAGAAGCAGCTCATTGGTATGCGATACGAGCCTCCTTCATGGTGTCTTGTGGAGTTAGGTGTCTGCACTGGCCTGCGTTGACCGGGTTGTGAAAAAATAGTGTCACGGTAGTCTTGATAGACTTTAACAGTGTTTCCTCCAGGTGTTGTTCCCTATCTGAGTTTGTATGAATATCCTCTCACAGATTCGCGGTCGTTTTCGTCCTGCCTTGGCAAATCTTACCGAAGGTGTTGATCCTCTGTTGGAGATGATTCGCCCGTCACAGGATGCCAGTTTTGGTGATTACCAGGCGAATTGTGCGATGCCGTTGGGCAAGCAGCTTGGCTTGCCGCCGCGCGAGGTTGCCCAGCGTCTCATCGACGGATTGAACGTGGACGACTTTTGCGATCCCCCGGAAATCGCGGGACCCGGCTTTATTAACTTGCGTTTGAAAAGCGACTGGCTGATTGCCCAGTTGGTTGCAGCATTGAGTGACACACGGCTAGGTGTGGATACGACAGATTCGCCAGACGTTGTAGTGATTGATTACTCATCGCCGAATGTCGCCAAGCCAATGCACGTGGGGCATATTCGATCAACAGTCATTGGCGACTGTCTCGCACGAGTGCTACGGCATTTAGGCCACCAGGTGATAGGTGACAACCACCTGGGAGATTGGGGCACTCAGTTTGGCATGATCATCTACGGGTACAAGCATTTTGTGGAGGACGCAGCCTATCAGGAAAATCCAGTGATGGAACTGAGCCGGCTCTACCAGCGCGTCAATCGACTCATTGAATTCCATGCGGGAAAACGCAATTTACCTTTGCGGGACCAGAAAGTTGCTCAGTTGGAAGAGCAAGTCGACACACAGTTGTCTGTGTGTCGTGACGCGGACGAAAAGCAAAAGAAGAAGCAAGAGAAGGTCCTGAGGAAACTGCAGTCTCAGTTGGCGCAAACGAGGAAAGAACGGGATGGATTGGCGGAGAAATTGTCGCAAGTGACGACAGATCCAGAACTCTTGAGGGTCGCCGAAGAACATCAGGACATCGGTGAGGCGGTCTTGCAGGAAACGGTGCGATTGCACGCCGGTGACGAGACAAACCTCGCACTGTGGAACGAGTTCTTGCCAAAGTGCCGGGAGGAAATTCAGCGAGTTTACGAACGCCTGGACATCCACTTTGATGTGGAATATGGAGAGAGTTTTTATCACGAACAACTGGCGCAGGTCGTAGACCAGTTTCTGGAGTCGGGACTGGCTCGTGAGAGTGAAGGGGCCATTTGTGTCTTCCTGGAAGATTGGGACGCACCCATGATCATTCGTAAGAAAGATGGTGCGTATCTTTATGCAACCACGGACCTGGCAACGATTCGTTACCGGATGGATACCTGGCAGCCAGACTTGATGTTGTATGTGGTTGACCATCGCCAGAGTGAACATTTCTCGAAGTTGTTCACTGCGGCAGCAAGCTGGGTTGAGAGTGAAGTCGAATTTCGTCACATCGGATTTGGTACCGTACTGGGGCGTGACGGACGTCCGTATCGCACGCGTTCCGGGGATACGGTTGGTTTGGAGAATTTGCTCGACGAAGCCGTCGCCAAGGCGCATGCGGTGGTTGTGGACAACGATCAGCGCAAGCCGGAGCCCGAGATGAGTGAGGAGGAACGCATGCAAGTTGCCCGCGTAGTGGGGCATGGGGCGATCAAATACGCTGATTTGTCACATAATCGCACAAGCGACTATGAATTCGACACCGACAAGATGCTCGCGTTGGAAGGGAATACCGCAACCTACTTGCAGTACTCTTATGCCCGCGTCCAGAGCATCTTCAGACGTGCCGAAGTGGACGCACGCCGGCAATCGCAGCAAGTGACGACGTTCGATCTGGGACATGCTGCGGAGCGTGCATTGGCCCTGCAACTACTGCGTTTCTCAGAGGCGCTGGAAGAAGTCCTGGTCGACTTTCGACCGAACCAATTAACGGATTACTTATTCAAGCTCGCGCAGATGTACTCGGTCTTTTTTGAACATTGTCCGGTGCTGAAAGCCGAAACCGATGGGTTGCGGCACAGTCGTCTGGCGCTCTCGGACCTCACATCCAGGACAATGCAACAAGGTTTGGCGTTGTTAGGAATTGAAGTCGTCGAACGGATGTAACGGTGGCAGCTGTCCGTCGGACGATGGCGCCAATGCGTATCTCGGCCACTCATGTGGCTTTCAGTGCACGCGAAGTAACACCGTTGCCGGAGGCATCCATTTATACCGCCCGATTAGTCCGTTTCATTTCGTTCGAAGCGGGCAATGACCGCGCAGCCGCATGAGTCACTCCAGACATTGACGCAAGTGCGGCACATGTCGAGGATTCGGTCGACTGCGATGATCAGGCCTTGCGATTCGGTCGGTAGACCGACCGCTTGCAGGATGATCACCATCATCACCAACCCTGCGTGGGGTATGCCGGCGGCTCCGATGCTGGCGAGCAAAGCGGTGAAGACGACACTGATCTGCTGCATCATGCCCAGCTCGACACCAGGGGTCAAATTGGCAATGAAGAAAACTGCGACCACTTCATACAACGCGGTTCCGTCCATGTTGACTGTCGCGCCGAGGGGCAACACAAATGAACTGACGCGATTGCTGACACCCGCCCGCTGTTCAACACTGGTTAATGTTAGTGGCAGCGTCGCGTTGCTCGAGGCCGAACTGAAAGCGGTAAACAACGCTGGGCTCATCGCCTTGGCAAATTCCAGGGGGCTGCGTTTCGCCACGAATTTGAGGATGAGTGGCAGAATGACCACGGCATGAAATACCAATGCGCAGGCAACGGTCAGCATGTACCATCCCAACCGGCCGAAGACCTCAATGCCCTGGGTTGCCGCTGCAAATAGCATCAGGCAGAAAACGCCCAGTGGCGCCAGTCTGACGATGGCCATGGTCATCCGCATCATCACCGAGAATCCCGCAGTCGCCAGGCCGCGTACAGTTTCTGCCGTTTGACCGCCGACCAAAAGCGTGAATATCGAGAATGCCAGGCTGAAAGCAATGATTCCCAGAAACTGGCCATCGGCTGTAGCTTGGATCGGATTTACCGGAATCAGGTTTTCAAGTTGTTCAAACAAGACTGTGGAAAGCTGTTTCCCCTGTTCTCGGGCTTGTTCCAATTGGTCGGGCACTTGCCTTGCGTCGTCTGCTCCAGGACGGATCAAATTGACCATAAACAAACCGGTGAGAATCGCCAGCAGGCTGGTGGAGACGTAATATAGAAGCGTACGGCCAAACATCTTGCCTAGCCGGTCCGCTTGTCCGAGGCCTAGTACACCGGACGCTAATGAAAACAGAATCAGTGGAACTGATACCATTTTCAGTAGACGCAGAAACAGGTCTCCGAGTCGCTTTCCCAGGTCCCCGACGGTGCGGGCTGGTGAGCGCCCATGACGCTGGAAGAGCACGTACGCTTCAGCATCGAGTTTCTTGAGCTCTTTCAAACTGGGGGCGATTACCTCACTGATGGTTTCGTTTGCTGGAAGTGGAGGCGCATTTGCATCTTGTTCGAAAACGTCGACAAGTTGTTCGCCTTTGGGCTGTTCGGTTGCTGCTTCTCCCAACACGCCAACAAAAATTCGCCGAGTCCCCTGCGCCTGCGGTTGCGAAATCTGCATGTGGATTTCATGGGGACTATCGGATGCCCAGATGGTGCCGGCTTGTATGCGAACGGACTTTGTCATCCCGTAAGGCTGTACATCAGCTTGTTCGATGACCACCGGGGCGTCGGTGTGGTCTTCACCACCATAGATATTCAATACCAGCCCGATTGAAGCACCGAGAGACATGGCAATCAAGATTTGCCAATGTAACGGAATGCGCGTCATGGATTACTCTTTTAGGTCAGGCGAAAACAAATCGATCGAGGGGGAGTCTGAGCGACGTCACCTTGTAATCAAATGACGGTGATTATATCGCGGTCGGGTGAGGCAGGCAGGTCCGGTGTGGCTGGTGAAACGCCACTCAGGCTGGTGATTTCTCGGTGTGTGGGTGATAGGGTAAGCCAAAATACTTGTGCAGGAAGGCTTTCCGATCACCCTCGTGTTGTACATATTCCACCAGTGCGTACAGCTTTTTCTGGTCTCTGCGCAACTTTTCTTCGAGGTATTCTGCGTCCTGTAAGTTGTTTGGCAGAGGGCCAGTCACGCGTACATCAAGAGGCGAAAGGCTGCCCTCAATGGTGCCGTAACGCTCTAGCATTGACAGCGCGGTGTCCAGTCGATGGTCGTGTTTTTGGCGATGATGGATCTTCTCCCTGAGCCAGTCCATTCCGAAAGCATCGAGTTTTTCGTGGTCGTGAACCAATACATGGAATAAACGGTCATAGAAATCGGCGTCGGGATTGCTCCAATGTATAAACTCCATTTGTGTTGCCAGATCTCGCTGGTCATACAACAAGACGCACTCTGAAGGTTGTCCGTCCCGCCCAGCCCTACCTATTTCCTGGTAATAAGATTCGAGCGATCCAGGCAGATCGACGTGAAGTACAAAGCGGATGTCCTCCTTGTCGATTCCCATCCCAAATGCGTTCGTAGCGAGGACGAGGGTGTCGGGTTCGTTCATGAACCGTTCTTGCAGTTGTTTTCGTTGTTCTCGTGGCAGTTCCCCGTGATAGATTAAGTGAGGGATCTTCTGTTGCAGCAGTGTGTCACTAAACCTCTGCAGCGTCTTGATCAATGTAAAGTAGGCGATCCCTCGCTGTTGCTGTCGTTGTCGCAGGCCAATGAGATGGTCGAGTTTTTCATCGTCACTCCAGACGGCGTGGACAGAAAGTTGCAGGTTGGGCCGGTCAATTCCCTCGTGGAAGAGTTTGACGCGGCTTTGGTCAAGTCCGAGTTGACGAATGATGTCAGTTTGTACAGCTGGTGTCGCGGTTGCCGTAAGTGCGATGGTCGTGGGATTGTCGAGCCGTTGCCGAATTTGCTCGACGCGCGTGTAATCCGGCCGGAAATCATGTCCCCATTCACTGATGCAATGCGCTTCGTCGATGGCGAGCAGAAGAATCTCACGTCGTTGCAGGACATTCAGGAACTCTGCTTTACGAAATCGTTCCGGAGTCACGTAAAGCAGGTCGTACTTGCCGTTTTCGATATTGCTATAACGTCGTTCACGCTCTCGAGCCCGCAAGGATGAGTTAATGTATGTAGCGGCAACGTGTCGCTCTCTCAGTCCGTCTACCTGGTCCTTCATCAATGCGATCAATGGAGACAGCACAATGCTGAGAGGTCTGGACTGTTCGGAGGAAGTTTCAGCCGCTGCGCTGTTCGTCTGCTTGTGTTGGGCGGCAAGGTGCTTGTGTTGGGCGGCAAGGCACAGCGCGGGGACTTGATAGCAGAGCGATTTGCCCATGCCAGTGGGCATGATAACTAACGCATGATTCCCATTGAGCAGATGTTCGACAATCTGTCGTTGAGGGCCGCGGAAAGCGTTGTGCCCAAACACATCTTGCAAGATCTGTTCTGGCGTAGTCTCGCATTTGTCGTACATAGTCTGCCAGAAGAATCGCAGTGACGGGATGCTGTAGGAACAAACTTGTTCGGGGGAACGCTAGAAATCTGAGCAAACGGGTTACGCGTTACGCGACCTGTATGGCCCGGCCAGTTTGCGCGGATTCGTAAATGCCAAATACAGTCTTAAGGGCACGCAGGCTATCAAAATTACTTATCGGAGGTGTCGTGTTTTCGGAGCATGCCTTAATTGCTGAGGCGACAAAAGGGGTGTAGCCACTCACCCGTTGTGCTGGTTTCCAGCTCTGAAGTTGTCCGGCGTCGGCACCGGTGTTCGTCACCCATTGCAGTCGCGGCTCGGCGACGGTTTGAATACGCAACCACCCGGCAGCTCCCCAGATCTTGATGTGGGTGTGATAGCCTTTGTCGAGATAGTAACCCGATGTCAATGTCCCGAGGGTCCCATTGCTGAATTGCAACGTGGCGGCAGCCGAGTCTTCGATATCGATAGGTTGTCCGCCTACATTGGCTGTAAAGCCACAGACGCTGCTGATCGTCGCATCGGTGAGAAACATTGCCAGGTCGAGCCAGTGGATGCCAAGCCAGATGAGATGGCCACCACCGGAACGACTTCGCTGTGCGAACCACTGACGATGGTAGTCCGGTCGTGTCAAACGTGTCTGGTCCGCTACAAGGTGCATTTCCAGCCCGTAGATTTTTCCGAGCTTTCCCGAGTGAATGAGTTCACGTGCTGCCAGGATTTCTGAGTTCGAGCGGTTGGCAAGCGCAAGCATGAGATGGCGATGCTTGGAATCGGCATGTCTTGCCAGCTGTTCGAAGTCCCGAGCCCTGAGGCAGGCAGGTTTTTCCGCAAACACGTGGCAGTTTGCATCTAGAGATCGCTGAATTACGGGTGGGGCCAGGCCCGCTTCCAGCGTGACCAGAGCCAATTCAGGAGACTCGGCGGAGAGTAGTTCCTGGTGGTTGCGATATACACCGATCAACTTTTCTCCGAGTGCGCGGCGAGCAGCGTTTTCCCAGCGCCCATCCGGGTCTCCCAGAACTACTCTACTACAGGCTTCTGCAGCTGCCAGGGCCTGCAAGTAAGCGCTGACATGTGCGCCATCGGCATTTGTGAGTAGTCCGACCTTGATTGGTTGCGACATCCTGTTTCCCTTTACAGCCAGCTCGGTACACGTCTTCAATCACAGCGATATTGACCAACCACTCAATCTTGTGTGCCGTATCCGGTCCACCCAAAGGAAGTGAAGTTGATGGTCATAGTGCGTCCTGGTCGGACGCGATCTGCAGGCCTAAGGACTGATGCTGTTGATTGACGTTCTGCATATAGCGTTGGAAAGCGTCTTCGTCACGCTGGCAGCTTTGGGCCTGGAAGACAATCGCAAACGCTCGGCGGTCACTTGTCTCACTGCGGTTCGGATCGGCCCGATGAATGGTATTGCCGTGGTGCGCGACCGCGTCACCTGGATTCAACTCAATAAGTTGTTCACGGGCGGCATCTGCAGGTCCATAATCGGTAACTCCCTGTGAGAATCCCAGTACGTTCGTAGACCCGTGGGGTCGAATCCCCAGAAGATGCGAACCTTGCACGTAACGTAGTGCACCATTAACCGCTGTCGCGGGATCCAGAGCGACCCATATCGTGGTCACGGACGCTGGAGTCAAGCAGAAATAGTAGTTGTCTTGATGTGGGGGGGTGGTGTGGTCAATTCCGGGAGGTTTATTGAACCACTCAGGTGTTTTTGCATGGACTGGCTCGCCGATTAGTGTTTCAGCCAGGTTGGTCCAGTGTTTGTCATGTGTGTAGCGGGTCAGGTCTTCATCCTGAATGTGTTGCAACTGTTTCAGCGTTTCAGGGCGTGCGCGGTCGTGAAAAAAAGCGCTACTGTCCGGTAATTCAGGTACTTTTTCTTTGATATAGCGTTCCAAGGAAGCACAGAGTTCACCCAGGTCATCGGAACTCAGGAAGTTCCGCACCACGACGAACCCGTCACGTGCATAGGCGGCCTGAACCTGGTCGTGGTTGAACAAGTCACTCATCGATTTGTGTTTCCCAGAGATTGCCCATCTGTTATCTCGATGCGATCACCGAGCTTTGACATCGTAGGCCAGTAAGCTGTCTTTTTCTCGCAGATACAAGATACCTCCGGCGACAACAGGGTGTGGCCAGCTGTCATTGCCGGCACCAGGAATCTTGAATTTTCCTTTGAGGCGAAAACGTTTGCTGTTGGCTTCGATTAAGGCCATCGTTCCATCCTGGTAACGAAAGAAGAGATTGCCATCTGCGTATGCCACCGCGGCGGATCCGGTACCTGGCCCACGCCGCTTCCAGCGAATTTTTCCAGTGGTTAACTCCAGACAGGTTGGCAGACCGTTGTTGCTCCCATGGCCACCGTAAATATGATCATCAATCAACACAAAGCCACCGTGGTGATTCTGAAAGCGGCTGCCGTTCAAGAAAAACACTTCTTCAACCTGTATCTTCCCGGCATCTTGAGGTTTGAGCCGGAGTAACACACTCCCTGCGTTGTAGCCGTTTGCCGCAAAAACAAGATCGCTTCGTACCACTGGAGTGGGGATGTTAGCCGTGGGGTTTGCAATTCGGTTATAGCCCCACAGGAATTGGCCATTGGTGTCACGGACTCCAATCAGACCGCGGCCAATCATCTGAACGTACTGGCGAATTCCAGCCACACTTGTTGTCACAATAGAAGAGAACGAGGCACCGTCACGGCCATTTGTTCCCAATTCAGGCGCCTTGCAGGTCCAACGTAATTCACCGGTGAGTTTGTTGAGTTTGACCATCGTATGTTCGCTACCGCCGGGGGTGCAAACTAGCGCGTCGTCGTCAATCAACGGAGATTCTCCATATCCACGCCCGGATTGCAGCTTGCCACCAAAATCTTCCATCAGTTGCCGACGCCACGTCATTTTCCCGGTATCGGTGTTCAAGCAACACAGGTCACCGTCGGGAGAGAGTGCGTACAGTCGAGTGCCATCAAGGGTTGGTGTCGAACAGGGAATACGGTTGGTTTCGTCGATTTTTGCGCGCCAAATTTGCTTTCCAGTAGCTATGTCAAACGCAAAAACGACAACGTCAGAGTCCAGCCGCCCGAGCGTATACAATCGATCGTCGGCGACGACGACAGATGAATAACCAATTCCTAGCCCGGTTGTTTTCCAGACGAGTCGTGGTGCTGTCGTCCAGCGTTTGAGGAGATTTGTGTCGCTGGAGTGTCCGTCTCGGTTGGGGCCTCTCCATTGGGGCCAGAGTCCCCTGCGCGGCGCATCCTCACTTGTGCCTGTAGTGACGAGTAGCAGAATGATCAGCAGGGCACGGTAGTTCATCAAGTGCGACATTGGATTGACCCGGTGTATTGGGCAACTTGCCAAAGACGTTGACCAGAAGACTTGCTCAACGGTTACAATGTATAACAAGATCTACTGCGTTTCGAGGTGAAATAGATATGTTTACTAGACAGACTATTATTGGACTGCGGTGCTGGATCTACCTCTTGCTGATCGCACTGTCTGTGCAGCGCCTTGGTACCGCACAAGCAGCAAAGCCGATTGAGCGTTTACGTGGCCTTGGTGTACGCGTTGAGCCGTACGTCAAGGTTCGAGAGCGGCGTCGGCATGATCGCTGGCGTAAACTTCATCACTTTCCCATGCCGTCGAAAGTAGTGGTGAAACCAGGTGGCTGGTATTTGACATTTGATGATCGTCACATCGATGCTCAAGGACGTGTGAGGCCAGAGGTTCTAGAGCTCTGCGCAGAAGGGGTGCTTGTTCAGGGAGTGAGTGTTCGCAATACAGAACTGAACAATATGGGGTTGGTGTCGTTGGGGAAGATTAGCAGCTTGCTGGCGCTGGACTTGAATGGCACCTACATTGACGACGATGGATTGAAGCACGTCGCATCCTGGCCAGAATTGTTGGATTTGGACTTGGGTGAGAGCGATATTACGGACGTGGGCTTGCGTCACTTGAAGAACATCGCCCACCTGGAAGTACTTGTTCTGGCAGGCGGCGATATTTCGGATGCAGGGCTGAGTCACGTAGCCGCGCTGAAGCAGCTTCAGCAGCTGATTTTGACTGGCTGCATGGTGACTCGCGGCGGGATTGCCAAATTAACGAAGTTGCCGGGCTTGGATAGCCTTGGGTTGGGTGAGACGAATATTCACGCCGATGACCTGCAAGATTTGCATGCACTGGTGCCGTTGCGCGTACTCGATTTGTTTGGTACGGCAACGGATGACCGTAGTATGCGGTACGTGCGAGATCACCGCGGAATTGTGGCTCTCAATCTGGGGGCTTGTGAGGGGATTACGGACGAGGGGGTTTTGCATTTGTCAGAACTGAAAACACTGCGTGGGCTACTGCTGCGCAAAACTGGTTTTGAGGTCAAAAAACTCACCGGCGAGGGGGTCCGTCACCTGTCCCGCTTGACAAGTTTGGAGGTTCTTGACTTGCATGCTGTACAGATTGACGACAAGGCCGCGCTGCATCTCCAGAAACTCAAGCAACTACGAGAGGTTGATCTCAGTCTGACGCAATTGACCGACGAGGGGCTTGCCTCGCTGGCCAGTTTGCAACGGCTTGAGAGACTCGCACTAGTTTACTCTACCGGCTTTGCTGGTCCGCAAATTACCGACCAGGGAGTCGTGCATCTGGCGCAATTGGAAAAGTTGAAATCTTTGAATTTGATCGGTGCGAAAATTACCGATCGGTCTGTAGAGCTGCTTGTTTCGCTAAAACGTTTGGAACATTTGGTATTAACGGAGACGGAGATTTCTGTTGCCGGGTTGCAGCGTTTACGTCAAGCGTTGCCTCGTTGCAAAATTCAAGAATAGTAGACTGGTGACCTGGTGAGTGTTGCTGACGAGTCGGTTGGTAGTTTGTCCTGAGGCGATGTGATCGTACGTATTACGTTGGATTTGCGAGAATTCACTACCACAATGGCATCCATGTTCAATAGCCTTGATCCGTTATTCACCGCTGAGACGCTACGGACTCGACGAATGTTGATTCGAGCGGGAGCGCTCGCTACGTTGAATTGGTCATGGCCTGCCAAAACAGGGCGCAGCGCCGGTGTGGCTGATTCAGATGGGCAGACGCTTGGGAAGGCCAAATCGTGTATCTTGATATTCTTGTTTGGCGGGCCGTCTCAACAGGACCTGTGGGATTTGAAACCAGACGCGGCTGCTGAAGTTCGCGGCGAATTCAAGCCGATCGACACGCGTGTTCCCGGTATGCAAATTGGGGAACATTTGCCACAGTTAGCCCAGCAGAGCCAGCACTTTACGATTATTCGATCGATGCGGCACACTGATTTTGAGCATGGCAGTGCTTCTTACACAGCTTTGACAGGGCAGCCCCATCCCTTGCCTGGTACAAACACACCTGCCCGTCCAGAAGATTTTCCAACTTATGGATCGGTGGTTGGACTCAAGCGGCCCGTTGTCGATCCCGTGCCCGACGCAGTGGTGCTGGGACCGGTGATGCACCAGGGCAACCGCCCTCCGATGGCGGGCCAGAACGCAGGTTTTCTGGGGCGTGGGTACGATCCATTTCGCATTGTCGGTGATCCGAATCAAGCGGGCTTTCATGTTCCTGGTTTACAGGTAAAGGAAGACATCACGGCGCGTCGTCTTGGGGACCGGAGAACTTTACTGAGTTCGTTAAATCACCATTCCCGCAGAATGGCACGGTCGAAAAAAGTGGCGGCGATCAGGCGACTTCATTCCCGTGCGTATGGCTTATTGAAGTCTTCTCAAAGCCAGCAAGCTCTTGACGTCGAAAAGGAATCGGCTGAGATTCGTGATCGATATGGCCGTCACAAATTCGGCCAGACGCTGCTACTCTCACGGCGACTTGTGGAGTCGGGGGTTCCACTAATACAGGTCAATTGGTCTCGGAGCAATGCCGACCAGTGGGACACACACGCAAAAAATTATCCTCGATTGCGTAAGATGCTGCCTGCTTTTGACCAGGGGCTCGCGGCGTTACTTGAGGATTTGCAGGATCGCGGGCTGCTTGACTCAACGATGGTTATTTGCCTCGGGGAATTTGGCCGCACTCCGCGCATGAACAAGGATGCTGGGCGCGATCATTGGCCCGATTGTTATTCGGCCGTTGTCGCTGGAGGAGGATTGAAGGTGGGCCAGGTCGTGGGGGCCTCTGATCGTATGGCTGCGTACCCGATATCGGACCCCATTGCCCCTTGGGATTTGAGCGCTACTATGTTCGATAACCTTGGAATTCTACCAGCCGATGATATCCATGATCTGCTGGGACGACCATTCCGGATTTCCCGCGGACGAGTCTTGCGGGAACTGTTCTAATTGCCCGCGACAACGAATGGCGAGCGTTTGTCAGCTAGTTTCCGCTATTACAGAATCGGCAAAAATCAACAGATCTTGCTGGGCGTGGAAACAGAGATGGAGGAGCCCTCGGCCAGGAAAGCCGAGGCCAGATGCCGCAACGGCTTGACGAATGGCGCACCGTACAGGCTGGCCACATCGCAGTTCAGATCGGCGTTTGTCGCGGGCCAAATTTTCCACGGAGGATGCTGCACTTCGTATTCGACGGTGCCGCCGTCTCGTTGGGGTGTATATCCCCAATAATGCTCGGCAATGAACTCTTCGATCGAATCTGGCGCAGGGAGCTGGAGCGCATTCTGCGCAGTCAGAGTTAAACCTTGCCAACGTTGTTGTTGCTTCCATCCATACGAGACGTGGGGAGCGGTGTTGGCATCCCTGTCGACTTGGTGCTGCATGGCAACAGCCTGGTAGTTCTCGTTGTAGATCCAGTTCGCGATCTTGGCGATGGCCACTCGAGGCACCAGTTCCTTAATAAAGCAAACGCCGCGACGCGTTGTGCCGTGGCTGTGCCGCCGCACATAGAAACGCAGATTGACTTCTTCAAAATTGCAGTGCCAGGGAATGGGGATGCCAAATATTCGAGTGTTCAGGAATTGAAATCCCACAACACTGACGTAGGTCTTTCCCTGAAAGAAATCCAATTCTGTGCCCCGCGGCAAGAATGGCGCAAGGCACTCCGGAGCAATCTCATAATTGAGCATTGCCAGGTGTTGCCATTTGGCGGTGAGCAAGCGGCGTTGTACCGCCATGGCACGGGGTCCTGGAAGAGCTGCGGTGTTGAAGACCTGGGATTAAGGATTTGGCGAAAATAATCTCAGGTGATGTGTGCGTTGCGGTGGGGCAAGCGTGATTCGCAGATGCTTGTTTCGTCTGTTGAAAGCAAGTGATCAGACGGGTCAGTTGTTCGGCGGTCGACTGGGAATTTGCCGTGGATAGGGAGCAGGTTCGGACGGGGGGAGTGTTTCACCTGTATGCAGAGCCCAACGATCTCTTTCCTCGGCCGTTGCATAATATCGCAGCCATGGGTCTGGCTGGGTGTTCCAGTCCAAGCAGTGCCAATGAAGATAGTTCTTCGGCAGGTCGAGTTTCTTCTCTTCTGCCGACAGGATATCTCGTACGATCAGGCAATAGAGCTCCCGATCCGAAAGGTGATCGGTGTAGTCGAGTGCGATGCGATTGTCGTAGAGCTTGTTCAACGTATCCCACAGCAGATCGTGCAGCTCCTGGTCTGCAAGGTCATCTGGATCTGGCAGCTTAAGCTCCGGTTCGAACCAGGAACTCAGGGGCAGGAGGGGAGCTCGTTCCCAGGCGAGCATTGAAGCCAAATACTCGTTTTCCTTCGACGTAGTCATGGTATGGCTGTCGACCATATTGACCGATTCATCGAGAAACGGTTCCAGAGCATCACGCAGCGCAGCATTCAGCAGCAACTGGTCGACTTCGTCGTGATTATGCTCTTGCAACTCTGTCATGTCACTTCAAATTCGCGACCTCTA
>CEUS01164668.1_pt1 | contig 14147 bp, 12 predicted proteins | sample 427031 | NCBI WGS metagenome assembly CEUS01 (sample SAMEA2622837, study PRJEB7988) | marine metagenome | biome: marine biome (ENVO:00000447); feature: marine epipelagic mixed layer (ENVO:xxxxxxxxx); material: "saline water (ENVO:00002010), including plankton (ENVO:xxxxxxxx)" | depth 140 m | reverse complement strand
CCGAGCAACTCCACCGGCGTGAAGATCATCAGCATGGCGGCCCTGGCGAGTCCGCTCATTCCCTCCGGCGCAAAGAAGATTGTTCGCATGTATCCCCGTGGACCCAGCCCCCGCATACCCGACACCTCGATCACGATAAAGGAGCAGAATGCCAGTGCGGCAGTAACCGAGAGATTCCCGGTGGCGGATCCACCCCAGGGCACGAGCCCAAGGAGATTCATGGAGAGGACGAAGAAGAACAGCGTGAGGATGAAGGGTGTGTAGGCGTCGGCTCCGTGTCCGATGCTGCGCCGCACAACCTCGTCCCGGAAGTAGAGGATCACTGCCTCTATGGCGCCCCCCATTCCGCCCGGAGCCTTCCCTTCACGCCGTTTACGAGCAGTTCGGGCCAACGGCAAGAAGAAGATAACACATAGGAGGGCGGCAAAGCCCATCAGCACCACGTGCTTAGTGGGTGCCAGATCGATCACGCCCAGGGGACCGGCATCCAGCAACCAGCCGGTGGGGAGATGCAATGCCCCGACGAACGGAAGCTCTAGTTCGTTCGCGTCGGCCAGGTGATGCATGATCAACTCGCCCATGTCGAACTCGCCACCAGCCTCGGCGGCGTGCTCAGCCGTCCCCTGCGCGGCTGGTCGACCCATCATCCAGGGGCGTACGCTCATTCTCTCCTTTATTCGGTCAGATCTCGGGTTGCGCCGAGCCCCAGGAAGCGGGGCTCCATCAACAACATCACGAAAAAGAACCCTGCCAAACCCAGAAGTGTGGGTAACGGTGGAAACCGGGGTGAAGCAACCAGTGCCCATCCGGCAAGCCCGACCACCGCCATCCTCACCGCGGTTCCTCCTACCCAGGCCGCGAGGAAAGCGTTGGTCCCGACCCCGACCCGCATCAGCGCCGCGAACGCTCCGATTTGGACCGGCAGCGCTACGCCCGCCGCCGCGAGTACTCCAGCGAGACCAGGCCCATCCAGCGTTACAGCGGCCACTAAAACCGCCGCGCCCACGACACCGGTACAGGCCAAGGTGTACCGAAGGATCGGCGTCAAACCCGTGGTCCTTCCGAGTCGCGGTATTTCACCAGGTGCGCATAGAGGCTGTATGACCCTGCCGCACCCCCACCCAGCGCCCCTAGAATCGTAAGGAGAGGCACCGTGCCCAATTTCCCATCGACCCACCATCCAACCGCCAGGAACAACCCGACGGATGCTGCCAACTGCAGCCCGAATCCGGTGTAGCGGGCCATGGAGGCTAGGGCCGGCTCAGGCTCCCGCGCATCCTTTCCAGCGTCGGACTGCGGCATCGATTCTCCCTGCATCCCCTGACCGGCTGAGCCGCACCAAGTTAGACGCTTGTGAAAAATTACGCAAGCGCCCCCAGAGGTCGTTTATTGGCTTCCAGAAAGGCTTTTCGTCCACGCTTGACCGTGCTTCGCGAAACGGTCTATCTTCGCGGGATTCTGGGGCTTATGGGACCTGTCTCGGACCCCGCGGAGCGCATGGGTTGGGTCACCCTAGCAGGGCAATGTACGGGAGGGAGGCGCCCGCATTCGCCGCCAGATTCACACCGGAGCCAAGGTGGCTACTCGAGAAGAAACCGCACTGCAGCCCGAACGTGACGTAGCCCTACTGGAAAGGGTGGCTCACGTGTCCGCAGCCCTCCGTTCAGAGGTGGAGAAGCGGATCATAGGGCAGCAGCATGTGGTTGAGGGCCTCCTTACCGCGCTGCTAGCGAACGGCCACGCGCTTCTGGTGGGAGTCCCGGGTTTGGCCAAGACTATGCTTGTTTCCACGGTTTCCGACGCGCTGGACCTGAAGTTCAGCCGCATCCAGTTCACCCCCGACCTGATGCCCACAGACATCACGGGCACCGAGGTGATCGAGGAGGATCGCACCACGGGACACCGAATGTTCCGCTTCGTGCGTGGACCGATCTTCGCCAACGTGGTGCTTGCCGACGAAATCAACCGCACCCCTCCCAAGACCCAAGCGGCCCTGCTACAGGCAATGCAGGAACGGGCGGTCACTACAGCCGGAGAGACCCACGACCTCACGCCGCCTTTTTTTGTGCTGGCCACACAGAATCCAATCGAGCAGGAGGGGACCTATCCCCTTCCGGAAGCTCAGCTCGATCGTTTCATGCTAGAGCTAATCATCGGATATCCGACCCGGCTGGAGGAAGAGGAGATCGCGATGCGGACGACCGGTGAGGAAGCGCCGCAACTGCACCCAGTCGTATCTGCAACAGAGCTAATAGAGCTGCAGCACTTGGTACGGCGTGTGCCTGCCCCTCCCTCGCTGGTGGCTTTTGCGGTGCGCCTCGCCCGGTTCACCCGACCGGGTGACGAGGACGCGCCCGCCCTCACCCGCCGCTACGTGAGTTGGGGTGCCGGGCCCCGGGCGTCGCAATTCCTCGTGCTTGGGGCCAAGGCGCGAGCCGCCGCACGAGGCTCGGCGCTGCCTACCTACGAGGACATCCGTGCCATCGCCCCGTCCGTGCTGGCCCATAGGCTCGTGCTCGGATTCGAGGCGGAAGCGGACAACCGAACGACCCGGGACCTGATTGCCGAACTGCTGGACGAGAGTCGCCAGTGGACCTGAGCGTGGCTCTGCTACTCCCCTTCGACGGCGTTTGGCCCCAGGTTGCGGATAATGCGTTCCTCGCACCCGGGGCTGTCCTGGTAGGTAACGTGCGGGTCGGAGCTGCGTCCAGCGTCTGGTTCGGTGCTGTCCTGAGGGGCGATCACCCTACCCATCCAATCGTGATAGGCCCCCGCACCAGCGTGCAGGACGGGTGTGTAATTCACGTAGGCGATTGTTGCCCGACGATGGTGGGTGCAGACTGCACGATCGGGCACGGGACCAAGTTCGAGAGCTGCACCATAGGTGACCGCTGCACGATCGGGATGAACTCGGTGATCCTTCAGGAGGCGGTGATCGGAAAGGGCTCTCTTGTGGCCGCTGGATCGGTGGTGCTTGAGCGAGCTGTGGTGCCCGCGGGAAGCCTCGTGGCCGGGGTGCCTGCGGGGGTCCGCAAGACACTCGACGGGTCGTCCGCTAAGTGGGTCGAGCGAGGCGGCGACCACTACGTACAGCTGTCGCGCCGCTATCTCGAGCAGGGGATTGGTCGGGTTGGCGATGCCCACCGCGGAGAACGCGGGTGAAAAGCGGGCGAGAGATGATTTAGGCCAGGGTGACGCCCAGGTGCCCCGAAGCGCCACCTTCCTTCCTGGGCGATCCGTGCCGCGCACCGGTGTTCAAACGTAACTGCAGAGTCGTGTGTCTCAACTCGCGGGTATCAACACGAATGTAGCGACCCCTGATCAAGTCATTAGGATATTCGTCCGGTACCATGTGAGTAGCGCGTCGCCCCAGGTGTAAGAAACTGCGGCGCCGGCAGCTAGGAAGATCCCAAGGGGAATCAGCCTGCGCGTGAGCGCGGAGATGGGCCCGAACACCAGCACCGCGACCACCGATCCCAGAAATATGGTCGTGACCACACCCCAAAGGCCCAGGAATGCTCCCACCATCGCTATCATCTTCACATCTCCGCCTCCGAGCGCACGGTCCACATTGACTTCCTCGAGCCGGCCCGGCCTGAGCTTGCGGATGAGCCAAGTGCCGCCCACCCCGATGAGCCACAACGTCACATAGCCACCCACTATACCGATCGCAGACTCGATGGCGGTCACACCTCTCGGGAGGAATGCCAGGCCAAGACCCAATCCCGTTCCACCGAGCGAGAACTGGTCGGGGATGATGTAGAAGTGGGCGTCCGAGAGCGCGATCCCGAACAGGAGCGTGAGAAAGATTGCTCCACGTGCGGCTTCGGGGGTAAGGCCATGGGTCCAGAACAACCCCGCCCATACGAGGCCGCTGGTGAGTTCCGCCAGCGGGTACTGAGTGCTAATAGACATGTCGCAGTCCCGGCATCGCCCTCGCAGCGCGAGCCAGCTGAGCACCGGCACGTTGTCGTACCACCGCACCGGGTCGCCGCATCCCGGACAGTGCGACCCGGGATGCACGACGGACTGATTCCGGGGCCAACGTATGCTGCAGACGTTGAGGAACGAGCCGATCATCAGCCCTAACAGGCCAGCGATCAGGGTGACTATCCAACGTTCAGCCACGGTCACTATCCTGGGTAAGAACGTATAGGAGGATAGCGCCGGCGACACCGGTGTTGAGGGATTCTGCACCCCCGGGCATGGGAACTCGGACTGCCCCCACGGCCGCGTCCCGCACCGAAGCACGCGGTCCTGCGCCTTCGCTTCCCAACACGAGTGCCCATTCGCCCTGGGGGGTGAGCGAAGTTACGTCGCATCCGCCCATGTCCGCGATTAGGAGTGGTCCACGCGCGCAGAGGGGACCTTCCATTTCATCCCATCCAGCCAGGAGCACGCGGGTCCGGAACAACGTTCCCGCGCTGGCTCGCACCGCCTTTGGGCTATACGGGTCAACGGTTCCGTCCAGCGCGACTACACCCGCGACTCCGAAGGCGGCCGCGGCCCGGATTAACGTACCCACATTTCCGGGATCCTGAACACCGTCCAGGACCAAAAGCGGACCAGAGGGGAGATGGGGGGTGTCGCTCCTAGGCTCAGGGCACACCGCCAAGACGCCCTGAGGCGCCTCGGTGTCGGAGAAGACTGCGAACTCTGCGTCCGTCACCTCCACAGTGTCCACCCCGGCTCGGACCAATCGCTCCCGGAGCGGGTCTCCTCCCGCAAGTTCCAGGAGGCGCGGGGACACCACTGCGAACCTTGGTGGCACGCCCGCAGCGAGCGCTTCGTCTACGGAGCGTATCCCCTCGACCAGAAAGAGTTCTTCCCGTTCGCGGGTGCGACGGTGTCGGAGACGCTTGAGCAGGCGTCCACGCTCGTGGCTCAACCCCATCCCACCACCCATGCCCCCTCGGTCCTCCCAGCGGTATCTTTCCCGATGCCCTCCGACTGCCCCCGTAAGCCCGGATCAGCCGTGTGCTTCAGACGAGCAACTGTGTGAGTCCGTGTCCCGCCGTGGCGCTTACGATTGCCGGCAGCGACAGCGGCGGAGGCGCGGGTATCCAGGCAGATCTCAAGACTTTCCACGCCTTCGGTGTCTTCGGCACGAGTGCTGTCACCGCGATTACCGCGCAGAACACGATGGGGGTGTTGGCCGTGCACACCGTCTCTCTCGAGGTGGTGCGGGCACAGATAGACGCTGTAGTGGACGATCTCGATCCCGCAGCCACCAAGACCGGAATGCTTGCCACGGCCGCGCTGGTGGTCCTGGTAGCACGGACAATCAAGCGTCATCGTCTCGAGCGTTTCGTCTTGGACCCAGTGATGGTGGCGACCTCGGGTGACAGTCTGCTGGACAAGGACGCCGAGGAAGCGCTCGTCCGGGAGTTGCTCCCCCAGGCGGCGCTGATTACCCCTAATCTTCATGAAGCTCGCATCCTCACTGGTCGCGAGATTGCCACCTTGGCCGACATGCGTTGGGCGGCGCGGGAGCTGGTGCGCATGGGGGCCCGGGCAGCCCTCGTGAAGGGTGGACATTTGTCTGAGGACCAGGCCGTGGACGTGCTCTGGGACGGGCGCGCGGAGCGGACCTGGAGCCGCCCACGCCTCCCGGCTATGAACACCCACGGGACGGGCTGCACTCTGTCCGCTGGTGTCACGGCCAACCTGGCCCTCGGCGTTCCTTTGCAGGATGCTGTCGACCGGGCGGTGGACTTTGTGGCGCGTGCTATCGCCACCGCGCCCGACCTTGGCCGTGGCCAAGGCCCCGTCAATCATTTCGTCAGGAACTAGCGGCTCACCTAGAGGAAGGACCGATCGCACCAGCGGGAATCGGGTCATCTCGGAAGTTTCCGGAATTCAGCTGCACGTGGGGTTGGAACCGGGGACGGCCGCTTAATATGTGGGCACCCCAGGCATCCTACCACCACCATGTCGGATGCGGCTGTGAGGGAGCCATCCCTCTCATGAAGACCAAGACCAGACCTGTCATCGCGGCGTGGGCAGCCTCCAGTGATGCCAGAATGGCGCAAGATTGTCTTCCTACCCCTGGCATGGACATTGCAAGTTGAGTCTCGCACACAGGTGTCACATTCGTCTTTAGGTCCTCGAGCTACCGTGTCGACGACCAAAGACACAGCCAAAGGTCAGGAGCCAGCATGGGCAAGGTGATCGGGATAGACCTCGGTACCACTAATTCCGTGGTTGCCGTGATGGAGGGCGGGGAGCCGGTTGTGATCCCCAACGCCGAAGGAGGTCGCACTACCCCATCGGTGGTGGCTTTCACCAAGGATGGGGAGAGACTGGTCGGGCAGGTTGCCCGCCGTCAGGCCATCACAAACCCCAAGGACACGATCTTCTCGGTCAAGCGCTTCGTAGGACGCCGTGGAGAGGAGGTGAAGTCGGAGCAAAAGTTGGTCCCTTATGAGATCCGTAACGACGCACAGGGGCGGGTCGAGATCTTCGCCCCCAACGCTAACAAGACGTTCACACCACCCGAAATCTCGGCGATGACCCTTCAGAAGATGAAGCAGACCGCTGAGGACTACCTGGGCCAGCCTGTCACCGAGGCTGTCATCACCGTGCCCGCGTACTTCAACGACAGCCAGCGGCAGGCCACCAAGGACGCTGGTAAGATCTCCGGGCTCGACGTGAAACGGATCATTAACGAGCCGACTGCCGCGGCCCTGGCCTATGGGTTGGACAAGAAGAAGGACGAGAAGATTGCGGTGTTCGATCTGGGCGGCGGCACCTACGACATCTCGGTCCTCGAGCTCGGGGACGGCGTCTTCGAAGTGAAGGCCACGAACGGAGACACGCACTTGGGTGGGGACGACTTCGACCAGCGAGTGATCGACTGGCTGGTCGCGGAGTTCAAGCGCGACCAGGGGATCGACCTAGGCAAGGATGACATGGCCCTCCAGCGCCTCAAGGAGGCAGCGGAAAAGGCCAAGATGGAGCTTTCCACCACCATGCAGACGGACATCAATCTTCCGTTCATAACGGCGACCCAGGAGGGCCCCAAGCACCTGAACTATACGCTCGCTCGGTCGAAGTTCGAGCAGCTCGTCGAAGACCTAATCAAGCGCACGATTCCCCCCATGGAAAAGGCTCTTGCCGACGCAGGGCTCAAGCCCGGGGACATCGACGAGCTGATCCTGGTGGGCGGTTCCACCCGCATCCCGAAGATCCAAGAGGTGGTGGAGGACTTCTTCGGGAAGGAGCCGCACAAAGGTGTGAACGTGGACGAAGTTGTAGCGGTGGGCGCTGCCATCCAGGGCGGTGTTCTGGCAGGTGATGTTAAGGACGTGCTACTGCTCGATGTGACTCCCTTGTCACTCGGCATCGAGACCCTGGGGGGCGTGATGACCACCCTGATCCAGAGGAACACCACCATTCCGACCAATAAATCGGAGGTGTTCTCCACCGCTGAGGACAACCAGACTACCGTAGAGATCCATGTTCTCCAGGGCGAGCGGAAGATGGCGCTGGACAACCGCACCATCGGCAAATTCCAACTTACGGGGATCCCACCGGCGCCGCGGGGGATGCCCCAGGTGGAGGTCACCTTCGACATCGATGCCAACGGAATCCTGCACGTGTCCGCCAAGGACAGGGCGACTGGTAAGGAGCAGAAAGTAAGGATCGAGGCTTCCAGCGGCCTCTCGGACAACGAGATCGACAGGATGGTCAAGGACGCCGAGGAACACGCGTCGGATGATGAGCAGCGGCGCCAGAAGGTCGAGGCGCGGAATCAACTGGATTCGCTTGTCTACCAGGTGGAAAAGGATTCCACTGAATGGGGCGAGAAGGTGTCCGAAGACACTCGCGGAAGCCTCCAACAGAGCGTTGAGAAGGCCAAAGAAGCCCTCAAAGGCGACGACCCGGCGGCACTCAACGCCGCGCGGGACGAACTCATGCAGGTGTTCAGTGCGGCCGGGCAGGAAATGTATCAGAGCCAGGCCCCAGCCGCCGAGGACGGTGCGGATGCGACCCCGGCTGGCGATGGCGATGCCGGGGGCGATACCCCAGGCGCCGATGAAGACGTGGTAGAGGCCGACTACGAGATCGTGGACGAAGATAAGTAGGTCCCGCAGATATTGGGCAGGGCGCCGGACAACCCGGCGTCCTGCCTCTCCATCCAAGTTAGAAACCAGGACCCGCCTGGGGCACTTCGTGTAGCATATAGCTAGCTGTCATCAGCGTCGTCCCTATCGCAGAGGCTGAGGAACTCATGTACGATCCGCTGCGCTCGAAGTCCAAGGTTGCCTTGTACGGCGGGGTCACCTTCATCTTGGGCCTAGGCATTGCGTCGGGGCTCGGGTGGACCCGGACCTCCCTGGCGATGCCCATGATCGACCAGGAGTCCCCCCTTTCGGCACAGGCGGTGAAGCCGGCGGCCGACCTGAGCGAGGCGTTCGTCAATATCGCCGACGTGGTCACGCCCGCCGTCGTCCGTATCCAGTCCCGCCGGCCGGCCCGGGAGGCCGCCCGTGCAGAGAATCCGCTGCGTTTCTTTGGGCCCGAGAGTAGGAGGGACGGCCCACCCCGACCGGATTTCTCTGGGGGCAGCGGCTTCATCATATCCGCGGATGGCTACATCCTGACCAACGACCACGTGGTATCCGGGGCCGATCAAGTCACTGTCTACCTGCGTGACCGGAGATACTTCGAGGCCCGCATCATCGGGAGCGACCCGTTCACGGACGTGGCGGTGATCAAGATCGATATCCAGGGCGAGCTTCCTCACCTCTCGTTCGGTGACTCAGAGGATGTGAGGGTGGGGCAGTGGGTGATGGCGATCGGCAATCCCGGCTTCGGCACGGGCAACAGGTTGGACTACACGGTGACGGCTGGAATCGTGAGCGCCCGCGGCCGCGGCCTCAATATCCTGCAGAGGGAGCTGTTCCAGCAGTATGGCAACGACCCTGCCACGCAGGATTTGCCTGGATACGCGATCGAGGACTTCATCCAGACGGACGCCGTCATCAATCCGGGGAACTCCGGGGGCCCGATGGTCAACCTCTTCGGTCAGGTGGTGGGTATCAATTCCGCCATCGCCACCAACACCGGATACTACCAGGGCTACGGCTTCGCGATCCCGATTAACTTGGCCCGACGGGTCATGGAAGACCTGGTGGAGTACGGCCAGGTGAAGCGGCCGCTGATCGGCGTGGAGATGCAGACGGTCGTACCCGAAGACGCCGAATACTACGGCCTTCCGTCCGTGTCGGGCGCGTTGGTCCAGCGGTTAACCCCTAAGGGTCCCGCTGAGGCCGCCGGAGTGCGGGCGGGCGACGTAATCACGGCAGTGGACGGCGAGCCAGTCGGCTACTCGAACCAACTTCAACAGCGCATCGCAGAGCGTCGTCCGGGTGATCGTGTAACGTTGACCGTCTACCGGGATGGAAAGGCGCTGGAATTGGTCGTGCGCCTCGCCGAGGCGCCGATCAACCGGTTGGTTTCCAGAACGACAGAGCGGCCCCAGTTGGCCGACGAGCGGATCGGGATCCGAGTCGAGGAGTTGGACGTGAACAGTGCGCGCACGATCGGCTTTTCGGAGGCGGGTGGGGTGGTGATCACTGATGTTCAACGTGGCAGCGCGGCCGACCAGCGCGGAATTGTGCCGGGCCTCCGCGTGGTACAGATCAATGGAGTGGATGTGTCCGACCCCGAGGATGTCCGGAAGTCGCTGGACGCGGTGCGGGCAGGTCAGGTCATCGGGTTCGTGCTCGAGGCCCCCCAGGGGCAGCGGCGGATCGTGAACGTGCGTATGCCCGCTAATTAGAACCTTCTGGACGAACGACCAAGGAAGCGCGTGGGGTCCTGAGGGCCCTCAGGCCTCTTTAGTTAGCGGGGCAGTTACCGGTGCCGGCGGGGTCGTTGATCCCTCCGGCAGCGCGCCGTTATCTTTTTGCCATCCCTCAAATCGCGCGAAAGTGGCGGAACTGGAAGACGCGCGAGACTTAGGATCTCGTGGCTTCGGCCTTGGGGGTTCGAGTCCCCCCTTTCGCACTGTAACGACACGAGGACATCCCTCTTTTTTGGGCCCCCTCTTTTCCCGGCCAGCGTAGCTCCTATGACGATCTCCTCCACCCACCTGCGGATCAACATCGAGGAGCAGGAACAGTGGCGCCGGACTGTCTCAGTGACGGTGCCCGCGGACGTGGTGAAACAGGAGCGGGCTGTGGTTGTCAAGCGCCTGGCCAGCCGGATCAAGCTTCCCGGCTTTCGGAAGGGGAAGGTTCCAACCTCGATGGTGGAAAATCAGTACGGTCCCGAGCTCCAGAAAGAGACGCTCGACCAGGTGATCCGGGAATCGTACCAGTCGGCCCTGGCGGCACACGCGCTCCAACCCATCAGCGAGGGGGAGGTGGAGAACGTCGACTACCGTCCCGAGGAGGACCTCACGTTCCGGATTTCCTTTGACGTCCGCCCCAAGATCGAAGTCTCTCGGTTAGGCGGGTTCAAGGTGGAACGCCCCCGAGTACAGGTGGGCGAGGCCGAGGAGGAGCATGTGCTGGACAGATTAAGGGACCAGAGCGCGGTGTGGCGTCCCGTGGCGGATGGAGGCTTGGCGCAGGAGGGTGACCTCGTCACCTTCCAGATCACCCCTCTCGGGGAGGGGGACATCCCCGAGGGCGAGCCCCAAGGATACCAGATGGTGGTTGGAGAAGGTGATGCCATCCCGGATGTGGAAGCGGCCATCCTAAGGTTGGCCACGGGGGCTGCCGATGACTTCACGGTGCGTTTTCCTTTGGACTTCGACGACGAGGCCCGGCGTGGCGAGGAGCAGAGGCTCCGGATCAGCGTGCTGGATCGGCGTGTCAAGGAGCTGCCACAGCTGAACGACGAGTTCGCTCGCTCCGTCGGGGACTTCGACAGCCTTGACTCCCTCCGGGCGCGCGTCCGGAGCGATCTGGAGGAGGAGGCTTCGGCCGGTGCCGAAGGAACCGTCAACAAGCAGCTTTTGAATCTGGTGGTGGAGGCTAATCCGTTCGACGTACCGAGGTCTATGGTGGATCGCTATGTCGAATCTTTGCTAGGTGACACCAGCAAAGCCGACCCCGATAGCGTCGCACGGACCCGCGAGCAGATCCGCCCTGAGGCGGAGCGCGGTGTAAAACGTATCCTTGTGATCGACCACGTAGCAGAGTTGAGGGAAATCCATGCCACAGAGGAGGACGTTGACCAACGAGTGGCCGAACTCGCTGAGCTTGGGGGGACCACTCCCGCGCAGGCGCGGGCCCAGCTCCAGAAGGCAGGACGTCTGGAGGGGCTCGGGCGGGAGATCACCGAGCGTAAAGTGATCGAGTTCCTCCGGGAACAGTCGGAGATCAGTGACGAGATGTGACCGGGCACCGTGCCCGTTTGGACAAAACGCCGAAAAGGATTCCGGTATCTATGCCGATCTATCCTCCATATGTGATTGAACGCACCAACCGTGGGGAACGGAGCTACGATATTTTCAGCCGCCTCCTCATGGACCGGATTGTCTTTTTGGGGAGCAGCGTCGACGACACGGTGGCGAACATCATCGTGGCTCAGTTGTTGTTCCTCGATGCTGAGGATCCCGAGCGTGACATCAGCATGTACATCAACTGCCCCGGGGGAGGCGTGTACGCGGGGCTGGCCATCTACGATACGATGCAACACCTTCGAGCACCGGTGTCGACGTTCTGCGTGGGGATGGCCGCCTCCATGGGCGCCGTTCTCCTCACCGCCGGTGCGAAGGACAAACGTGCGGCTCTGCCGAACTCGCGGATCATGATTCACCAGCCCTCCTCGGGCGCCCAGGGCACCGCGTCGGATATTGAAATTGCCGCCAAGGAGGTCCTGCACATCCGTGAAAGGCTCAACGAGATCCTCGCCAACCACACGGGTCAAGCCGTGAAACAGATAGGCGAAGATGCCGATCGAGACAGGTTCATGAGCCCGTACGAGGCCGTCGAATACGGACTCATCGATCGTGTCCTCGAGGGTCCGGTTGTCACGAACGGTAAGAAGCCGGCTGATTCTGCCACACTCACCAGGGATTAGGGCGCAGGCCTCCGCCCCCGCACTCAGGACTCGTCATGTCCAGTGACAAACAGCTTCGTTGCAGCTTCTGCGGTAAATCCAAGGACAGCGTCAAGAAATTCATTAGCGGTCCGTCGGTCTACATCTGCAATGAGTGCATCTCACTGTGCAATGAGATCCTCGCCGAGGAGGAAGAGCGAGAGCAGGCGGACACCGTAGTCACGAGCCCGACGCCTATAGAGATCAAGGACGCGCTCGACCAGTATGTGATCGGCCAGGAAGACGCTAAGCGTGCCCTGTCCGTCTCAGTCTACAACCACTACAAGCGCGTGAATAACCATGGCGTCATGGACGACGTCGAGATCGACAAGGCCAACATCCTCCTTATTGGTCCTACCGGGGTCGGCAAGACACTGCTCGCGCAGACGCTTGCCCGTATCCTTCAGGTTCCCTTCACGATCGCCGATGCCACCACGCTTACCGAGGCTGGCTACGTTGGTGAGGACGTTGAGAACATTTTGGTGCGGTTGCTGCAGGCCGCCGATTTCAATATCGCCGAGTGCGAGCGGGGTATCGTCTACATCGACGAAATCGACAAGATCGCCCGCAAGTCGGAAAACCCCTCCATCACACGGGACGTATCGGGGGAGGGTGTGCAGCAAGCGCTGCTCAAGATTCTGGAGGGAACGGTGGCCAGTGTCCCCCCGCAGGGGGGCCGTAAGCACCCACAGCAGGAGTACATCCAGATCAACACACGCAACATCCTGTTTGTCTGTGGGGGCGCTTTCGACGGGCTGGAGAAGATTGTTGAGTCCCGTATCGGCCAGCGGCGGATCGGGTTCGCGGGAGAAACCAACGACAACTCTGTCGAGGACGAACGCCAGGAGCTCCTTAGGCGCGTGGAGCCCGAGGACCTGCAACGCTTCGGACTCATCCCTGAACTGGTGGGTCGCCTCCCCGTTTCAGTGGCGCTGACGGAGCTCGATGAGGAAGCACTCTGTAGAATCCTCGTGGAGCCGAATAACGCATTGGTGAAGCAATACTCAAAGATGTTCGAGCTGGAGGGCATCGGCCTGATCTTCGACAAGGACGCCATTCGGGCGATCGCCAAGAAGACCACGGAGCAAGGTACCGGTGCGCGCGGCCTGCGTTCGGTGATAGAAGGTCTCATGCGCGACGTTATGTTCGACGTCCCATCCCGTACCGACGTGCGCGAAGTAGTGGTGACCACTGAGAGTGTCGAGCACGGCACCACGCCCCTGCTGGTGCTGCGGCCCGAGCGGAAGGAAGCCTGAGCACCTCTCCGTGCCCACGCTGATCCGCGCCGACGGACCCACGGAGTTTCCCGACCAGCTCCCAATCGTCGCGCTTCGAGACCTCGTCTTATTCCCCTACATGGTGCTTCCGTTACTGATCGGCCGGCCGCGCTCGACCGCTGCCCTCCACGAAGCAGAGGTTTCCCCGGACCGTCTCCTCCTCCTCCTGGCCCAACGCGACCCGGAACAGGACGAGGCTGGCGAGGATGACGTATTCCGCATCGGGACCGTTGCTCGGGCGGTTCAGGTGACGCCGCTGCCGGATGGCACCTGCCGCGTGGTGCTGGAGGGAATGGGTCGGGCCACTGTGGAGCGGTTCCTACCCTCAGACGAAGGGGTGCTACGGGCTCGCGTGCAACCGTTTGCCCCCGAGACTGAGACGGGCAAGGCGACGGCTGAGCTGGAGGCGATCGGGAGCGGAGTCGCTCGGCTATTCGAGGAGTACGCACACCTGAACGAGCGGGTGCCGGACGACCTTCCCCGACTGGTGAACGAGATTAGCGATCGGGTACGCCTGATCCACCTGGTTGCCGGACACCTTCTCGTTCCTTCGCTCGACAAGCAGCCGGTTTTGGAAGCGGCTGATCCTGCCGCCGCGCTCGGTCTTCTCCAGGGACTCCTGGCGCGGGAGCTAGAGATCCTACGCATAGAGGAAAAACTGGATAAACAAATCCGAATCCAGCTTGACTCGGACCGAAAGCAGTTCTACCTGAACGAGCAACTCAAGGCTATCCATCGAGAACTGGGAGAAGGCGACTCCGACGAGTTGCAAGAATTAGAGAGCCTGCTGGGCACTCGAGATATGCCTCCCCA
>CEUS01248866.1_pt1 | contig 14150 bp, 15 predicted proteins | sample 427031 | NCBI WGS metagenome assembly CEUS01 (sample SAMEA2622837, study PRJEB7988) | marine metagenome | biome: marine biome (ENVO:00000447); feature: marine epipelagic mixed layer (ENVO:xxxxxxxxx); material: "saline water (ENVO:00002010), including plankton (ENVO:xxxxxxxx)" | depth 140 m | reverse complement strand
TGCATTGTGGCAAGGCCCAGTACGACGTATCCCATATGCCCGACACTTGAATAGCCAACGATATATTTCAAGTCTTTTTGTGCTGTTGTGACGAGAGCACCATAGATAATGTTAATGACAGCGATGCCCGCGATCCATGGCATCCAAAACGCTGCACCATCAGGTAGTATTTCCATACCGACTCTTAAGATACCGAATGCACCTAGCTTTGTTAGCACGCCAGCATGCAGCATGCTGACGGGTGTTGGTGCCGCGACATGTCCGTCGGGTGACCATGTGTGAAATGGCCATATCGTTGCTAAGACACCAAATCCAATTGCAAACAACGGGAAAATGGCGATTTGGAAGCTTTGGGAAAATGTAACTTCACGTAGAGTAAAAAGATTAAATCCAATGAAATCCGCTTCGACGTAAATTGCGAGCAATCCGATCCAAACGAGAACGCTCCCGAGCAAGAGGTACATGACAAGTTTCATAGCTCCGTATTGCTTTGTTAAAGTGAATCTAGAGAAGCTTGTGCTTGCCCCCCAAATACCAATCAAGGGATACATTGGTAGCGCTGCAAGCTCGTAGAAGAAGAATAGGAAAAAGAGATCGACTGAGGCGAATGTGCCGTAGACGCCAACGATCAGTAGGAGCAAGAAGAAGTAAAATTCTTTTTGTTGGGTTTCTATCTTCCAGCCAATCATAATGGCAGAGATGCTGACAATTGAGGTGAGCAGGTACAGGAGGACACCCACTCCATCAAGGCCGAGGTGAAACGTGATGCCGAGGGCATCAATCCATTGATATTGTTCTAAATATTTGTAGCCAATAGGATCTGCTAAATAACCAGCAAGGAGATTCAAAGTGAGAAGAAATGGAATCACTGTTGAAACAGATGTAATACCGATGATTGTCGTTCTACTCGGGTTTCTGAGGAGCAATAACAGCAGAGCTGCTATTGCGGGAGTCGATAGGACGATGCTGAGGAGTGGTAGATCAGGCCAGAACATAAACCACCCCTATTGCAGTGACAGTGCCAACGATAATCGCGAGGGCATAATTTGGCATTTGACCTGTTTGAATACGCCGCAAAATACGTCCGGCGATTAATGAAACATTTGCTGAGCCATTGACGCCGATGTCGTTGACGACAATGCGGTCAAATGTGTTCGCGATGTGCGATCCACCTATGACAATAGTATTGACGATCCATTGGTTGCCACGGTCCATATAAAATTCATTGCGTACCAAACTTGAGACGGGGCCTGTCCAAGATGTATAACGCGTTTCAGCTGTATTGGTTTTGCGGTAGATCAAATACGCGAATGCTATACCCGTTAATCCCACCCCTGTCGAAATACTGGCTAGAACAAAATTAACGTGGAAGCCACTGTGTTCACCGAGTAGGGTGGGTAATGAATACGCAAGAATGAGACCGGCTGGAATTGCAAGAATCGTCAAGATAATGAGTGGACCCTTCAAAGAAAAATCAGGATCATGCATGCTCTCGACATCTCCACGTGATGGGCTCAGAAACAAAAGGACAAAAAGTCGCGTAATGTACATGGCTGTAAGGAGTGATCCTGCGAACAAAAGCCCCAAGTAGATGTAGTTATCAGCGTGAAGAACGGCAAGAAAAATTTCTTCTTTACTGAAGAATCCACTGAGAGGTGGAATGCCCGCCAAGGCGAGTCCTCCGATAAAAAACGCAGCTGCTGTAATAGGAGTGCGCCGCCAACCAATTCCGCTGATATCCTCAAATGTGGCATTTCCACGGTGTAATGCATGTAGTACAGCGCCAGCAGCGAGGAACAAAAGAGCTTTAAAAACGCCATGTGTTATGAGATGGAACATTCCTGCTGTGACACTCCCGAACCCCAAACCAACAAACATGAATCCAAGTTGGCTGATTGTTGAGTAGGCAAGAACGCGTTTGATGTCGCGTGTTCCTAAGGCAAGAAGTCCGCCAAAAATTGCTGTGAATAGTCCAATCCCTGCGATGAAGTGCAGCACATTTGCAGCTTCGAAGATGGGGAAAGCTCGTGCGACGAGGAAAGCGCCTGCTGTTACCATCGTCGCTGCATGTATCAGGGCACTTACTGGTGTCGGCCCTTCCATCGCATCAGGTAACCAAACGTGGAAGGGGAATTGTGCTGATTTACCCATCGCGCCCACGAACATGAGCAATCCAATTATGGTCAATAAAGTTCCCGGAACAGCGCCGATCTGATCAAAAGTCGTTGCGATATCGAATGTACCGGTGTGTACAAACAATATTCCGAGTCCGATGAGTAGTCCGACATCACCTATGCGTGTTGTAATAAAGGCTTTCTTTGCAGCGTTTGTTGCAGCGTGGCGTCCAAAATGGAAATTGATAAGTAGGAAAGAGCATAAGCCAACGAGTTCCCATCCGAAGTACAGGAGTAGGAACGAGTTGGCGAGAACTAAGATTAACATGGAGGCAGCAAATAACGAGTGGTATGCGTAATACAAACCGATACGTTCTTCGCCTTTCATATATCCGAGTGAGTATATTTGGACAGCGAGACTGACTAATGTGATCAAACCAATCATGATGACGGAAAGGGTGTCTGCTGTGATGCCGATTGTGACGGTGAAAGCACCTGTTTGGAACCAGGTCATCGTTTGGTGGCCTATACCATTTATTTGAAAATCGACGAGAATCGAAATTGATAAAAGAAACGCACACGTAATTGAAACGATTGAGATCAGGGCACCTTCATTGGGAAAGTGCCGACGCCAAAACACCAATAATAGGAAGGATATGGAAGGTAGAACTGGTAAAAGCCAGATTCCTTCACGTCCTATGAAACCCAATGGAAGGGCCATAATTACTCCCGTTATCTAGATAGTTTGGTTCAATCGTTGTTTTTTAATTCCTTAACGTATTCAACTCGTTGATTTGGCTGGTACCGCGGTTCTTGAACACTCTCAGGATAATCGCCATGGCAAGCCCTATTTCTGCTGCTGCGATTGTGATAACAAACAGGGCAAATATTTGCCCTGTTAAATTGTTTGAGGGTACGAAATACGCGAAAGCCAATAAATTCAGGTTTACTGCTGTCAGGATTAATTCGATTGACATCAAAATTAATATGGCGTTACGCCGTGCAAGGACCCCATAAACGCCAAGTGCCATAAGGCTTGCGCTGAGAATCAAGACGTGTTGTAACTCCAACATGTTCTATTGATCCCCTTCTGGCCAGGCGATGACGACCGCACCGATCATTGCGATTAAGAGAATAATGGAGATAATTTCAAATGGAATGATCCAATCGGTAAAGAGATTTCTCCCAAGATCAATGATAGTAATAGGTTCTCCCTGTTCAGATCTTGTATTCCATTGCGTTTGTAAAATGACTGCTGTTGATGTAAGAAAAATCGCGATTGAGGCTGCAATGGCAATAGGTTTTTGACGATTATCAATCGCTTCTTTCTGTTCGTTTGCATTACTTAACATCAGAGCGAATAGCAGCAATATGGTTACGGCACCGCCATAAATTAGGATTTGCACTAGCGCAATGAATCCTGCGGAAAGCACAATGAAAATGCCCGCGGCCGCCAGAAGGGTCGTCAAGAGCGATAGGGCTCCATGGACCACATTTTTGGTCAGAGACAAGATTATCCCACCGCTAACAGCAATGATTGACAATAAAGTGAAAGCGAAAAATTGAGCGTCCAATCAACTCTCCTGTTTTTCGGGGTCAGCGTCGGTGGCGGGTTCATCCTTTTTTGCTTTCGCCGGAGGTCTTTTTTTCGGTGGTGGTGGGGTAAATTTTCCTTTATCTTGCATTTCTTTCCCCATGTCTAAGAGGGTAACTAACGGGAGATCTTGTTCGACCCGTGTGAGGGAACCTTCTTCGTGAAAATCGCTCATTATGATTGCGTCAAAATTACAAAACTCGACACAAAGCCCGCAGAGAATGCAATTTGAGATATCGAGTTTGAAATCATTGACGATTTTTCGTCGATGACTTTCTTCATTAGCGGCCTTTGGATTGTCTTTCATAGAGACGGTGATCACGTCCGTTGGGCAAACACGGGCGCAAACCAAGCACCCCGTGCAGTAAGGTTCTTGTATCTTGAAATCCCATGTTAAAACGGGGAACCCCATGTATCTCGGTGTAAGCGGAAGATGTGTCGATGGATATTGAACTGTTACGGGGCGTCGAAACGTCGTCTTAAGGGTTGTAATCAGGCCTCTGAAGATACTAATCATGCGGGTACTCCTTGATGGAGGTGAGTAAGGTATTTCTTTCGGCGTTTAGAGATGGCGAATGCTACTAGGAAAAGTATTAATATTTGGCAGGCACCTAAAATTATTTGTGCAATGCCAGTAAGTTGATTGCTCGCCGCGTTACTTGTTATGACGGTTTCAACGAATGGGACCGTGGCGTTCACCATGATATAGACAAAAGATAGAGGTAATAGAATCTTCCATGCGAATTGCATAAGTTGATCGATACGAAAGCGCGGCAAAGTTGCCCGGATCCAGAAAATGAGAAAGAGGATGGCTGATACTTTGAGGATTAGCCATATAGGTTGTAACCATTCAAAATGTTCTGTTAAGGGTCCAGACCATCCACCCAAGAACAATAAGACGCTCAGAGTTGCGATGGCTAAGGTGTTTGCATATTCAGCCAAGAAAAAAATAGACCAACGTATCCCTGAATATTCAACAAATGGTCCACCTACGACTTCCGATTCTGCATGCGGTATATCGAAAGGGATGCGACCGACCTCTGCCAGTCCCGCGACGAAAAAAATCGTGAATCCAAGGGGTTGGTAGACAATTGCTGGGATACTACTTTGTTGGTTCACTATGGTTATTAGATTGAACGATTGCGCCAATATTCCCACACCGGCAATCACAAAAACCAATGGTAATTCGTAACTAATCAATTGTGCAGCGGAGCGCGCACTTCCAAGTATGGAATATTTTCCTCCGGATGCCCATCCAGCCAATACCATTCCAACAATGGACACGGTAGACACAGCTACAATGTAAAAAAGTCCAAGCTCAAGATTTTCAACAACGATGTTGCGCGTGAAAGGGATCGTTATCCAAATTAAGAAACTAGGTACAAAGACAAAGAGGGGAGCGAGATAAAAGAGCATTCTGTCGCTGCCATGTGGCCGAATATCTTCTTTGGCAAGCAACTTCATCATATCGGCGAGGGATTGCAAAATACCATATGGGCCTGTTCGCATCGGGCCCATTCGCATTTGGATGCGGGCAAGGACTTTTCGTTCTAGGTACGTTAATATCAGCACCATAACCATAATGAATGCCAACAAGATGGACACTTGGGTGATTGTTATGAGCAGGGTGGACATACTAACGATCTACCTCTCCCATTATGAAGTCTAACGTTCCTAATATGGTGACAGCGTCCGCTAAATATTCTCCTTGTAGCATGGTTTCTAGAGCCATCAAACTGCAGAATGACGGTGAGCGCATTTTTATGCGATATGGTTGTTCTTTGTTTTCTTCTGTCACAAGATAAACACCGAAGTCGCCTCTAGGAGACTCTGTTCGCACATATGCCTCACCTTTCGGAGGACGAATTACTGTGCGGGTGCGCCCTGATATCGGTCCTGGCTCGATCTGATCGATGCACTGCTCGATGATAAAAATAGACTCTTGGATTTCTTGCATTCGGACCCAATAGCGGTCCCAGGAGTCTCCATTGGTCCCTGTCGGGATGCTGAATTTAAGGTTGGGATATATGGAGTAGGGTTCAGTGCGACGTATATCATGTTCGACACCGCTGGCTCGTAAATTAGGGCCACTTACAGCGAAGTCGACGGCGTCGACTTTTTCAAGTATCCCAACGCCTTTTGTGCGTTCAAGGAAAATGTCATTTAATGTCAGCAGTTGATCACATTCCTGGACTGCTTGTTTTAATTTCGGTAGATAGGATTGAAGAGACTCTAGGAATCCTTCTGGTAGGTCTTCCTTTACACCACCAACGCGGAAGAAGTTGTGCATCATTCGGGCTCCGCTGACGGACTCGAAATATGCCTGTAATGCTTCGCGTTCGCGAAAGGCATACATTACCGGTGTCATTGCGCCAATGTCGAGCCCTAACGTGCCATAAAATAGTAAGTGGCTTGCGATTCTATTCAATTCACATGTGACCACTCGAATGTATTCGGCCCGAATTGGGACGTCGAGGCCGAGTATTTTCTCCACTGCCATCACATAGGACATTTCCATATTGAAGTTTGCCACGTAATCCAGTCGGTCAAACAGAGAAATGATTTGTGAGAATGTTTCCCCTTCACAAAGTTTTTCTGTTCCCCGATGGAGATAGCCAATGTGTGTCTCAACTTGTGAGATGCGCTCGCCATCAACATCGATTAATAGACGCAATACTCCGTGGGTTGCAGGATGTTGAGGGCCCACATTAAGCATAAATTCAACTGGTTCTGTTGAAGGTATGTTATCCACCTAATCCCTCTTTTTGTTCTGGTATTTTGTAGCTTTTCCTAAGTGGGAAGCCTTCGAAACCGTCAAAAAGGAGGAGTGGAGACATATTCGGGTGGTTTGTGAAGGCCATGCCAAATAGATCGTGCACCTCTCGTTCATGCCAATCTGCACCACGCCAGATTGGGACAACTGATGGGAGTTCAGCACTTTCGGTTGGAACCTGGGTTTTTACTACTGTTTTATGCGGGTGTTCTAAAGAACTCAGGTGATAGACCACTTCGATGTTCTCGACGTAATCCACGGCAGAGAGGCAGCGTAGGTAAGTGAATTCTAATTCGGCTGTTTCCCTGAGTAATTTACACGTTTCTATTAGGGATTCTGGGTCTGTACGGACAATTACTTCATCCATTATTTGTTCTGTATCGACGGATAGGTGTCGGAGTGTCTTCACAATGCTTTGAATTAATGGCGAGGGTGGATATTCTTTCGCCGTTGCTCCTTCGCGTTGACGCCGCCTCTCAGCGCCACGAGCAAGGGCTTCTTCTCGTCGCTGTTCTTTTTGATCCTCTGCACCTTCATTTCCATTCATTTTTACTAGGTTCTTCCCGTTTAACTCTTGGGGTCGTCAACGATTTTTTGCTGTAATTTCAGGATGCCATCCATCAAAGCTTCTGGTCTAGGAGGACAGCCAGGTACATAGATATCAACAGGGATAATTTGATCAACTCCCATGACCACAGAGTATGAGCGAATGTAGGGCCCTCCGACAGATGCACATGAACCCATCGCGATTACCCACTTGGGTCCAGGCATTTGTTCATAGAGAAGACGAATTGGTTTAGCCATCTTCTTGACGACAGTTCCGGCGACGATCATTACATCTGATTGGCGTGGGGATGGCCATGTTACGACGCCAAAGCGGTCAAAGTCATGGTGAGCCATGTAAGTACTGATCATTTCAATGCCACAGCAGGCGAGCCCAAAGCTGAGTGGCCACAGAGATGACTTTTGAGCCATTGCGAACAGCTGATCCTTGGTTGTCGTTACGATACCTGATACGCCGCTTTTTGCGGTTGGGATCCCTTGTACAGGTATTTCGCCTGAACGGTCCTCATTTTTTATGTCCATTTGAGGACTCCCTTCTTCCAAGCATAGACTAGACCTAGAAATAATATTCCAAGAAAAATAACCATTTCGAAGAAAGCGATTGCTCCGATACCCAAATATGTTAGAGCCCATGGGAAAAGAAATACTGCTTCAATATCGAAGACGAGAAAAAAAACAGCAAACAAGTAATACCTAAGGTTGATTTGTTTCCAGGTGGATCCTTTTGGTGGAATTCCAGATTCGTAAGGAATTGCGCTGATCATAGTCCGTCGTTTGGGGGCGACCACAGCAGCTAGGATAAAGAGGAGCGAAAGGACCGTACCGCTCACAATAGCAGCCACAACAACGGGAACGTAATTGAGCGAGGTTTGTGTAACCATAATTCCCAATACACATAACGATTATGTCGATCTTGTGTCGAACTATACTGAGCAATATTTTTGATGTCAATTACTGTTTTCTTTGCAACACAGGAAGTTGGTAGCGAGAAAGGTTCGCTCGCGCAGGATGAGCGACTAGGCCCCATCAAGAAAATTCTTGAGTAAATCCTTGCCCACCTCTGTTTTTATTGATTCCGGGTGGAATTGAACTCCTTCGACTGGCAACGTTTTGTGTCGTACACCCATCACTATGTTCTTGTCTGTTGTTGCAGTGATCTCTAAAGAGTCAGGGATATCCGCGGTTTGAATGGCTAAAGAGTGGTAACGGATCGCTTCAAACGGATTTGGTAGATCTTTGAATACTCCTTTGCCATCGTGATGGATCAAAGAAGATTTGCCGTGCATGATTTCTTGTGCTCGTGAGACTGTTCCTCCAAAAGCGTAACCAATACATTGGTGCCCAAGACAAACTCCTAATATGGGGATGTTTTTTTCGCTGAAAAAACGGATAGCGTCATTCGAAATACCAGCTTTTGCAGGATTAGACGGGCCAGGCGAGACAACAATTTTCGCGGGATTGAGACTATCAAGGTCCTCAAGAGAGGTTTCATCATTACGGCGGACTTCTACTTCCGCTCCTAATTCAGCAAGGTATTGATACAAGTTGAACGTGAAACTGTCATAGTTGTCGATGAGTACGATCATTGGTGGCGCCTCTTTTCATGTTCGAGCAAGGCGGCCGCCCGCTCTTCAGCATTTTCTATCGCTTTCAGAGCACCTTGCGCTTTTATCACCGTTTCATTGTGTTCTACCTCTGGAACGCTATCATAAACGATCCCGCCGCCTGCTTGAACATGAGCAATGCTATCCTTCATCACTATAGTTCTGATCGCGATTGCTGTTTGCATGTTGCCATCGAAGCCAAAATAGCCAACAGCACCTGAATAGGGTCCTCGTTGATGTGGTTCTAGTTCAGCTATCAATTCCATCGCTCGAATTTTTGGGGCTCCCGATACTGTACCGTGTGGGAAACATGAACGTATAGCGTCGTAAGCCGTAAGTTCTGGCAATAACTCTCCAGTTACGTGCGAAACGATGTGTTGAACATGGCTGTATTTTTCGATTTCCATGAGTTGTGTTACTTTGACGCTCCCAGGAGTGGAGATACGTCCCACGTCGTTGCGCGCCAAATCAACAAGCATGATGTGTTCGGCTTTTTCTTTCTCATCGGATAAAAGTTGTTTTGCCAACTCAGTATCTTCTTCGTCTGTTTCACCTCTTCGGATAGTACCAGCGATTGGTCGTGATTCAATTGTGCCGTCCTCGACACGGACTAGCAATTCGGGCGACGTGCCAACAATGTGGAAATCTTCGAGATCAAGGTGGTACATGTATGGCGACGGATTTAGTGCTCGGAAGGACCTGTAGATGTCAAATGGGGATGCAGTGGTTTTCTTGCTGAAACGTTGTGACACAACGATTTGAATACACTCACCTTCAGCTATATACTCCCGGGCTTTACTGACGGCATCTTCATGCTCTTGCTGGCTTCTATTTGATGTTACTGGCCCAATTTCCGCACCTGGATTCGGTTTCTGAAGGTGCTTGGGATCCAAAGGTTCTTCAAGTCTTTTTACAATTTTGTCGATGCGTGTAGTTGCTTTTTCGTAAGCAGAATCAACACCATCTGAGTCAATGCGAGCATGGCTAATAACTTTTATCGTGTGTTTTAGGTGGTCAAAAACGACTAAAGTGTCAGAAAAAAGGAAAATTGATTCAGGTAGATCGACCGGGTCGGGATCTGGGGAGGGGAGATTTTCAAAATAGCGGACTACTTCATAGGATAAGTAACCAATGGCTCCCCCAACAAATCGAGGCAAGCCTGGAATAGTTACTAGTTGATATTTGCCGAGTTCCTCTTGTATTGGAACTAGCGGATCAACGCTTCCGCTTTCCTCATTCGGTCCGGTTTTAAGGATTTTGTAAGGATCTGTTCCAATAAAACTATAGCGACCAAATTGATTTCCACCTTCAACGCTTTCAAGAAGAAAAGAAGGGCCCTCTATTGCTACTTTCAAGTAAGCACTAACTGGTGTCTCAAGGTCTGCGGGGATGTCACGATATATTGGGATGAGATTCCCTTGCTTAGCAAGTTGGTGTGCTTCGTCTTTAGAAGGGTAATACATTCTCTGTTCGTCCCTTTCTAGGTCGGGTACTAGGATCAAGATAGGAAAGTAGCAATTGGATATGTTTTCCTAATGATTTTTTATATCTATACATATTGTTTAATGCCCATAGATTCTCGTACTTCTCGCATCGTTTCTTCAGCCAAAATTTTTGCGTGGTTTGTGCCTTGAAGTAGTGCGTCTCGAACTAAACTAGGATTCTTTTCATAGTAGTGTCTTTTTTCTCTGATCGGATCTAGAAAATTATTTAGATGTTCTGCTAGGATGTTTTTTACTTCTACATCCCCAACGCGACCAGCACGGTAACGAGTCTTAAGATCTTCTAGTTGTGCGTGATCGGTATTAAATGCGTCGTGGTACATGAATACTGGATTGTTCTCAACATGTCCTGGGTCTGTCGCACGGAGACGCGTTGGATCAGTAAACATTCGACGAACCTTTTGATTGACAGTTTCTTTGTCGTCGCTCAAATAAATGGCATTATCAAGGCTTTTGCTCATTTTCGCTTGGCCGTCAATGCCTACTAAACGGGGTATCCGCCCGACTAAACCCTTTGGTTCAGGGAAAATGTCTTCATACGTCCGATTGAATTTGCGTGCGACTTCACGCGTGAGCTCTATGTGTGGCATTTGATCCTCACCAACGGGAACCAGATGCGCTTTAGGAAGGAGAATGTCCGCTACTTGGCTAACGGGGTATGTATAGAAAGCAACAGTAATATCTGAGGCTTTTTGTTGGTCCATCTCTCCTTTGAGGGTTGGATTTCTATGTAGACGAGGCAAAGTTACCAGGGTTCCTAATAACATCGCGAGTTCGGCATGTTCAGGAATATAACTTTGGATCACAAATTTGTGATCATTAGGATTTAGACCGACCGCGAGCCAGTCCAATGTAACGTCGATGACCGACTGACGAATACGTGGGATATCATCACTATAGTCGCCTAGCGCTTGATAATCAGCGATTAGGAAATAACAAGCATATTTTTCTTGCAGTGTGATCCAATTTTCCAAAGCACCGACGTAGTGCCCCAAGTGGAGCGGACCAGTAGGGCGCATACCTGTAAGTATGCGCGGTTTTTGCTCCATTTCTATTCCTTCCTTTTTTTCGATCCCCATTTGCAGGTTGATTTTAAATATAAAAAGCCCGTCCCAAACAGGGACGGGCTTGCGCTCGCGGTACCACCCTTGTTCCCCTCTTTCCGCAGGAGGGGCTCTTATTGAGTCATTATCTACAATCTATTTTGTATGACTCAGGCTTCTAACGGTGCCTATCCGATGAGAACTACACATCCATGCATAACTACATCAGCTGGACTTCATTCTTATGACTCACGAGCCCATTCCCCCTTGGCGCTGCTATCGAACTCGCACCTTACTTCGACTCTCTTGAAACGCATTTCCAAAGGGTACTTATCTCGGTCATTGTCGTTATTAAATCAATTCGAGTGAGTATAGAAAAATAATGTAAATCCTGTCAACTTTGCTATTGTGCTGAATACCTGCCGTTTTTTCCATAGGAAAATACATTGTGGTTGCTGAAAAAGATCGCATTTTTCTTCTTGAAACTAATAGCCGAGAATTATTGATACATATGGCGGATAGCGGGTTTTCGGTAGTGGATCATCCTCCTGAAGGCGCACCTGTGAGACCAGGCTGCGTCATTTTGCCAGCATCAAGAAGTTCGGTTAGCTCTGCTTCAGGTAGATCGGTTTTTTCTCTTGCTACTTCCCGTGCCGTCTTTCCCGTTTCGGCAGCTTCTTTGGCGATTGCGGCTGCTGCATCATATCCAATACGTGGGGCGAGGCCCGTCACGATTGCTAAGCCCTGTTCGACCATTTGAGGTCCTTTCTCGGTTGCCTCGATTCCATTTACACATTGGTCAACAAAGTTGTCGATCACCTTTGCTAGTAGCATCGCAGACTGAATGATGTTGTGAGCAGCGACCGGCATCATTACGTTGATCTCGAAATTTCCTGATTGACCTGCCACAGTGATTGTTACATGGTTTCCCATTACCTGGGCGCATACTTGGCAAACTGATTCTGGAATCACGGGGTTTACTTTGCCAGGCATGATGGAGGATCCCGGTTGTACTTCAGGTAGCGAGATTTCACCAAATCCTGCTCGTGGCCCTGAGCCCAACCAGCGGAGATCGTTGGCAATTTTCATCATGCTAGTTGCTATCGTGTTAAGTTCGCCACTCGCCTCAACTATGTTGTCTAAGGTGTTTTGGGCTTGAAAGTGGTTATCAGTTTCCTTGATGGGCAAACCCGTCATTTTTGACAACCGTTCGCAAACATCATTCGCGAAATCGGGATGAGTATTCACTCCCGTTCCAACAGCGGTCCCCCCTAGTGCGACCTCGCACAGGCTAGAAATGGCTTTCTGTGCTCGTTCTATACATTTTTCTGCCTGGCCAACATAACCGTAGAATTCTTGGCCTAATCGGATAGGAGTGGCGTCTTGTAAGTGTGTTCTACCTGTTTTTATAATTGGCATGAAATCATCAGATTTCTTTTTCATTGCATCCCGCAAATTTTCTAATGCAGGGATCAGATGATCCTTTATCGATGTTGCACCGGCGATGTGTATCGCTGTCGGGATAACATCGTTTGAGGATTGTCCGATATTAACATGATCATTTGGATGAACTGGCGAGCGGGATCCGATTACGCCACCCAAAACTTGAATCGATCTGTTCGATATCACTTCATTTGCATTCATGTTTGTCGATGTTCCAGATCCTGTTTGGAATATATCGAGGACGAAATGTTCATCCAATTCTCCTGAGGCAACTTCATTAGCTGCATTCGTGATTGCTGTGGCAAGGCTTTTGTCCAGCAAGCCTAAATCAGCATTTACTTGTGCGGCAGTTCCCTTAATTAGGCCAAGGGCTCTAATAAATTCGGACGGGAATCGGATATCTGATATTGGGAAATTCAAGACCGCACGTTGCGTTTGTGCGCCCCATAACGCTTCGTCAGGAACTTGCATTTCGCCCATTGAATCTCGTTCAGTTCGCATAAAGTCCTCCTATATGAATATTCTTTGTGTTTATTTTCATAGAAATATTCTTGGCACTTATCTTAATTGAAACTTCCGTCGAGAGGGAATCCGTAACTTGAATCATTCAGATCATACTCGTGTTTTATGCGCGGGAAGCCCTCCCTGCGGCGCTAAGATTAGCTTTTGTTGTAAATCAAGTTCGCTTGGGATGTTAGTAGTTGGCTATTGACGGTGAAGCATCAAATCTGGATCCGATCGTTTTACAGAGTGATGTACATGGTATCAAACAGACTCGAACATTAGCATTAGTAGAATGCTTTTATCGTGGAGAATGACTACAGATCTATTCATTGTATCTTAGGTGAAATTAATTGTTGTTAGGACTGCACCAAAAATAAGGATGATTATTCCCCAGACAATCGATAGGTTGCGGAGTTCTCGAAGGATTTCTTGGCGTCGCTGTTGTAGAAAAGATATTGCCCGTGCGGTGGAAGGCGCAACGTTGGCTGCCCCAACTGCTGTATCATTCGAGATCTTTTCGGGTGTTATCGTTGGTTGCTTTGATACACGAATTGGATCTGATCCAGGAGCTTCGAGAGTCGACCGAGTTGCCGTTGAATGCGATTTTTGTTGCACCGAAGGTTGGGAGGCGGGTGCATTTTTCGTTTGCGACCTTCCTTTTGATCCTTGTTGGCGGCGCTTTCGGCGACTTGTTTTTCCAGGCATTACTATGTCCTTAGTAGAAGTGAACTTACGTTAATTCGTACTTATGCTAATTATTATGCAGTTTCCGATTCTATTCAATCACTTTAGCAGATTTCTCCAACCTTTTTACATGAAAATGTATGCTGTGCATTGCTAATCAGGAAATTGAGATCGTTTCGGATTTATTTCACCACATTTGTGATACTTCTTTATTTGCCGAATTGTGGATCACGATACTCCTTGTATTACTGCTTGAATAATCAAATTGATCGCCAATAGACCTAATGTGATGTTGAAGGCCTTACGAAATACTTTCTCTGGCATC
>CEUS01266469.1_pt1 | contig 14161 bp, 11 predicted proteins | sample 427031 | NCBI WGS metagenome assembly CEUS01 (sample SAMEA2622837, study PRJEB7988) | marine metagenome | biome: marine biome (ENVO:00000447); feature: marine epipelagic mixed layer (ENVO:xxxxxxxxx); material: "saline water (ENVO:00002010), including plankton (ENVO:xxxxxxxx)" | depth 140 m | reverse complement strand
TCTCGACGAATTAAATGGACCAATATCGGGATTGCCACACCGATAAGTCCCACAAGGAAAAGAGGAGCAAGAAACGCCATTATTAATTACATGCCTACCGGGATCTCATTAAATGATGTCGAGCTGTAAAATAGCTAAACAAGGCATGATCGACAGGCTCAGAAGTATTAATTACGGCATAATCCATATGATTTTCTGTAAAACGACTCTTCAGAGCTTCAGTGTGCGCCTGGATTAATTTTAGGTATTCAGTGCGTACAACATCAGGAACAACAGAGATCTTTTCACTGCTTTCAAGATCTTGAAAAGTTGATGCCACTATAGAGGAAAACTCAATCTCCGCTGGATCGAGAACATGGAAAACAATTACGTCATTGCCACGACTTCGCAACGGTCCAACAGCATCTAATACAACATCTGGATCCTCATACAGATCAGAAATAACAACAACGATTCCTCTGCGTCCGAAATGTTCAGCAAGCTTGTGTAGCGAAGACCGAAATTGGCTAGGTCTCTTTGGTGTCACTCGATCAAGCACCTGCAACACAGTATCCATATGTTTTGCTGACGGGGGTACATACTCTACGATGTCCTCGTCAAAAGTGATGATCCCAACGCGATCCCTTTGCCGGTGTACAAAGTATGTTAGGCAACCAGCAAGTATTCGCGCATATTCAAGTTTAGTTAGCCCCTGACTACCAAAGGCCATCGACTTGGAAACATCAAGGAGAACAGAAAAATTTGTATTTGAATCAGCTTCGTACTCTTTTACATAAAATCGATCAGTTCTAGCATATACACGCCAGTCGATTCTCCTGATGTCATCCCCAGGGACATAACCTCGATGTTCCGCAAAATCAACCGAAGCACCAAAATATGGAGCCTTGTGTAATCCGTTGATAAAACCATCTACAACAGAGCGTGCTATTAACTCCAAACTGCTAATACGGTTTAGTACAACGGGATCTATAAAACGGGCACCTGGGACAATCCTTTGTTCTGAATTCATCTCACATACCAGATTTTGGCATCCGAACTGACTCTAGTAGTTTGTCAATAATCATGTCCGAGGTCATGCCTTGTGATTGAGCATGAAAATTTGTGAGAACACGATGTCGAAGCACAGGATGAGCTAGCGCCTGAATGTCCTCAAAACTGACGTGATAGCGCCCCTGAGTTAGCGCTCGCGCCTTGCCGCCAAGAATAAGATACTGCGCTGCCCTCACACTGCCACCAAATGCCACCCATTTCTTAATATCATCAGATGCATCTGATGACGTCGGCCGACTAGCACGTACTAAGTTCAGTGCATATCGCATCACGGCCTCTGCTACAGGTACTTTTCTAACAAGTTGCTGAAACGCAACTAAATCAGCGCCACTAATTGGTTGTTCTAATGTCGGATTCTGGATAGCAGTCGTCGCCTTGACAACGCTGAGTTCTTCATCATATGGAGGATGTTCAATGACAATATGGAACATGAATCGATCGAGCTGGGCTTCTGGTAACGGGTAAGTGCCCTCAAGTTCGATAGGATTCTGAGTCGCAAAAACATAGAACGGCTCATCTAACGTATAAGTACGTCCTTGAATTGTGACGCGATGTTCCTGCATTGCCTCAAGCAAAGCTGACTGAGTCTTGGGAGGAGTCCGATTAATTTCATCAGCAAGCACAACATTTGCAAAGATGGGTCCAGGGGCAAAAACCATCTTCCGGCTCCCGGTTTCCACATTTTCTTGTACAAGGTCTGTGCCAGTAATATCAGATGGCATCAGATCTGGCGTGAACTGAATACGTGAAAACTTTAAATCTAAGACTCTTGCTATCGTATGAACGAGCAGTGTCTTTGCAAGACCAGGGACTCCAACGATCAAGCTATTGCCACCAACAAAGAGTGTTAAAAGGACCTGCCCAATAACATCGTCCTGACCAATGATAATTTTTCTTAGCTCTGCTGAAATATTCTCTTGACCAACTTTTATCCGATCAGCCAGCGCAAGGTCGTCTGGCGATTCAAGAGCAACAAGATCACTGGCGTAAGGATTCACACTGCCTCTCCTAATATTTCATAACATGCACAACTAAGTTAAAGTTTATAACTTTACTGCGTATCACTAAACTCACGAATCTCCCGTGCCTTTCGTGCAAGGGCAACTGCTAACTGCTCAAATTGTTCCATATAGTGTTCCGTATTCATGCTGTCTTTCAACAACTTCAACATCTCAATTTGCTGCTCAAGCTGCAGGCGTTCAAAGTGAAGTACTTGCAACTGTGGATGTAAAGGCAATTGATTATCGTCAAATGAACCAAAAAAAACTGTACCCGCTACTTTACTTGGATCGTCCATCCTGGCATGCTCAGTCTCAAGTAAATCTTCCCGTTCGTACTCAAGAGAAACTTTAAGCTGTGCATAATTAAAAGCCTCAAGCACTGTCACGAATCCATTTTTATCAGTATCAGCATCCTCAGAAGCAAACGAACTGACAAAAAACTCTGGGAACAACGTTGTGTACCGTTCAGTGCCTGATCGCGTTGCAGTAATCACTATTCGATCTGGACCTGATAATTCATCAATAAAGGGACCGCTCGCACTGGCTGTATTAACAAAGACAATCCGCTGCGTGGATAAAGTATGGAGCAGAGCGGCAAAATCCTTGGGGGTCATGTCAGGTCCTGCAAGATTAAATTTAGCGTTACGACCATCAAAACTCCCATGACCAATGAGACAAATCAGTACAACGTCGTCTGGATTTACTTGTGCAGCTAATGTTGAGAACGACCGCTCTAGTGAAATCCGAGTGACATTTTCATTGAGGTGCAAGATATGATCTTGTGGGATCCCAAGCGCTTCAGCTGTTTCCACTAGCCCTGTTCCCCACTTGTCAAACAATGCAGCATGCTCTGAGTCTCCAGCCAAACCTACAACTATAAATATAAATGCACGGAACAAGTCAGTCATGCGAGACCAACTAACCGTCGGTAAACCCATTCGAAACAAATAAGTCCAAGGAGAATAATTAAGACGATCGGCATCTGCCAAAGTGCTCGCTTCTCAGCAGTCGTCACACCACCAGCTGCATAGGGAATGTCCTTAGCAAGATTAGAAATCATCTCTGGAGTATAAAACCTACCACCAGTATCTTCTGCAATTTGAAAAAGCACGGGAGATTTCATTGAAGCATCAAAATACTCAGAAGCAAGCGACCCTGCACGCATATAGGTGGTTGCTGTACCAATAGAATCGCCCGCACGCATGGCTGTAATCTCAATATCGTACTGACCTGGAAGAACACTCTTAAATTCTCCTAGATAATGCCCATTGCGCTTCCCAGTCCATTGCATGGGCACTTTGAACGAATCCCCGTTAGGTGAAATCACTTGTGCAACTACAACAGCATCATTTAGTTCAACGTACGTATCATCGACAACAGTTGTCTCAATAACAACTATCTCGCCAGGCTCAACTTGATCAAAAGCAACCTGAGCATCTACTCTATGAGGGACCCCATCAATGAGCCAGCGCAGTAGTTGCCTCCAATAATTTTCATGCGATTGATCTTCCAGCGACACACTTGCATGCATCTGCCATAACCATGAGTCTTGAATAGTAAAAGCTATTGATTTGCCTCGACCATAGCGGTGAAAAACCAAGACAGGATGCGCTATTCCTGCCTCGTCAATACCATTCAGCAACGCAGTTGCGCCAGCAGCCAACTCACCAATCGCGTTCACATTTGTCACTTGAGGCAACTTATTCCAATGTTCTAACGACTCTTCTTCTGTGAAACCAAGCTGTGTCACGGCATGAACTCTGCCTGATTTAGTTGGAGCTACTTTCAGCTGTAAGAGTTCTCTCCTATCTAACTGGTGTCCGAGCATGAATGGTAAGACCTTAGCAACCGGTGTTCCTTCATATCCTCCCTCAGTAAATGTCCGACCACCCCCAATCATCAAAAGCCCTCCGCCACGATGATCAACAAAATCAGCAATCATCTGTAACTGATCGCCAGTAAAAGCACTTGCTTCGATACTCCCAAGAAGAAGGCCTCTGTATGCAAACAGTTCATCTCTAGTTTTTGGAAAACCAGTTAAGAGCTCATTCTCACCGTCAACATTGAGACGAAGGTGCTTGTTGTCAGCAGTCCGTTGAAGTACTACCAACTGTAGATTCTGATCATCGTCAATAGCACGACGAATAAACTTTGTTTCAAATCGAGGTTCACCCTCAAAGTACAGAATCTTTTCTCGCCCATCACGAACATTCACTGTGACATCACGTGAATTGTTCTCTGCAATTAATTCTCCTGGGAGCAATGGTGTACGAAAACTGAACACGCGCGGACCTGGCTCAGATGCAATTGCACGCATCTGGACAGTTGTAGAGTTAGCACTGTCTGCCAAGCGCACTTGTTCAGTACCAACGAGAAGACCTTCATCCTCAATATCAATAGTAATTGTCTCGCCGGCATAACCAGGATGCGTGATAGACACATCTATTAAAAGAGAACTTCCCATAAGAACAGTTCTTGGAACACCGATACGATTAATTTGGATATCTTGTGTTGCTGTCTCTTGACCAATACCAACTGTGAACACCGGAATATTTTCTAAATTTAAAGCCAATACTGAGTCAGATAATTCTCCAATACCCGTATCAGCACCATCGCTAACGAGCACAATACCCGCAACAGGTAATCCCGAAAGCTCCTGGCGTATCGCGTCAAGCGCAGTGCCAATATGCGTTTGACTGCCATCAAAAGTAAGTGATTCTTCAGTCTCTAATCTGACAGCCGTGGAGGAAAACCGAAAGGTTCGAATGAGGAAACGATCTGAGAGATCCTTAATTACTGGACTGTCTGAGGATTCGAATTTGTCGCGAATAAATGTGGCTCTTGTCTGATTATCCCAATCGGCTACCTTCATGCTGAGTGAATCATCGAGCAGAACAGCCAAGATGTTCTGCTGAGGTAAAGCTGTCCGCACGATAAGCACTGGTTCGAATAGACAGAGCAATAAAATTCCAAGGATCGTTGCACGGAGACCTAATAATATAATTCGATCACGAACGCGACAGCTCGTGACCTGGCGATAAGTAATTACTGCTAAAGCGACTGCTGTGGCGACAAGCACTACAGCAACATATATTCCAGCTGAGAAATCGAAAGAAAAATCTCCCTGCTCGAAGACAATAGGACGATAACGGAAAAAAAATTGAAAGGGACTATCAACCACGGTTCACTAAATCCGAGGCGATCTTACTACCTTCCCGAAGCTTGTTGCTTAAAACAAGTTCAGAAAAACAGAAACAGTCTTTTCCTAATATTAAAAGGGAGACTATGACCTATCTCATAACCGAGGCATAACAGTCTTCGTACATCGGAACAACACGGTCTGCACAGAATTTCTCAGATACTCGCTGCTGCGCTACTCCAACAATTTGACGATGCAAAGATTTATTTTGTAGGAGCGCCAGCGAACTCTTCGCCATACCATCCAGATCCATTGGTGCATGCAAAAAACCAGTCAAGCCATCCTCGATGACCTCTGGTAGTCCTCCAACACGTGACGCAACCACTGGCACCTCACAAGCCATCGCCTCAAGAGCGGCTAACCCAAAACTTTCCTCAGCTGATGGTAATAAAAACAAGTCAGCAACTGACAGAAGTGGCGTTACTTCTTCCTGTGCACCTACAGTATCAATAAGATCAGATATACCAAGCTGACGCCCCAAGCGATATGCAGTTGCTAGCTCTGGACCATCGCCAACAAGAAGTAACCTCGAAGACACTTGGCGACGGATACGGTCAAAAACCTCTAGCACTGCGTCAACACGCTTAACGGGCCTGAAATTAGATACATGGACAATCAGCTTCGTGCCTTCACCAGGACAGAGTCGTTTGCGTAGTTCTGGTTGAACTACCCGACGATGCACAGCACAATCGAGAAAATTTGGAATGACTCTAATATCTCTCGTCACCCCCAATTCAGATCTCGTCGAATCGCACAAACTTTGCGAAACAGCAGTCACACAATCTGACTGCTCAATTGAATGTGCCACGATTTCTGAATACGACGGATCATTGCCAACCAATGTAATATCTGTGCCATGTAACGTCGCGACTAGTTTGGGTGCTATGGCTCCTGGAGTTGACGTAAGCACTTGCCGTGCCAATAAAGCAGCAGCCGCATGAGGGACGGCATAATGCGCATGGATGATATCTAAATTAAATTCTCGAGTTACATCAACCACCTTATTTGCAAGTGACAATAGGTACTGTGGTTCTCTGAACAAAGGGTAAGTTGGAGTAATGACTTGGTGAAATGATAAGCCTGCTCGAAATTCACCAAGCCGAAATGGCATCTCTGTGCTGATGATATGCACATCATGGCCACGAGTTGCGAGTGCCTTGCCAAGTTCAGTGGCTACGACCCCGCTACCACCGACTGAGGCGTAACAGATAATTCCAATATTCACTTAACTACGTTTTATAACAATTAGTATTTATAAAAGCCCTGCCCACTTTTCTTGCCGAGATGACCAGCAAGAACCATGCGCTTCAACAATGGAGGTGGAGCGTATGAAGGCTGACGGAATTCTTCAAACATAATGTTCGCAATAAAATAAGTTGTGTCAAGACCGATAAAATCTAAAAGGGTGAACGGCCCCATGGGATGACCGCATCCTAATTGCATGGCTTGATCAATGTCCTCCATACTTCCAAGTCCTTGTTCATAAGCACGGATAGCATCGAGTAGATAGGGAATCAGCAACCTATTCACGATAAAACCAGGTCGATCTACAACCGTAACAGGGTTTTTCCCAAGCGCCTTAGCAAGTTCAAATACTGTCTTGTACGTCTCTTCCGTAGTTGTAAGCGCGCGGATAACCTCAACGAGTTTCATGACCGGCACTGGATTAAAGAAATGCATCCCCGCAAACCGGTCTGGCCTCTTAGTCGAAGCTGCTAGTTCCGTAATACATAGCGATGAAGTATTTGAAACGATGATGGCACTTTGACTAATAACTTTTTCAACCTCAGCGTAAAGAGCTTGCTTGTCTTCTAAACTCTCGGTAATCGCTTCAATGACAATGTCACAGTCCTTGAATTTCTCGAAAGAAGTTGTCCCAACGAGATTGCTTAATGTCGTTTCTCGTGCTTCTGGAAGTAGACGACCCTTTTCCACACCGACTTCCAGACGCTTCTCAATCCGACCTAAACCTCGCTTTAAAAAATCTCCGTTTACTTCGCGGACGATTGTTTTGTAGCCGGAAGCCGCACATACCTGCGCGATTCCACCACCCATTAGTCCGCATCCCAATACGCCAATCGTTTGAATGGCCACCGTCATCTCCTCTAGTTATAAATTCCCTGGCACATCCGAAAGCTACTTTCCACTTTCTTATTCAGTATTCACGTCATTCCATATTTCTAGGGTCTTCTTAACGGCTGCCATAAACTGATCCGCCTCGACGCCGTCAATCAGGCGATGGTCAAAACCTAGCGTTAAATTCATCATTGGTTTAATTGCAATAGTATCTTCAATAACAATAACCCTTTGCTCAACACTGCCAAGCTCAAGAATACCGACCTGCGGTTGATTAATAATAGGCGTAGCGAACGAACCTCCAAAGTTTCCAGGATTAGTCACTGTAAAGGTTCCTCCAACTACTTCATCAGGCTTAAGCTTCTTGTTTCTAGCACGTTGAGCAAGATCAACAATGGCCAAGCTAATATCAAACAAGCTCAAATGATCTGCATTCCTAATTACAGGAACTATCAATCCACTATCCAGTGCAACGGCAACTCCAACATGAATATCATCATGATAAATAATGTTATCGCCATCTAGAGAAGCGTTTAACAAAGGCATTTTTTTCAACGTTAAAGCCACAGCCATTACCACAAACGGTAACACGCTTAATTTTGCATTCGCAGCCTCATACTTAGCCTTGTTCGCCACCCGAAATTTTTCAATATTACTGCAGTTAACTTCAAAAACTGAATGTACGTGAGCAGATGTGCGACGACTCTCAACCATATGCTCAGCAATCTTCTTTCGCATGACGGTCATCTGAACGACGTTGTCATACACACCAACTGAAGTTGCTGTTGCTAGGGAACCATCTCTAGATATTTGTTCTACGTACTGCAAAATATCCTGCTTAACAATACGACCACTGATTCCAGTGCCAACAATATTTACTAGATCAATCTTGTTAATGGTCGCAATACGCTGAGCAAGAGGAGAAACCCTGATTCCATCAGGCAACGGTTGCACTTTCCCAGAACCACTGGCACCAGACTTGTCAGCTGTAACCCCAACACTCTCAGATGTAGGTACAGCAGGACCAACTCCCTCAATAACAGCCACCACAGAATGCACAGCTGCCACACCGCCTTCAGGAATATGTATAGCTACTAACACCCCTTCCGCAGGGGATGGGATCTCAGCATCAACCTTGTCAGTGGAAATTTCAAACAAGGGCTCGTCACGATCGACCCTGTCTCCAATAGTCTTGAGCCACCGCACAATCGTTCCCTCAGCGATAGACTCTCCCATTTGGGGCATTACGACATTTATTTTTACGAGAGTTGTATCCATTAAGTCGTAACGTTGCCGAGCGTGACCATTCGCACAAAAGGAATTAGCAATCTATATAAACTAGATTACCTGTTTCGCAATAGTCTGTAATTGAAGATTTGAGGTGCCTTCGTATATCTGCCCAATCTTTGCATCTCGCCAAAGTTTCTCAACCGGGTACTCCTTCACGTAACCGTTCCCACCAAAGAGATTGATTGCAAGCGAGGTAACACGTTCGGCAACCTCAGACGAAAAAACTTTACACATAGCTGCTTCCGTCATAAAGGATTGACCAGCATCCCGTAACCGGGCTGCATTGTAGACCATTAAGCGCGCAGCCTCGACTTCTGTTGCAGCACGTGCAATTTGGTGCTGAACAGCTTGAAAATCAGTAATTGGTTTTCCAAATTGCTTGCGCTCCTTGGAATAAGCAATAGAGTGATCAAGAGCAGCCTTTGACAAGCCAATCATTTGTGCGCCAATCCCGATACGGCCCTCATTAAGGGTCTCCATTGCTACCTTGTAACCTTTACCAACTTCGCCAAGCACATTAGTCTGAGGAACACGGCACTCTTCCAAAAGCAACTCACAAGTACTACTGGCACGGATCCCAAGCTTGTCTTCTTTTTTACCAACTGAAAAACCAGGGAACTTACGTTCTACAAGGAATGCTGTAATGCCACGGTATCCCTGCTCAGGATCGATGTTAGCAAATACAATAAAAAGCTCTGCTTCGTTGCCATTAGTGATCCACAACTTTCGACCATCCAAAACGAAATCGTCACCCACTTTCTTCGCACGGGCAGCCATCGCAAATGCATCACTGCCTGAACCTGCTTCAGAAAGTGCGTACGCACCGACAGCATCTTTTGCAAGCCGTGGGAAATAACGACCCTTTAGTTCTTCAGAACCCCAACGGAGTAAGGCATTAATAAAAAGAGTGTTCTGGACGTCAACAAATACACCAATAGAAGGATCAACCCTCGATAAAGCTTCAACTGCTAGCACGGAATGAAAGAAGCTTGCTCCTGCACCGTTGTATTGCTCAGGAATTTCAATACCCATTACACCAAGATCAAAAAGCTTCTGAATTAATTCTTTCGGAATTTTTGCCTGTTCATCCATATTTTGAACAAGAGGCCGGATCTCCTGATCGGCAAATTCATACACGCTGTCAGCGAAAAGTTTCTCGTCTTCAGCTAATTGTGAAATAGGTGCGGGAACTTCCGTCATGGTCACAGTAAAATCCTTCTACAAAACAGAGCAATACTAGTACAAATAAAAGTACTACGATTATAGGCTTAATAGCTTATGCGCTTGAAACATTACGATCAAACGAAACCAGGGAATAAGCAACAGTGCAAGCACTCCTGAAAACCCCCTTTAATGGTCCATGGCTAAAGCTGGACCAGCCAACTTCGGTACTTGTAGCAACTACCCCAGCAGATGTGCGTCAATGCCTCATTGATGCAGAAGATGCTGCGCAACAAGGTGCTTACGTCGCTGGTTTTGTGACCTACGAAGCATCATCCGCTTTTGGACTCCCGTTACCAATTACACGATCTGGACTACTCCCAGCCGCTTGCTTTGGAGTTTTCCCTAAAAACCAGGTTGTCGCTGGTGGCGAAGAACTCTTGGCTACACCGAACAATTCTGTGCTGGATGAACTCACGCAATCATGGAGCACGCCACTAAAACAACAAGATTATCTTAAGAAGATACACAGCATTAAAGATCACATCGCCGCCGGTGATACATACCAACTGAACTTTACCTTCAGACTTAGAACTCCCTTTTCTGGTAGTTCCTTGAACCTGTTCACACAGCTAGTTTCAGCACAACGTGGTGAGTGGAGTGCCTATCTCGATCTAGGGGACTATGCGATTTGCTCAGCCTCGCCTGAACTCTTTTTTCTCAAAAATCACAGTCACCTAACATGCCGGCCAATGAAAGGCACAATGCCAAGATTGCCAATTGCTCAAGCTGACATCGCACAAGCAGAGCGATTGAGAACATCTACAAAAAATCAATCTGAGAATGTCATGATCGTTGATTTAATGCGTAACGACGTTGGACGAATTGCCAGAACTGGAACCGTTCTGGTTGACTCATTATTTGACGTTGAACAATATCCTCAACAATGGCAAATGACGTCAACTATTAGCGCAGACATAGGTAAGGCGTCTCTAGTCGAAATTTTCTCTGCCCTCTTTCCATCAGGATCTGTTACTGGTGCCCCAAAACATCGGTCAATGGAGATTATTAATGAGCTTGAAGATTCACCCCGTGGCATCTACACAGGTGCTGTCGGTTTAATCGATCCACATGGCCACACTCATTTCAACGTCGCCATTCGTACTATTCTTGTTGATCGGATTAATAAAAATGCTGAGTTTGGAGTAGGCAGTGGCATTGTTTGGGAATCTTCAGAAAAGGATGAATATGATGAGTGCCAGACCAAAGCTACCATTGTGACTGAGCAAGCTCAAACCTTTGAACTACTTGAAACAATGAAGTGGGAACCCGTTCATGGATTTGTACTACTTGAAAGACATCTCACACGATTGCAAGAATCAGCAAAATACTTTGGGTTTGATTGTGATGTATTGAAGATTCACAGGACACTTGAACAATCAGTGATAAATCAAACAACAGACGCAAAGGTTCGGTTATTGATAAAACAAAATGGTCAAGCACGGTGCGAAGTAAAAGATTTTCAAACTGAACCTAATAAACATTACCGCGCAACATTGGCATCGACTCCAGTATCTTGCAACAATACCTTTCTTTACCACAAGACTACCAACCGTACTGTCTATAACCATGAAGGAGAGCAACCAGGTTCTGACACAGTGATTTTCTGGAACGAGAGTGGTGAGATTACAGAGGCCACAGACGCGAATATTGTTGCTGAGATTGATGGGAAGCTTGTAACTCCCCCAGTCTCATGCGGACTCTTAGCAGGCACTTTTCGTGCTGAACTCCTTGCGCATGGTGAAATTATTGAACAACGCTTGTCTAAAAAAGACCTTTTAGATGCAAAGCGCGTCTGGTTGATTAATTCATTACGAGGATGGATGGCAACTCAACTGCTGCACTAATGTGTCATTGGCCAAACAAATATAGAAAACTTCGCACTACGAATATAGTGAGTGCTTTAAATTTAAGCCAGCTCCCTACGAGAACATGGCTCCTGCTGAGTTAAACAATGAAAAGAACCAAGTCCCAAAACTAGATCAACAGCGTGAATACCAACGACATCATAATTTGGCATTAGCTCGGCGAAGATACCTAAAACCTGGCGATCTTTGGGATCATTAAACGTAGGAACAATTACAACACCATTGCCAATAAAAAAATTCGTATAACTAGCTGGCAACACATCATCCTGCATCATGACTCGCCTCGGGTAAGGGACCTTGACAATATTTAAAGGTCCAATATCAGTCCTCTGTGCTGCATGCTCAAGTCGACGGAGATTATCCATGGAACGACGGTGGTTCTCGTCAGCCGGATCATCCTCAATGGCCAGAACAATAGTGTCTGGACTCACAAAACGAGCGACGTCGTCAACATGACCATGGGTATCATCACCATTACAACCCTCACCTAACCAAATTGTTATCGGTGACCCAAGCCAATAATTAAACACTGCTTCGTACTGTGCACGGTTCATTCCTGGATTTCTGATCTGGACATCATGTAGCAACCACTCTTCTGTCACGAGAATAATTCCGTGTCCGTTAACATCTATCCCACCTCCTTCAAGTACAAGACGCTCTCCTGAATTAGGACGGGAAGGTTCAAGCTTAGGCAACCCAGTCAGTCGTGCTACAGCATCACCCACGGAAGCATCACGTTGCCAATTTTGATATTTAGCCCAACCGTTGAATGCCCAGTGCAATAAAGTGACGTCTCCTGAAGCATCAATTACACCAGTTGGCGCCGAATCTCGTAGCCATGTGCGATCAGTTTCAACGAGATGCAACTGAACGCGATCTTCTGCAACACCGTGCGAAACCAATGCCGCACGGGCTCGGTCTTGAATAGACTCAGACTGACAGAGGATCTCTACCGGCTCGTACGATGCTAGTACGCGAACAATCTCAGCATAAACCCAGTGAATTGCTTCAAGTTTTCCAGGCCAGTCTGGTTCGTAGTGTGGCCAACTAATCCAAGTAGCACGATGTGGCTCCCACTCAGCAGGCATACGCCATGCCGACGAACTAGCTTGCATCATTTGTCGAGATAACGACCAAGGATAGGCTCGTACGAATCCACTCGTCGATCGCGAAGGAATGGCCAGTCTCGACGAACTCTCTCAATTAATGCTGGATCGCAACGAGCAAGTAAAATTTCTTCATTCTCACCAGATTCGGCCATACATCTGCCAAAAGGATCACAGATAAAAGAATTCCCAAAGAATGTAATTCCATCAGTGCCTGGTTCATCCTCATGGCCTATACGATTGACAGAAGCTACGTACACACCATTTGCAATCGCGTGTGAGCGCTGAATTGTCCGCCAAGCCTCAACTTGTTCTACCCCCCATTCATCCTTTTCTGAAGGATGCCACCCAATGGCAGTGGGATAGAACAGAACCTGAGCGCCGAGAAGGCTCGTAATTCTTGCCGCCTCTGGGTACCACTGATCCCAACAAATGAGCACTCCGATAGTGGCATATCGGGTTTTCCAAACCTTGAAACCTTTCGCTTCATTAGAATATTGACTTTTGTTTTCAAGCTCGCTATCACCTGGTGCGAAATAATACTTTTCATTGAATAAGGGATCGTCTGGAATATGCATCTTTCGATAGAGACCAAGCAACGTACCATCAGCATCAATGACAGCCGCAGAGTTTCTGTACAACCCTGCTGCCTGTCGTTCAAAAATTGGAACGACAATTACTATAGCCAACTCCTCTGCAAGCGATTGCATTGTTGTAACTGTCTTGCCAGTTGCCGACTCAGCTAAGTCAAACCGTTCAATTTTTTGTTTTTTACAAAAATAAGGAGCATTAAACAATTCTTTAAGACAAACGATCTGAGCACCTTGTGCAACAGCCTTTCGAATCATTTGCTCAGCCCTAGTAACATTCGCACCAAGATCAGGGACGGCATGATCCTGGATGACCGCAATTGTAAATGGCATAGAAGTCACAACCCTGAGTGTACATTGCGATGGCTCAGAAACGTAGGATTTACATCTGTGTATTTAGTAAGATTGGCAACCTATGCCAAGAAGTTCGCTGGCGAAATCACAGTGTGTGCTTTGCAATGCCAAAGAAGTGTCAGCCCCACGCGGCGAAGAACGTTATTGTCATAGCTGCTAGGAGAAGAAAATCGCTATTGAAGAAATCATTGCCAGAGAATTTGCACTCAAACGTTACATACGAGCCCACAGTGCAGAGAAATATCTTATCTATCATTCAACTATTAAACGTCCGTGTGGACAAATCATCGTAGTTGATGATGGCTATGATCTATTCCTGACAATGGTTCTATATTCAAATTTTGTCTGGGATAAATCTGCGTACCATCTCGAAGGGGACCCCGAAGGACGAACTTTTGGAGAAATC
>CEUS01234943.1_pt1 | contig 14197 bp, 17 predicted proteins | sample 427031 | NCBI WGS metagenome assembly CEUS01 (sample SAMEA2622837, study PRJEB7988) | marine metagenome | biome: marine biome (ENVO:00000447); feature: marine epipelagic mixed layer (ENVO:xxxxxxxxx); material: "saline water (ENVO:00002010), including plankton (ENVO:xxxxxxxx)" | depth 140 m | reverse complement strand
CTGATCGGTTGCAGCTTTAAGGAATAAGTCTTACCCGCCACAGGCTCCTCGACGGTGGCTGAGTAGCCGTCGTCCACAATGCCATACGCGGCCAGAGTGTCGTCGTCGTCGTCACGGCCAGTAAGCCGGTAATCGTGGAATTGCGAACGGATGACCCTCGGGTAAGAATGGTCGGTCGAGGTAGAATCCGTATCAACAACGGCTGAAATAATTGATTCTGCGTCGTCGGGGATAGTGAACGTGCTCCCCGAAGTAGTGATAACGTGCTCAAATAACAGGTCGCGCCACATTCCCATATTGTAGAGGCGAGGAAGAGCCAGATTCAATTCTTTCAGGAACTGAGCAGAATTAGCTCCCCTGGACCCGCATACTTCCAGCAGGGCATCTTCCACGCCTTGGACGGTCAATGTGGCCATGATGAAAGCTAACAGATAGTGGGTTAAGGGTCAAGAGAGAGCCCCCGAGTTGCTTTTTGATCCTAAGTGTTTAATATAGTGAAATGGCGAATGGGCTGACTAAAATATTAGGGCTCTTGGCGTCTTCATTTATTGCGGCTGCGCCCGCGCAGGAAACGGTAACCCCGTTGTTTGGATTTCACACTGAACTGGTAGAAGCTAACACGGCTACACCGATCAGCGTTAATGTTACACGAACAAGGGACGGGATTCATAGCCAGACAATTGCTCAAACTTTTGGGCCGTATAACGAGTCAGGGCTACAGGAAGGTAGTGCCGAAGATAGAGTAGCCGACATTGTCTGGGTCAAGGAAGGTAACAGGTGGCTCCAGTTCTACTTTAATAACGGCTGGAAAGCCGTGGGGTATCGGAACGCCGATATGTCAGGGTATGCCATCCCACATGATAGAGGGTTCTTTATCGAATCTCGCGCTGATAACGACTGGCTAATTGCTTTCGGCGGGTATGTTCGCCAAGACCCAATGGTCTATTATGTTACTCAGGGGTTTAACATATTGAACAGGGGGTTTCCGATTCCTATCCCTTTGCATCATTCAGGAATCGAAAGATCACACGGGTTCGGTCCAGACGACATTGTGTGGCTCTACGACGAGGGGGGTGTGTATAACAGATACTATTACGAAGGGGGCTGGAAAAAGATCGGCTCCAGTGGGGACTATGGCGAAGTAGTTATTCCATCTACACTTGTGATCCAGACAATGGGTAAAGGAGGAAGGGTAGTGCTATTTCCGCCGCAGGGCCTTCAGAAATCCAAGACCCTGCCGAACAAAACACTGGTCCCGCCGCCGCCAATGCCGCAAGTGGGCATGGCTTTTACCCAGAACGAACGAGGCACTGAACTGTTCCAGATTTCATGGAACGCCTGGGGGCCGAAGGTTCTCTACCGGACAGAGGTGTTTGAAGAGAACTGGTTTGAAATCTCGGCCAAGTCGGGCCACCCACAACAGACACTTTTTGACGAGGCGATCATGGTGACCGCCGCAGGTCGTATCAGGCTACGTTGGGGGATCGCAAGAGTGAGAGCCGAGTGGGGCGGGAAAACGGATTGAGTAATCGGGGTCTTTTGCGTTTTCCTGTGCTTTTATGTAGTCAGGAAAATCTTTGTTTTTAACGGAAAAAATCCTGACAGGCATAGTTGTGTAACCATTATCCAGCAAGACCGTGGCCCTGTGTCGGCCCGCGTGTTCTGTGACCCTGCCGTCTTGTATGACTAGGTGTGGGAGAAGAAAAAAGGGGAGTCCTGCATTAAAAGCATTTCTCGCGTGGGGTCTTTCTTCTTTGGCTAAGAACCTAGAAAGGCTCAAAAAGTCTTGGATATTAAATTCAAACAAAGACCATTCAAACCCACTGTAACCCACAGGGGCTTCTTCAAAGATACCCTTTGCAAAACAAGCAGTCGCGCATTTAGCTGCCAGTGTCATTCACTCTACCAAGGAGGAAGATCGACCAATGGACATCACTAGATATGTCTTGGGTCACTTGTGCATCTTCGTTCACAGACCCTAATTTTACACGGTATGTTCCTACTTCAATAGTGCCGTCTCCAGTGGTCTGTCTGTCAAGGGCGCTATGGCCAATAGCAACAGCAGGTATGTCTGACTGAGCCGTCGTCCCGTCTACTGTCACCCAGCACTTGGTGACCTTATCGGCATGGTCAAGGTCAACTTTCCAATAGAGGTAAACGTCACCATACCCGTCCAGTTGATGATATTTTGTGTCGTTGTCGTTAAAGTTAATCCCCGAAGTCATTGATGCGCCGTCTTCCGTGTCTATTGTAGGGACTTTTGCGTTTAGACCGTCTACAACATTTTGTCCTGAGCGACCGTGATTGTGGGCTGCGTTTGTTTGGGCTGTAACCCCTCCATGCGTGGGGAAACTTTCTCCGTCCTGCTGCGTCCCTGACGGCCATGTATCAGTATCAATATCCTCCGCTAACAAAGTGCCGTCACCGTTTATCCCATAGTAAAGATTGATCTGGTCAATCCTCCAAAGCAACTGCCCATAAGCAACCTTCGCCCCGCCCTCACCGTGCATCAGCGCAAACGCATGGGGGCGGTGCAGGATCTCAGGGTCTTCGGGAGGGTTTGTTCCGGCATCAAAGCTACCGATAACAGACCCATCAGGGTAGGTGGTAGGGGGGATATCTTCTAATTCGGCCATCAGGAAGGAGGATGAACTGAAACAACTTCAAGTAGATACCCGCCACGGAAAGGCTTCTGGCTAACCGCTCCAGTAAACGCGCTAGACGGCCAGTCAGTCGGGTCAGATGCCCTACACCAAGGTTTAGGGAATGCATATTCGCCCAGCTTGTATGTAGGGTGTTCCGTGCCAATAAAGTCAATCAAGGTAATAGCCTGGGTGAGAACATTAGAAACGCTCACGTTGTATTGAACGCCTCGGTAAACGGCACTAGACGTTTTGAAAACAGTAGGGTCAGGTATGCTGTCAGACGAAGTGAACTTCGTTTTTTTCCACACCTGCTTCACAGTCATCTTAGTCGGGCCGCTAAAACCGTCCTTGCCCTCCTTCATTCGTACAGTCACCGTGGTCTGGCTGGCTCCGTCTTTTCTGTTGGCCGTGTTAAAGTGCAGGCTGTCAACAACAGAGGGCCATGTGAAGTTCTGCCAAGTGTCGTAACTACGTATAACTTTTCCGTTATACTCATCCGAAAGACCCTGCGGGATTACATCTTGGATAGTTACCTGCCACCAGTCCTTGCTGAGTTGCTGGGTTTCAAAGTTTTGGCCCGCAGTGCTCAACCCCCAATTAGCTTCAGCCTCGTAAGCGGTAGTTCCGGCTTCTCTGGCCCCTGCGGGGGTCGTAAAGTTTTCACCCCGATGAACTAGCTTCACAACTGTTTTTAAGATCCCCCCAGTCGCGGGGTCTAACGACTGCGAAACAATATCAATGCGAAGAAAATAAACCCGCTGTTCGACAACAAACAAAGCATCTAGTTCCTGATCTCCGATGCGCTTTTGCTGGCGCGTCATCAGGATGTAATCAGTGGAAACTAATTCTTCGTCGGTTGTGGACCCCGCACCGTCGTGGTATTCCACTAAGTTTTGCGCCCTAAACACATTGCCTGGATCAGGCATCAGGTCGCCCGCATTGTAATTAGCGTCGGGGTCTACAAAGTCTGAGCGGAGATTAACGTAGGTGCGGACAACGGTATTGTATTTATTACCCCCTAAGTCGGCCTGGCTATACTCGAAGTTGTAGTCATCTTGGTGCTGGCGGTCGGCGGCATAGTAATACTGGAAAAACAAACCATTCGCATCCGCTTGCTTTACATGGCATAACTTATGGTTTGGGAATTTTTCTGTATCGGGGTGAGCCGTCCCATACTGAGGATGGGTCTTGTAGACGAGGGTGTTGGCAGCCGTTACATCAGATGCTGTCCACGAACTGGTGGAGCCGGTGCCACGCACAAAATACTTAAATGTATTTGTATCCTCCTCCCTTATTTCAAACGTCCCGTTTGCGCTAAGGCCATTACTGCCAGCAGGGGCATTTTCAACCGTGACTACATCTCCGACAGCATAACCGTGGGATGCAGAAGTTACCTGAACAAGGAACCCTACTTCATGGTAGTCAGAGTCAGTAACAGACCCAGCCGTGTTTGACTGAGTCGCAGACGAAATAGCCGTTACCGTTTTACCTCCCCCAGCCCCAATGGTCTTTGCATCAACCGTTTCGTAGAACAGCAGGTCCGCAACGCTTGGTGATACAAACGAGAGGACACTCTGACGTTCTGGCGAAGGTTGGTTGCGTTGGATGGGCATGGTTCACTATTCGGGGGGATCAACGGGTTCTGTCCATTCTTCAGTCTGCAAGATGGCCAGCATCTCAGAATGAGTATTGGTCGTCTTGCCCACCAGAAAATCTGGAGTGTCCCCTTCAAATTTAACAAAGGTTTTATCTCCGTTTAATGAAAACCGAAGAGTTTCGGCAGAATCCTCAATGACTTCGTTGAAGTTGATATTCACAACCTCGTCAGCATCCAGTATGACAAATGTTCTACTCATGGTTAGCTTGGGACATCACTAGCAAAGGCAGACCCACCTGCAAGGGTGCCATCATTACTTCCGCTTCCTTGGTCGGTTATGGTGCTTCCGGTTCCACTGTCATTATCTCCGCATCTCCAGTAAGCCCACAGCGTGTCTGAGTTATCGTAATTTCCTGCGTCAACAGTCAAATCGGTAGGTTCTCCTGAATTATAAATCGCAGTGATTGCATCAGCATCCAAGGCTTCTGTCCAGATACCTACCTCATCAACATGACCGTCAATGGTGTTGGTTAGCGTGATGCCGCCACTGGCGTGGGAGTTCGTCCCACCCAAAAAGAAATTGGAAGGTGGGTTCTTGGACGACCCCGGAACGTAGCTATGGCTAGAGCATTCGGCTGCATTAACATATGTTTTCAGTGTGCCTCCAGAAGTTCCGGTCAACACCATGTGATACCAGTTACCAGTGGACATAGCACCAGCACTGATGCTCCCGTAGGAAGACCCTGCCTGATAACCAGCGTATGTATAGGCCCCTCCGTAAGTTCCCATATAGAACTGCTTGCCTGAAGTGCTAACCCCAATCGCATTGATGCCGCCCGTGATTACATCGAACTTGGCCCAATATGCGAGTGACCCTCCGTTGTGGAGGAAGTCAATGTCTGTTCCCGTAGCACAACTAACGTAATCGTCAGACCCGTCCGTGTCGATGGAGTAGGTGTTACTCCACGAAGCAGGAGGGGCGTGCCGCTTCTGGTGCGCGGCCAGACCGAGTGACTGTCCTAGACGCATTAGACTGCGTGGTAACAAAGGACGGTTCCAGAGCGGAGCTTTACGGCTTCAAACTGACCGTAGATAGTTACTCCCACAGGAATCTCAAGGCCAGCCGCATCACTCGTTCTCTTGAACTGCTTGGCTGCGGTAGACGAATCAACGAGACCGCGCCAGATGGTGCAGTCCCCGTCAGCGGCGGCGTCACTGTCATTATCGTTGCCGTCAAATACTGCGGCTTCAAGAATGAGAATCGCGCAATAGCCACCAGCCCGATTAGCTCCTTCAGTTCCAGTGAGCATAGTTGCCCCTGCCTGGCCGAATGATTGTTTGTCGATATTGGATGTTGCCATGATTGGTTGTTGTTAAATTATGCTTCTGTGAGGGTGTAGCGGTATTTGACGAAGTAGGTCAAAGTAACCTGTGTGTCACTGTCATACCCACTCGACCCAGCTACTGATAGATCTTTTTTAGTAACGCCGTCTAACTCATAAACTGTTCCCGTGGTGGTTGTGTCTAATTCCAAGATATAGGTGCCGGAATCATCGCCCGCAGTCGAAGCCACCATATACGCTGTTCCAACAGTGGCCGCATCATCGAGAACAATAGCGCCTGCTGACGACGCGCTAGTTATCCCTTTTCCAGATATAGTGGCGGTAGGGCATTTCACATTGACGGGGTGATCTGGGCCTACAGATATAAGATTAGCCACCCCTGCGGGAATACTAATGTCGTAGGCACTTGTGTCCATGCTAACACTCAAAGCCCCATAGTTGTTGTTATTTTTAATGAGTAACAAACCTTCAGCCCCATCAATAGTCCCCACATCAAGGGCCGCACCAGCCACTAGCGCAACGGCGGCTCCCGCAGAATACTCATGTGATTTATGAGAATAGGTGAGCGTAGAGGCTGTTGTGTTAAAAGACTCGTTGTGAGTATGCGCCCCGTAGGTCAGGGAAACAGATCCTGATATGTTAGTGGACATACGTTAAAACAGTCTACGATTTCTAACTAAAAGTGCAAGGCTACTAAGGCATCCGCTTTTCTACCATTACCATGAACCCACCGGTAACTGGATCGGGCTCATCACGGCCATGTTTACCGTGACTGCTCATAACGTAGTCGCGGACAGAATCGAGATAGTCGGTTGCCAGGATGATCTTTTTTTTAACCCATTCCTCTTCCAGATGGGGGGTAGAACACTTGGAAAAATGTTCCAACAACTCACACGCATTCTGATGGGCGTTGGTCAACTGGTGGATGACCATCTTATGGGCGTCGTCAACGTGACCCCCGTGCGGGTGCTCCTTTTTATGGGGAGCACCCGCCTCGGGAGAATCCACGGAAACCATGCCCTCGTCTTTATACATAGTCGAACCGACGATAAAGTTTCAGGGCAAATTGATTATCCGTCATGTCGCCTTGGCCACCTTGCTCGGCAAGAAGTTGCTCGATCTCCCCCATTTTCCTGCGGTCCATACTAGACTTAGGGTCAAAAGGACCGCCGTGGGCAACTTTAAAAAGCTCTTCTAGACTACTCGAAGATGGTTGAGGCGAAGCAGTAGGAACTTCAGCAGAAGATACGGCGTCCTCCATTCCTTCGGGAAGATCTTGGTCAAAAGCCGTGTCATACTCTTCTCCTGTAGGATCTTCTAAAGCGGTCGGAGACCCTTCTTTGATGCCCGCGAGCATACGGTCTTTAGCGGTAGTGCGAGGCAGTTGTTTAGGGGTGGGCTTCTCAGCGGGAGTCTCAGCGGGAGTCTCAGCGGGAGTCTCAGCGGCAAGGTCAGCGGTAGTCTCAGCGGTTGTTTTCGCCGCAGAGGCAGCAGCTTTTCGGGCGGCTTCACGATCCGCCTTCATCTTCTCGCCCGCAGCTTTGGTCTCAGCCAACATCTTGTCGGCCTTGATGCGCTCGGCTACTTGGGCATCCGATTCAGGAGGATCAACTGTGAAGTCTTCGTCGTCGTCAACTTCAATACCCGTTGCGTCAGTAAACTCTCGGCGTTTCTGAGCCATCCGCTTGTCTGCGTTGTAATAATCATCAGCAGAAACCGCCTCGGTGTATTTAGCAGCAGGGTCGGGTTTAACATCGGCTAAGGCTTTTTCGCGTTCGGCCTCCATCTCAGGAGAATCCAAGCGAGCAAGAAGCTCCGCAGTCGTCTCAGGCGCTTCCCCGCTCTCAGGGAATTGCCGCTGCTCAGTCAAGAGGGCTTGGATGTCGCGGAGGTTCTTCAAGGCTTGTACTTCCGGTGAAAGTCCAGCGGGAGTGTCTTTAGTAGCCATCGCGTCCCCCAATTTGCCCTGCTGAAATCTAATGAAATCATCAATAATCTTTGGGTCTTTCTGCACTTGGGCAAGAAAGGATTCCATCATCGACCGCATTTTACTGACGGCATCGCGCCTCGCGGGGCCGGTTACGCCAGTTGCCGCTTTGTTAGCGGCTTTATACAGGTCCGTTGAGCTTTGTCCGCTCCGCAAATAATCTTCTACGGCTTCAATAAAACTGGGTGAGTACTCACCATATTCTCCTACAGGCATGATAAAAAGTGGTTAAAAGAAATCCCGAACCCCGAAGGGTGATCCAGGGTTCGGGATTAATGGTTAAGGTTGAGGGGGTGGGATTACTGTGCGGGAATCAGATCAACGTAGTCGTTAATGTCGATGACATTAACAAGAAGGACAAGCTGGCCTGTAGTTGCAGTGCTAAGGTTTTGGCTACCTCCGTTAGTAAACGTAACACGTAGCAAGTCTGCGTCTGTAGGATCGCTCACGGCTGAAGCGGCATCTTCCGCAGGAGTTTCAATGGCGTCACCACTATTCTTGGTGATCCCCACAGTTTTCATATCCAGATTATCAATGTAGTCGTCAAGGTCTTCATCCTGAATTCCGACATCAATAACCGCCGTTCCACTAGGGTTAAACGCTTTTGTCACAACAACAGCAGCTTTATCAACACGATGAGTAGATGAAAAGGTGAGTAGATCAACAGTAGTAGAGGTAGCATCAACAGCGTATGACGCGCTATCGAAGTTAAACAACCAAGCGTGGCTATATCCTCCCAAAATCTGGGCAGCGGGAACCTGTTGAATCAGGCTGCTCGCACCAGAATCTTTGTTAGAAATAACAAGGCTATCGTTAGCTGCAATGGCTACGTTTTTAACGAGCGTGGTGGTATCATCTAGAGTAGGCATAGTCGTAGAGTGGGTTATGCGCGGGGTAGCAGTGTTAAGCCGCTACCCCGCACAAGTTATGAACCTACGCAGCAGGGGTGCTGCTGGTGCGCTTGAAGAGGATGACGTAACCGAGGTCAGTCTTGATCGGCTTGGAAGCGGAAGCAAGAACACCACGGAAGAACCCGAGAGTCCCATCTGGATTTGCGTGTTCGTGCAAAATATTTTTCCATTTCCACTCTCCCTTATATGAGACGGGATCGAACTTGATTGCACCAGCGCCAGACAGAGGAGCAGGAATCTGGGACTCCATAACCTCGGGGTGGATGATGTAAGCAGCTTCGTAGTCAGCCGTGTCGTAAGACCCGTTCATGGTCACCACGCCCGCGCTCGAAATCGAGTAAGGCGAGACGGCAGTGGCAAGGCCCGTATCCGCAACAGTGAAGCGGGGGGCCATGTCGTCAACCAAGTGGTAGAATCCACGGAACGACTTCTCGACACCAAGAGGTGCGATCAGGTCGCTGACCTTCGCATTGTTATAGCGAACGTCGTCGCGGAATCCTGCCTCAGTCTGAAGCTGGTAAGAAGCCTCGGAAGAGAGAACAAGTCCGAAGACCGGACGACCATTCTCGCGGCCATAGGCATTAGACCCGCCGCCCTTGCGGACCAGGCTGTAGTAAACCTTGTCCATAATGGCGTTGGAGATGTTAGCCAATGACTCACTGACGTTGGTAGTCTCGGAGGCGTTCGTGGTGTTCTCGATATTAACAGCACTCGCAGCAGTCCCGTGAGCGAGCATGAGCCCCTCAAAGTTCTCGTCTGCGGTAGTGCTGCCGTCACCGGAATCAATAGTAGAACTCTTGATCGTGGTTCCAGTGGTCTCGCAAAGAACGAGGTTGGCAGCAAGACGCTCAAACTCGTCGCGGTAACGCTGCTCCCAAGTGAAACGGGTAGCCTCGGTCATGGTGTCCATGACGGCGCGGAGTTGATCCTGACGATGGGTGGCAAACCGAAGGTCTTCCAGCGAGATGCGGGGAGATTCGATGATGGCCCTACTCAGGCTGTATTCCTTGAGTTCCTTGGTGATGGTAAGGAAAGAGCGGTTGCTCCCGCCGACGCCAGCAGTTTCAGTCAGCGTGTCCTTCAAGGAGTCGCCGCCTTCAGTAACAGTGTTGAAGGCGTTAGCCGAGCCTTGCTGAGTTCCAACAGCGGCCCAGTTAGTGCCTGCGGCCCCACCGTCAGAGACAGTCGGGATAGCGCGGTCGTAAACCAGAGTCGCGAGTTGGTAACCAAGCCCGTCAGGGAAGGTTGTTTGTTTAACAAGATTGATCCAGGGAGAAGTGTGGAGAACACGCTTGTGGATGTCGTTTCCAATGCGGTTCGCCTCTTCGGCCAAGATCGTATTGATGGCAGCGGTTCCATCCGTGCCAAGAGTAAAGTCAGAAGCCATGATAAAAAGAAAGGTTGTGCCTCCGCTACGAGCGGGGCGATTAAAGGAGGGTTCGGGTGACTGTCCCTTCTGTAGAACTAATTATGTGGCTAGAGCAACCAGGCAGTCTGTAAATGTTTGGAACGCAGCCCAAGGCAACTTGTAGAACTATTTATGGCTAGAGCAACCAGTCGCCGTATTTGAAAGCATTCTATTAAAGAATGCTAAATTGTCAACAGGGGAATTACTCGCCTGCGGTCCCCTTCAAAGTGTAGAGATCCTCGGTCAGCTTGCTGACCTGCTTCTGTAGTTCTGAGATATGAAGATCCTGCCGTGTATCCGAGGGGAGTTCGCCACTGCCCCATTTGCCACTTGGCCATTTTTCCACAAAATCCGAGTTTTTAGCCACATCACGGCCCATCATCTGGATTTGAAAGTCGTTATGCTGAACCTGAGAATTGAGGGTGGAGGCCCACCAGACGATCCCAGCCGCTTGAACGGCGAGTCCCGCGTAAAGAGCTATCTTGGAATCCGGTTTAGAGTCGGTAGCCATTGCGGGACCATTTTCCCACATGGCCCGTCAAGGGTCAAGGTGGGGCTAACTGCTCAAACCCCGCGCAGAAAAGGCCGCGTCTACCTTTTCCGCAAAGGAAAGGCCGTCGTCAGCCGCTCCAGCAACACTGCCAGAAGAAGGACTAGAACCAGACATCGTCGGTTCCGCACTCTCGTATTCCGCCAGCCGGTCAGTCAATGTGGCATTCTCAGCCCGCATCGACATATACTCGCGCACAACCGCAGGGAGCAATTGGGCCGAAACAGAATTAAATGAAGAATCTACAGGGTGCATGACCGAAGGGTCCACCGAGGCCGCTTTTTCCTGTATTGCGCCTAGATCAAGCCCTTCAATCCCAGAAAGGAACGGTAGCTTCTGCTGGACACGCTCGACAACATTCCTGGCCACATTCTGACGCACGGCCAGCCTCTCAGCCGCTTCCTGCTGCTCCCGCTGTTCATCCAACAAGGCCGCTTCTTTTAAGGCTGCATCCGCGTTTTCTACCAAAGAATTCCGCTTTTCGAGGATCGGGTCGATCTGGTCGATCAATCGGTAAATCTTGGCTCGGTCCCTGTCCGTGGCGTCTTGAAGAAGATCGCCAAGTTGTGTGTCCTGCTCGTCTTGGTCGGCCAAAGAGATCACTTCGACCAAGGATTCTGTGTCAACAGAGTATTTTTCCGCAATTTGTTGAGCTTCTTCAACTATTTTGCCCAGGGGCTCGGCAACAGCGGTCTTGTATGCCTCCGTGTTCTCCAGATTATTAAACATCTGAGTTTGCTCGTAAGCCGCAATTTTTTCTCGGAGCGCCTCTACATCCGCGCTGTCCGCTGCTCCGGTCAATTCCTTGATCTGTTGCTCGTATTCTTGGTGCTTCTGGCGCAAATTATGAAGCTCCGAAGAGGTCTCTTTCAACTCAGACTTCAACTGCTTGAAACGAGACGCCGCCTTGGGAGTCCAGTCGTCCCCAATATTCTCAGTCAATGGGTCCGTAGGGTCAAAGGGGTCTTCCTCAACCGCGACCGGTTCGGGCGCAGACTCCGGTTCAGGCGCAGACTCCGCTTCAGGCGCAGACTCCGGTTCAGGCGCAGGGGCTTCGCCAGACTCCAAATTAGCAAACGCCTGGTCAATCGCGCTAGCAAATGAATCCGCCGTCTCAGGGGCAGCGTCAGGAATTTCCGAGGTTGCCTCGGCTACAGGGTCTGCGGCGGGAGCTTCAGCTTCAGCCGGTGCTTCACTCGATGTGGGTCCACTCATCTACAGTAATATTAGGTTGTTTCTCTGAAGGGATCTTCGTCAGTTTATGCAAATCATTGATAGCATCACGGTAGCCTGCATACCAAGCATGGCGCATCCCATTGCTTTCAGTATTCTGCAAAGTATTAAACGACGGTCCAGCTAATTCTTTAAGCGTAGCCGCCGCCTTCTGAAAAGCCCCCGATTCCAATATCTCCTTCAACTCCTCAACAGAAGCACGGTCTTGATACCACCGGTCCAGAGGAACAGGGGGAGTAATAGGTTTTTGTTTAGGCATTATTTATGTAGTTCTCGGAATAATTGGGTGAAGGCTTCGGCAACCATCGATGGGACACATCCGTTACCTAAGAGTCGGAGCCGGTCGGTTCGATTAGCCAAGGCGCACATAGCTGAGTCCACCCCACCCACGGTAGCCCCATCAACTGCTCCACCCAAGACGGATTCAGTTTCGCTGACGACTCTAGGCTCTTCCCACTCGCGCTGTGGTTCTCCAGGCAAACTTGGCCAACATACTTGTGGACTTCCCGACCCAAGAGACAGTTCGACGGGACATTCCGGCAACTGTCCGCTGTCCCGTCCTTCCAGTCGCGACTCGTTGGCGTGGGCCAGGATAAAGACGCGCTTTCTCTGGTGGGGTGCGCCGACTTCGCTCGCTGTAAACAGCCCGAACGCACAAGTATAATCTTCTCGTTCCAACTCTCTAAGGACATGGAGCAATACCGGCGTTCCCGCTGGGTCTGCCCAGTTGTCGGATTTGAGGAAACTTGTGATGATCCCCTCGACGTTTTCGAGGAAAACGTACCTTGGCCGAATAACTCTAATTGCATTTTTTATGTAGGGGAACAAGTTTCGGGGGTCGTCGTCGGCCTCGCGACCCCCGGCAACAGAGAATGGGGTGCAGGGAAACCCTCCACTGATAATCTCAAGGTTGATCGGAAATGATCCCAATGGCAGGGTCTTAATGTCCGTCCACAAAGGTGCCGCATCCAAACCTCCCGCTTCCATCTGGCCAACCAAAGTCGCGACGGCGAAGGCTTCGATCTCCACATAAGCGACTGTTCGGCAATTCGGGAGAACTCTTCGGAGTCCGAGGTCAATTCCTCCGTATCCTGAACAGAGCGATAAGTGTCTAATAACTGGCGGGGTAGAATCCACACGGCAGGACGCTAAAGTAGATTATTCTTTTCTTCAAGGAATTTAAGATAAAAAATGCGCCCCATGAGTGCTGTGATCGATGTCGGAGACTACTGGCCGCAGATTAAAAAAATAGCGTTGCAAGAAGTCGCCAGGAGAAATCTAGAGGAAGTCCAATCCAGACTAAGCCAGATGCCCCGAGACAAGGAATACGAAGAACTATATAGCCTCCTTCAGGAAACCATCGGCATCATTCCACTTCTCGGGAAGCACGTTCCTCCAATAACATTGCCTTCGCCAAAATCGCGTAGTTGATTATGTCGTGGCAGGCGTCTTCAACACTCTCATCGGGGACTTGAAGCTCATCGTCGTTAACAAAGGAGCGTATGCGCTGGATTTTGTCGAGAACGCGCATCAACAACCCGTGGACCGGATGAATGCCAATCACCGTGCTGCTTTTAAAATTAGCAAACGGGTCGGTCGCGTCCTTGCCCCCAGTGTAGTCGGAGTTTTTCGTCCGCATGATGTCCTTGCAAAGTTTGCAGGTCTCATCGTGCAGGGTAAGTAGTTCTTTAGAATTCACTGTCTTCGCGGAACTCTAGCGCAGCCTTGGCGTCTCGTATAGCCATTTCCTGATCATGTTTCTTCTGCTTTAACGCCATGTCCAACTCGGCCTTCTCTTGGGCAATCTGCATCTTAACCTGATGGTCAGCCATACGCGCATCAACCTGCCCCTGCTCCGGTTCGCCACCGCCCTGCTCTTCCGCCATCTGAGCTTGATCGCGTTGTAGCTTCTGGGCAGCTTTCATTGTGTTGTTGATCGCTTCTTCAGCGAATTGGAGAACCTGCTTCGTCTGCCCAACCAGACTTTCGAGCGCGGGGTCGCCCGCCGCCAATTGCACCGTCTGGCTGATGTGCTCGTAGAATGCCTGCAAGATGGGCAACGCTTGCATCGGGTCTGCTTCTCCGACATTTAGTTGTTCGATTAGCTGGTTAAGTGCGGGGACATGGACTTCCAAGTGAGTCCCGTGAAGTTCATTGCCCACAACGGGAACCGGCTGTCCCGCCATAAGTTGCTGGTTCTCGAAGTAGGCAATTTTAAGATCAACAGTCGGACGCTTCTCAACTTCCGCAGGAACATACCGGTCAGCCAGGTCATGGCCCACTCGGGTCGATACAATGTCGCGGGTCAGGTTGCGGCGACCAACGTCGTCAAACTGACCACTGATTCCCTGCAACTCGCGCAACGCAACCATCCGGTTCGCATGGCTCCCGTTCCCTATGGAACGAACAGCCTTCGTGCGGTCAACATCCAACGTCTTGATAAAATCCTTCGGGATACCACGGGCCTCGCAACGATCATAGAAATCCTTGATCGCGGTGTCGGGCTTCTTCGTAGTAACAACC
>CEUS01283403.1_pt1 | contig 14203 bp, 16 predicted proteins | sample 427031 | NCBI WGS metagenome assembly CEUS01 (sample SAMEA2622837, study PRJEB7988) | marine metagenome | biome: marine biome (ENVO:00000447); feature: marine epipelagic mixed layer (ENVO:xxxxxxxxx); material: "saline water (ENVO:00002010), including plankton (ENVO:xxxxxxxx)" | depth 140 m | reverse complement strand
GATTTGCAGCAGGAGATACTCCTAAAAAAAGTATAATTCCAGGATGCTTACCATTTAAATTAGGTTTGTATATCTGTACGGTTACATCATCCGAACCAATATTGAATTTTTCATTAGATACAATTGGGTTACTCTGTCCAAGTTTTATCGAAGGTAATTGTGGTAATACTTGGGTGATAAAAAATACTGAGCGAACTTTTACCTGACCATGTTCGGTACCAAGAGCCCATATGGGAAACAACAATACAACCGTAATCAATAAAATTAAAAAGAATCTACTAATCATTGATTAATCTTTTTATTCCATGAATCCCTTAAAGCAACAATTTGATTAAATACAAGTCTAGATGATGTCGTATCCTTATCAATAACAAAATAACCATTTCTTTCGAACTGGCACTTAAATCCAATTTTTTCATCCTTTAAATTAATTTCAACTTTACTGTTTTGGATTTCTATAAAAGAATTTGGATTCAGCGATGAAAGAAAATCATCATCAAAATCAGGATTCTCAACATTAAATAAACGATCATATTTCCGAACATTTACGTCGATTGATTCCTTAGCCGAAACCCAATGAATGGTTCCTTTAACTTTTCTATCATCTGGTGCATTACCACCTTTTGTATCAGGATCATATGTACAGTGAACGGCAGTAATTTCTCCAGTAGTATCATCTTTATCAAATCCGACACAGGTAATGAAATATGCATACCTAAGTCTAACTTCATTACCTAGGTAGAGACGATAATATTTTGAGGGAGGGTTTTCTTCAAAATCACTTCGTTCTATATATAATTCTTTCCCGAACGGTAGTTTTCTTGTTCCAAGTTCAGGTTTCATGGGATTATTTACTGCATCAAGATATTCAATTTGAGGGGATGGATAATTATCAATAATCACTTTTATTGGATCTATAATACCCATAACTCTAGGAGCATTAACATTCAAATCCTCACGAATACAATGTTCAAGTAACGAAAAATCCACAGTGTTTTGACGTTTGGCAATTCCAATAATTTCACAGAAATTTCTAATCGATTCAGAAGAGTAACCTCTTCGCCTAAGTCCTGACAAAGTAGGCATCCGAGGATCATCCCATCCAGTAACATATCCTTCTGTCACCAATCTATTTAGTCTTCTTTTACTTAAGACAGTATGACTAAGATTAAGACGAGCAAATTCTATCTGTTGTGGATGATGGATACCCAAAGCATCGATTATCCAATCATATAGTGGGCGGTGGTCTTCAAACTCCATAGTGCAAAGTGAATGGGTAATCCCTTCAATCGAATCAGATTGACCATGAGCAAAATCATACATTGGATAAATACACCAATTATTTCCAGTGCGATGATGGGTAGATCGCATAATCCTGTATAATATTGGATCACGTAAATTAATGTTGCCAGAAGTCATGTCTATTTTGGCACGTAATACTCGAGACCCATCTGGAAATTCACCATTTTTCATTTTTTGAAACAATGCCTCATTTTCCTCAATTGATCTATCTCGGAAAGGACTATTTATACCTGCTTCAGTAAGAGTGCCTCTTTGATCTCTGATTGTTTCATGTGATTGGTCATCAACATAAGCAAGATTCTTCTGAATAAGTTTTATTGCAAAATCATAAAGTTGATCAAAATAATCTGACGCATAATATAAAGAGGAACCCCAATCCCAACCTAACCATTGAATATCTTCTTTAATCGAATCAACAAATTCTTGTTCTTCTTTACTAGGGTTAGTATCATCAAATCGTAAATGACACTGTCCTCCAAATTCATCAGCTAAACCAAAACTCAAACAAATAGCTTTAGCATGTCCAATATGCAAATATCCATTCGGTTCAGGGGGAAAACGAGTAATAATTTTGTATGAATCAGAGCTTTCATTCATATCAGTGATTATTTTATCTCTGATAAAATTTGATTGTATGTTTTCCATATTTATACCTAGTAATTACCTTCATGCATCGGTTTTTAACATATGAATTATACCCAAAACACTACTAATCTGACAAAAAAGACACTAAATAAAATTGTAATTCTATTCGAGGCCACCCATTTTACGAATTATAAAAAATTCATTATGAGATACTGGAGTGATAGATAATCTTGCATATTTAAGTAATCCCATATCTTTTAGTTCACTAGTATTTTTTATATCCTTTAGTGATATCTCATGTAATAGTTTTTCAATTGGTTTTATATCAACCATAAACCATATAGGATTATCTGGAAGACTTTTTGAGTCAAAATGATTTGAAGTTTTATCCAATGCTGTAAAATCGGGATATCCTGATCGCACTACTTCCGCTATACCAACAATACAACTAGGTTTTGAATTCGAATGATAAAAAAGAATCTGATCTCCAACTTGAATTTCATCACGTAAAAAATTTCTTGCTTTGTAATTACGAACTCCATCCCATTCAGCAATCTTGTCGAAAATGAGATCATCCCAAGAATATGAAGAGGGTTCGGATTTAAATAGCCAATATGACATATGCATTCTCGCTTGAAATAATTCAATTTATAGAATAATACTTTATATCATATAGAATTTATAATATTAAATGCTATCCTTTTTCTAAAATGGAAAGATCAATTAAATGAAACTTTTTGATATAAGTATTCCAATTTCCAATAAAACACTTGTATATAAGGATGATGTTCCATTAGAAATCCAAAAAAAGATTACAAAAATTAATAATGGTTCGATTACAACAAGTAATATATCAATGAGCAGCCACACAGGCACACACATCGACGCACCGCATCATTTTTTTAATGATGGAATCACAATAGATGAAATCAATCCAGAACTATTTATTGGCTCAACATATGTAGCTGAAATTCTTGACCACGATGAGCAAATAGGAGAAAAACAAATAGAAAACATCACCATACCTAATGGCATTTCAAGAATATTGTTTAAGACCAATAATTCGACGTTATGGAAAAAACATGAAGTTCAACCAAATTTTACGTCGCTTTCGCTTTACGCTGCCGAATGGCTGATAAATAATAATATCCAATTGGTTGGTATAGATTATTTATCTGTTGATACTTTTACTGCCAGTAGTTTTCCAATTCATCAGAAACTTTTAAAAAATAATGTGATTATTTTGGAGGGATTAGATTTAAGCAAAATTTCTCAAGGGATTTATACACTAATTTGTTTCCCTCTAAATATCATTAGTGGTGACGGTTCACCAGCACGAGCAATATTAATTGAAGAATAAATAAGTATTAAACTAATAATTTCAATGAGCGATTAAAAAAGAGCACTAACAACGAAATAGTGGTTAATGCTAAACCCATGAATAAAATTGCAATCTCAATAGAGAAATATTGGCTTATCAATGTTATTGGCAAAACGGCTCCAGGCATCAATGACCATCCCATTCCTTGAATACTCATGACTCTTCCACGAAAAGCTTCATCTGAATATTCAACCATCAGGGAATTTGTAAATGTCATTCTAGCAGCCTGAATTAGACCCATTAATGCCATCCCCAATAAACCTATCCAAAAAACAGGGTAAATATTTCCGACCAATGAAAAAGCAATTAATAAAATTCCGGAAATACTTCCAGTGGAAGCTAGAATTATTCCCCGATTTCCAAGTTTACCTAGAAATGCAACAACCATAGCCCCACCCAAACTACCAACACCTATTGCACTAAGCAGCCATCCTAAACCTTCAGCATCTACAGAAAACATATCTTTTGCAACAATTGGAATTACCATACGTAAAGGCATTGCAAATATCAAACTGGAAAAAGACAAAATGATTAGAGTAAGCAATAAAGCATTCTTGCGTACATAGTTTATACCTGCAGTAAATTCAGCTACAACATTGTTTCCTCTAGATGCAGGAGAAAAACTAGGTAAAAAGGCAGTGAGCACAATTGCAAACAAGTACATGGCAGCCATTAAATAATAGGTATAGGCAATTCCAATACTTTCGATTAAAATTCCTGCTAGCGAAGGAAAGGCGATATTAGTAATACTGATTCCAACTGAATTAAGGGCAATAGCATTCATCACCCATTTCCGCCCAACCAATTGAGGAATTAATGCCTGACGTGCAGGCATAACTAACGGCATTATCATGCCCTGTGCAAACGAAGCTATGACTAAGTGAATCCAAGTAATTACTTCAAACGAAATTAACAATCCAACAATAATCGCCAATATAAGTGCAATAATTTGACCTATCTGAATGAGCAATCTTTTGTCCATCCTGTCAGCCAATACACCACCAAGTAAAGAAAATAAAACAGCTGTAATTGCTCCACTTGCAGCCACATAACCTACTCTCGAAGCTAATCCCGTAAGATCATACGCTAGGTACCCTCTGGACAATAATTGCATTTGCATTGCACCCATATGCAAAAGAAGACCGAACCAGTAATATCTATATGTAGGAATGCTAAGTGAAGAAAAGGTAGCAGATAATCTGCTCAATTTTGTACCTTTCTATACGAGTTGTATAGTGAATGCATAAATTACTCTACATTTCATAGATCATTAAGTAAAGGATTCCAAAACGATGGTACGACCACATTGGATATCAGATCATCCCCCTGCTTGCACATGCTCAGAATGTGAGGACAAAAGAATATTTCAACATGATCATGGAAAAAAAATTGGCAGAAATTCAATTTGTCCGTGTGGAAGCGAAAAGAAATACAAAAAATGTCACGGTGCCTGAAAAATTAATCGTGGATTTTTACTGGTGGGGTTGCCAGAAGCTGTAGTATTGCACCTATACCACAACCTACTAATAAAATAATTAATGCTGGATTATATGTTCCATAAACATCAAATATCCAAGCTGACCAAAGTGGGCTTAACCCTGGTCCAAGAAGATTCAATGGAGTAAGCACTCCTCTTATTGTTCCTTGAAAAAATCTTCCATAATAATTTGACCACATAACATTTTGAACAACAGCAGTAGCTCCAGCACCAATTCCATATAAAATTGTATATATTAATAGCTCTGAAAAATCCTGAGCAAACCATAATGTTCCTATAGCAATGGCAGCTATACCAAGACTACTTGCTGTAACAAACCTAATTGGAATTTTCTCACACAATATTCCCCAAAAAAACTTTGAAATCAAAGATACTGTGCTGAAAGAAGTAGCCAATAAGCTAGCAGCTTCAATGCTTAACCCCTTATCGGTAAATAACGCTACTTGATGAAGTGCTAATACACCAATAGACATCCCCATTAAATTGAATGAAATAACCATAAACCACAAACTTCTTGTTTTGATAGCTTCCTTTAATGTCCAATTATTCTCACGGATTTCATTTTGAGAATTATTTTTCTCATCGTTAACTATCTCGATACCATCAGGAAATAATCCAATATCCTCAGGTTGACGTCTCATAAATAATAATGAGCCTGGCAAAATAAGTACCAATGGTAATATTCCAAGAATCATCCATGCAGATCGCCAGCCAAAACTACTAATCAGAAAAGCACATAAAGGAACAAAGACAATACCTCCCAAGCTTCCACCAGTAGCTAAAATGCCCATCGCTCGTCCTCGATATCGAATAAACCATTTGGCAACTACTGAACCAGCTACAATATGACCAGAAACTACTCCTTGGCAAAGACCCCAAAATATTCCACCAAATAAATAAAACTGCCATACTTGATTCACTATTCCAGATAAAACAAGGCTAGCAAACCCGATGATAGCTGCAGAAACATACAGTAATTTTGGACCATACTCTCTATCAACAAATGGTCCGATAACTGGTCCAAGAAATGCCATAATTAGAGCACGTAAGGTCACAACACCTGAGACTGCAGTTCGTGACCACCTTAAATCAGAACTCATAGCTTTTAAAAAAACGCTAAGTCCATATGCTCCAATTCCAGTTCCAGTGAATGAACCAGCTATAGCCACAGCTAAAATAATCCAACCACGAAAAATCTTTGGTTTTTGTTTTTTTTGATTCATAACTCAATAATCTAAATTTCAGTTATTGTAAAACCAAAATTTTCTCCAAAACTTCCAGTACCATGTAACTGCAATTATTACCGGACCCATTGTCCACCAAGCTGAATAACTATAAATCGCAACTTGATCATGAGCTCCGAAATTTGATGTGTCCAATGCAAATCCTGACAAAATTATCAACTGGGCAAATAGTACAACAAGAGTAAGTATAATGAAATTTGTTATGGTATAAATATATTTGTCATTTGGTGTGGCAATAACGACTGATGAAACTATTACTAGACCATAATAAAAAGAGAAATTATGAACATTTAATATATTAACATTCGGTCCAATGTGAGTATTTTCCCTAGATAACACAAAACGATTCCCTTCTGTAATTACGTTTACATCAAGATAACTAAATGGATATGACATTAGCGTGTCTATAGCACTCGATAACTTATCAGCTAACCCTATAAATCCTACTATGGATAGTAATACTATGAAAAATATAATTTTAATGTGTGTGTAAATACCAATATAACTCATAAAGAATTCTCTCTAAAAATCCAGCACCCCCAAATGAAAATTGCTGAAATAATCATCATCGGTTGCCAAATCAATACATGGATCATATCAAAATATTGAGTATTAAAACTTAAGAGAAAAAATAAACTGGTTAGTCTAATCATATTTATCAATGAAAGAAGAAAAAAAGCTATTACTATAATATAAAGTTTCTTTTTCATATGAACAGGAGTGATTATTGCTCCAATTATTAACACCATAAGGGGTGCTGTAATTGTACACTCTGGAATAATTCCAAATCGAGTAGAGTCAGCTATAACCCATGATCCATTAACAGTGGGTTCCTTACCTAAAATTTTAAGTGACCAGAATAATAATTTAGCTGTTATTTCGCTTGTAATAATTCCCAAATTAGTAATCAAATAAATCGAGTACCATTGAAGTGCTATGTAAAGAGCAAATGCACCAATAATTATTCGTTTCAGACTAATGTTCATACAAGAATCCAAGCTTTTATTACATTAAGGATATAATATGATTCATTATTATATTTTTTTAATGGTAAAGTAAAATTGAAAAATAAAACCATCATTATAACTGGAGCAACTTCAGGAATTGGATATGAAGCTGCAATTGAACTTTCACGTAGAGGTCATTCAATTATTGGCATCGGAAGTTCAACAATAAGTTGTAAAAGAGCAGCAGAAAATTCTAGTAAGGATTTTTCAGGTAATACTATTACATTCTTCCCATGTGACTTAAGCAAACATGAAGAAATTTATAATTTAGCGAATTTATTATATGAAAAATATGAAGCAATTAATATTTTAGTTAATAATGCAGGTTCTATTTTTCTGAAAAAGATTTTAACGAATGAAGGTATAGAAAAAACGTTCTCTGTTAATTACCTTGGCCATTTTTTATTTACTAGATTAATGTTAAATAAAATAATTGCCTCAGATAACCCCAAGATTATAAATGTTTCATCAGTTGCCTACAAAAATGCTCAAATCAATGATGATGATCTAATTGATCCAATTCGTTATTCTCCAATGAAAGTTTACAGAAGATCAAAATTAGCACAGTTATTATTTACAAGATATCTCGGTAATGAGCTTTCAGATTCTCGTGTAATAGTTGTTTCAATGCATCCAGGTATTATTGCTACAAAAATATTATCTCGTAACGAGAGATGGGGAGGAACACTCACTAAATTATTCAAATTAATAGGCAAATCACCAAAAAAAGGAGCGCAAACGATTATCTATCTTGCATCTGCAACAAACAATCAATTAATTTCAAAACAATATTATGTCAATTCAGAAATTGAACAATTACTCCCGCATGCAACAAATGACGAAGATGCAAAAATATTATGGGATATGAGTTCTAAATTATGTAATCTACCTAGCGATCTTCCTCAGAATTAAATTTCTGTATTGAATTAACTAAATGATTAACCAAATCCTTTATAGATCGATCTTTTGGATAATTTTCTGGTGTTTCACTAGAAAGATCAGTGGATGCAATTAATCGATATACATCTGCAGCCCCAAAATGAAACCCTGAAGTCATACCTATGGACGAAAATGTATGTGCAATCTCAAGCATTTCTCCAGAAAATCGTTCAGCTGTTGTTGGAATCTTATTCATATTTTGTATTCGACTAAATACCGATTTCTGGCTATATTCAAGTTCGGTAATTAACTCATCTGAAATCCCAAATAGATTACTCACCATAAGTGAAGCCAAGTATAATGCACTGGTACCCTTTGTTATTCCTGCATAGCACATCTTCATTCCTGATGCACTACCTATCATTTCCCCAATAGGAACAACTTTTATACCATTACCATCTAGATCCATTATCAAATCTAGATCCGGTCCACTTACATATAATCTTGGAATATCATTATTATTTGGTGGAGGACCAATTATACCTGCATCAACAAATATTGAACCTGTTTCTACAATCATCTCAGAAATGCTTTTCACTGAATCGGGTGAAATTGCATTACAATCTACGTATATAATTTTGTGATTAGAATTTCGCAAAGTCTCAGAAATTATATTACCCACATTTTTTGCTTCTGAAGGGACTACTATTGAAAGAATAATGTCAGATTGATTAACTACTTCATAATAAGATCCAACATCTTCTATGTTTACATTCTTTGATAATAATTTTGTCCGATCACTTCTATCATCAAGTGATGATATAACTCGAATCCCGTTTCGAACCATATCACGACCAATTGCACTCCCCATTTCACCTGGACTTAAAATTCCAACTGTTACAGATTTACTTTGCACTTTCTCTCCTTATATATTTTATATCACATATTTATAGTTCAATTACAAATTTATATCTATCGATTATACTTAACTTATGTCAGAATCAAAAAATATCCCTCCTAGTTGGATACATAAAATTCCTTTTTTCTATGGATGGATAATACTTATTGTATGCTCTATAAGTGTTTTTACTTCAGGTCCAGGGCAAACTTACTCTGTTTCAATATTTCTAGAACCAATGCGCGGAGATTTGAACCTTGGCTTAACAAAAATTGCTGGATTATATACAACAGGTTCTTTAATTGCTGCATCAACAATGTTTCTCATTGGACGTCTTATTGACAAATGTGGTGCAAGAATACTGCTATCAATAGTTCCTATTCTCTTTGCCTTTGCTACAATATGGATGTCAAATGTAAATACTGCAACCCAACTTCTTTTAGGTTTTGCAATGATTAGAATATTAGGGCAAGGCTCGCTATCATTAATTCCTACAACCTTGGTTTCATTATGGTTTGTTCGTCTCAGAGGAAGAGCTATAGCATTAACTTCTCTTGGAATTACAGCAAGTCAGGCAATCTTTCCTCCATTAATCCATTATCTAATTAAGGGATATGGCTGGAGAAACGCATGGTTAGTTTTAGGATGTATCATTATATCAATCTTACTTCTTCCTGCTTTGTTATTTATTCGTAGAACACCTGAATCAATCGGACTTAATCCTGATGGAGACAAAAATATATCTTCTCTAACGAATGAAGATGACAATGAAGATTGGACATTATCAGAGGCTATAAAAACTCGAGCTATGTGGTTATTGATGTTTGCTGGTTCATCACAATCATTAATTGGTACTGCCCTAATTTTTTTGCAAGTTTCGATATTTGAAAGCAAAGGTCTTAGTACAGGTCTAGCTGCAAGTGTATTTGCAATTTCTGCCCCAATGGCTTTAATAGGATCATTTCTTGGGGGACTCACGGCTGAAAGAATTACAAATCGATATTTACTAGCGGCTGGACAAATTGGACTCTCACTAACAATGATATGGGTTCTAATAATTGCAAATCCATGGCAAGCATTACTATATGGCGGAGCTTTGGGGTGCAGTAGCGGATTTTTGATGTCAGTAAATAATGTTATTTGGCCGAACTACTATGGAAGAGGTAATTTAGGAAGCATACGAGGAGCTGCAACAACAGTTTCCATTGGTTCAGCAGCATTAGGACCACTGCCATTTGCATTTCTAATTGAATTAACAAATTCATTCACAAAAGCAGTAATTATTTTCTTGATACTACCATTAAGTTGTATCATTGCATCTTTACTTGCAAAAAAACCTGTTAAATTTAAACAGGAAAGTTAATTGGATTCCATAATAAAAGCAGCCTGAATAATTAGGCTGCTTTTATTATAATTGAAGTCAGAAATTCGATTATTATGCTACAAGTGTAGATTCTTTATCATTATTATCAGTAGTGTCAGCAGAAACAATTTCATCTGATATAACTGGTAAAAGCTCTTTAGTCATCCCACATTGTAAACATCGTAAAGCACCACCAGGCCAGCTACTATCAAAAATCATATCACCTGCACATTTTGTACATGCTTTATAATGCAATTTATTAGTTATACCTTTATCCAGAACCTCTGTGTTATACATTGTTCATCCTCCTCCTCATATAACTTAGTAAACTTAACTTGGGTAAGTTTACTAATCGTTGCATTATCCCGTCAACCGATATATAATAATAATTATTATCGAATATTGTGATATAGTTGATATTTATGGAAATTCGTGAATTAAGAAGCTTTGTAACAGTGTCTCAATTAAGAAGCATGTCAAAGGCTGCTGAAAAACTTATGCTTGGCCAACCCACAGTAAGCGGGCATATAAAAAAGCTCGAGGATGAACTCGGTTTCAACCTATTCGATAGAATAAAACGACCCATCCGTTTAACAGCTCCTGGTGATAAACTTTTTGAAATTGCTGAGCGACTTGTAAATGACCTTGAATTACTTAACGAAGATATTAATAAAATTGAAGAGGAAGCTCCGATAACAGTTGCTACCACTCATGAAATAATATCCCATGTCCTTTTTGAAGCAATTGCACATTTCAAATCAGACAATCCTAATGCTCATCTTAGAATCCGAACAAGAAGTTCAACTGATGTTCTTAAAATGCTTCAAGAAAACGAAGCAGATCTTGGAATTGTGCCACAAATAACTAGAGAACCAGAATTTCAATTCGAAGCGATGTTCCCATATCGATTTGTGCTCATCACATCCAAACATCATCCGTTGAGCAAAACACCTGTAATCACAGCCAATGACATTGCCGAATGGCCATTAGTACTCATGGGTTCACAAACATTTAGCAGGAGAATAGTGGAAGGTGAATTCCGACGAAAGGGACTTTCTTATGACATTATTCTCGAACTAGACAATATGGACTCAATTAAAAGTTATGTTTCCCAAGATATAGGGATATCTATTGGGCCTAGTATTGCAATTGAAAATTCTGACAAAGATGCGCTCAATGTCATACCATTAGACACGTTGCTACCAGTTGAACAAGCTGGCCTTGTAACATTACGAGGTAGAGGGTTAACCACTTCTGCGAGAAAATTTGTTGATACCATCAGACCTTACATGGCAAAAGTTTAATAAAATGCCTTTTGAAGCATTATTCCACAAATTGCAGCTAATAAACCAAGAATTATCGATGCTCCCAAATACATAATTCCTCGATAAACCTCACCACTACTTCCCATTTGAACAACTGAAACTGTAAGCGTTGAAAATGTTGTAAACGATCCAAGAAAGCCAACACCTAATATTAACCTTGAAGATTCAGCATACTGTCTATCTATTTGCCAATAACCAATCAATATCCCAAGCAAGAATGACCCTAGAACGTTAATGAAAAATATACCTAGAACTGATGACTCATTGAAATTTGAAATTAATCGATCAATAGCATATCTGGACACTGCACCTAGTGAACCACCTATAGCAACCATTATCAAAGAATACACAATTAATCGTCCAATCTACTACGTTATATCAAATAGAGGTTCTTTAGGATTTCCCGCGAATAAAGAAGCAATTCCTGCAAGAATCCATGAAATCGAAAAAACTATAAAAGCTATATTATACGAACCTACCCAGTCGTATATTAATCCTGCAAACACCGGACTTGCTCCACCTGTCCATCTTGTAAGTGGAGTTGCCCAACCACGAATTTCCCCTATATGGTCTCTACCAAAATAACTTGCCCAGGCAAGATTAAATAATGGTGGCATCCCACCCATGCCCAATCCATAAAAAATTCCGTATATTACTAGCGATGAAATGGTTTTTCCTGTAACGAGTATCCATAAAGACATTCCTGCCGAAACAAATGCTACAGCCATAACATATCTTACAGGAAATCGTTCCGCCAACATGCCCCAAGGAATTTTACCTATTCCAGCAAAAAGTGCTGCAATAGTTCCAATTGCTGCAGCTGTCCCAGCTTCAAATCCTTTATCCTCCATATATGCTAATTGATGCATTAAAACTGGAGGAAGCGATAATCCGCCAAGAGTTTGTGCTCCAATTAAAACCCAAAAAACTTTCGAGGAAAAGGATTGCTTCAGAGTATACGATCCGGTTATGGCTTCTGTTTTTATGATTGGATTACTACCCCTTGAAGATGAATCTCTTAGATTAGTATCCGAATCTCCATCTGGTTTAAGACCTACATCCTCAGGGCTTCTTCTCATAAAAATACCCCCAAGAGGAAGTATTGTCGTCAGCATAATAATTCCTAATATTACCCAAGCTAATCGCCAACCAAATTGATCAATGAGAATTGAAACAAGTGGAATAGCAATTACCCCCCCAGCTGATATACCCATAGTACCTATAGCGAGTGCTCGTCCACGTTTTCGTATAAACCATTTTGATACAATTGCAGGGCCAAGCAACATGCCTCCTAAGGCAGTCATTGCACCACCCCAGACAACACCAAATAATAAGTAAAATTGCCACAACGATTGAAGCCAATACATAACAATAAGTGCAAAACCAGCAATGATGGCACCAATAACCATCATAATTCTTGGCCCATCTTTTGTATCTGCAAATTTACCAACAATAGGAGATATAATAAGTGTTGTAACCATTCGAATTAATGCAACCCAAGATATTGCGCCTCTAGACCATCCCAGCCCACCAGAAGGGGAACTCAAATGACGCATGAAAACACCAAAACCGTATCCGCCAATACCTGCAGTCAACATGCTGTCCCAAAAAGAAACGAAAACTATGATCCAACCATAGAAAACTTTCTTAGGCCAAAAAGATGGAATCTTACCAACTATTTGAGAATTACTATATGTTGACATTCAAACCTCCCCTAGTTATCTAGGAGTCAAATTCAACAAGATTTCAGTTTTCACTTCATCTTCCAACCAAACAACACTTTTTGCTGTAGGTTTAGGAACATTAAGTTGTTCCCATGTAAATATTGTTCTTGCTACGACATAAACAACCGATCCATCATCACGTGCCTCAAATTCAAATTCAAGAGGGATTTCAGAATCAAGAATAGTTAGACTTCCACTGATAATTCCTGTCAAAACTTCACCGTTTTTAAATCCATCAGTTAGTTCCGGCAAGGTTGAAATAGCAAACTTTGCTGTCGGATGAGATCCAAACATGCGATTTCTAATATATCGATCACGATAATTCTGATCACTGGTTAAATTTTGCAAGTTAATAATTACTTCAAAAGGTTTCCCATCCAAAAAAACTTCACCATTAAGGGAATCAGTAATAACTACGGCGTCATTAGGTAATGGTAATCGAGACAATTGTTCTTTAACAGTAAATGTAGCTTTTGATCCTTGTGATACTACAAAGGTATAATCTGCATATTCTCCAGATGATCTTTCTCCTTCAGAAATCCCTATGCTGTCAGATTGGGTTTTAGCATTCTCGTCAGAAAGATTGTTATCTGAATCAGATTCGACAGATCCATATGTATCATCATATGAATCTGAATACACAGATGAGACACTTGAAGATGATGAACTCGAGGTAGTTTCAGTTGATGAGCAAGAAATAAGAATGGTAAAAGAGATAATATATATGGAAATAGACATTCCAAAAATATTTTTCAATCTAAATCTCCTTAAATAATTAATTAAAAACAGGTGGCAATTCTAGTCTTCCACTCGGACCATCACTAAACCCTACTAAAGCAAAGGCAAGTAGCAATGAAAAAGTGATCAAAGAAAATGACCACCTCCACTGTCGAATTAGTAAAGTATTAGAAATCAGAACCGTTCCTAATCGTAATATTAACAAATTAGTTAGTAATATAGGAAATCCGAAACTAATCGATCGCTCTATTTGCATTTC
>CEUS01114840.1_pt1 | contig 14213 bp, 12 predicted proteins | sample 427031 | NCBI WGS metagenome assembly CEUS01 (sample SAMEA2622837, study PRJEB7988) | marine metagenome | biome: marine biome (ENVO:00000447); feature: marine epipelagic mixed layer (ENVO:xxxxxxxxx); material: "saline water (ENVO:00002010), including plankton (ENVO:xxxxxxxx)" | depth 140 m | reverse complement strand
CCAAAAGATAAACCAAATGGAATTACATCTTTTAAAACTCCTGTCATACCACCTATCATTGCTAATCTTCCTATTCTTGTAAATTGTTGAACTGCTGAATTGCCACCTATAACGACTGAATCTTCAATTGTAACATGTCCGCCTAAAGGAACGTTGTTTGCAATAACTACATTGTTTCCAACAATACAATCATGTGCAACATGAGATGAGATCATTAGCAAACAATTATTTCCAATAACTGTTTTGCCTCCTCCTTTTTCAGTGCCAGGATTAATTGTTACATATTCTCTAATTATATTATTTTCACCAATTTCAAGACTGTTAGATTCTCCCTTGTACTTTAAGTCTTGAGGTTGTGTGCCTATACTAGCAAATGGAAATAACTTTGTTCCTTTACCTATTTTAGTATCACCTTCAATATGAACATTTGATATTAACTCTACTTCATCACTGATTTGAACTTGAGGCCCTATATAACAAAAAGGTCCAACTTTTACGTTCTTACCAATTTTTGCATTCTTGTCTATAATACTAGAGTTATGAATCATTTTTTCCTATCCACAATAGTAGCCGCCCACTGAGCATCTGCCATTATTTTCCCATTAACTTTAGCTACACCTTTATATTTCCACACTCTTCCATGAGATCTAACCGCTTCAATTTCTAAATGAAGTTCGCAGTCTGGTAAAACTGGATTCCTGAATCTAGCTTTTTCGACATTCATTAAATAAACTAATTTATTTTCGTACTCTTTTGGATCAACTCCATAAGCAGTTAATGCTGCTGCAGCCTGCCCAAAAGCTTCGACGATTAATACACCTGGCATAACTGGCTGACCAGGAAAGTGACCTTGAACAAAAAATGAGTCTTTTCTTACATTTACTATCGCTGTAGCTGATTTTAAATGTACGATATTTATTAATTTATCTACCAACAACATAGGTTCTCTATGAGGTAATAAACTTTCTATTTTTTTTTTATCAATTGAATCGTTTTTCATTTATTCTTTTTTTGCTTAATAAAATCTTTTAATGAAACAGCGGGATATCCCATTACTTGATAATTATCTGGAATATCATTAATTACACCACTGCCTCCACCAATTTTAACATTGTTACCAATTTTTAAATGTCCTGACACTCCGGCCTGTCCTCCGATTACAACATTATCTCCAAGGATAGTACTACCAGCAAATCCAACTTGTCCAGCTATCATACAGTTTTTTCCTATTTGCACGTTATGAGCAATGTGAACTTGATTATCAATAAAAGTATTTTTTCCAACAATAGTGTCAGTTAACGATCCTCTGTCTATTGTGCAGTTTGCTCCAATCTCTACACCCTCTTCTAAAATTACTTTTCCAACATGAGGAGTTCTAATATTTTTATTTTTTATAGGTATAAAACCAAAACCCTTCACTCCAATTTTAGATCCGTCCTGTATATTAACATTATCATGAATTACTGAATTTTTTATTGTTACGAAAGATCCAATCACACAATTTTCACCCATAGTAACATTACTTTCTATAATAGTGTTACTACCAATTATAGAATTTTTTCCAATCAATACATTTTTTCCTATTAAAACATTTTTACCAAAATTTATATTTGGATATGATTGTTTTAATTCGTTTGAACTAAATAAATTTTTATCAGGAAGATCAATGTCTGCATTAGGATAAAACATTTTTGATGCTCGAGTAACCGCAAATAAAACATTTTTCACATTTAATTTAATACATTTTTCAGGTAGATATTTAGAAAGATTTGGAGAAGTAATACAAACTGCAGCTTTTGTTTTAATAGATAAATTCTGATATTTGCTTGAATTTAAAAATGTCATATCTTTGTCGCTCGCTTTATCTAAAGATTTAAAACCGTATATCTTGAAATTTTTCTCTTTTGAAAAATTACCAACATATCCGATAGTTTTAACTATCTCTACTAAAGGGAAAGGCCCCTTTTTTTCAAAAAATTCGTTTGTGGACATTTTACTTTAAATCTAAAGAAGGAAGTTCCTTATTTAATCTTTCAACAATAATATTTGTAATATCGTGCTCCAAGCTTCCACCTAGCATATTTTTTTTATCTATTACGAGTGTAATATTTTCTTCTTTTATATATGTGTCTAAAATAGGTTCTATTTTTTTTATTAAGGTCTCTCTTGATTTTGCTCGAAGAGTTGCAATTTTATCAAAAGATGTTCTCATTTCAGATTTATAATCTATTACTTTTTTTCTAAGGGTGTCACTTTTTTTTGTATATTCCTCTTTACTTAAAACTGTTTTTTTAGCTAATAAATCATTTTCTTCTTTTTTCAAACTTTTTTCCATTTCTTGAAATTTTTTCTGTTTTTGAGCTAAGGTTTTTTTTAAATAATCCTGTGCTCCTTTTCCTGCTTTACTATTGTTTAAAACAAATTTCATATCTAGTACTACTATTTTTTGTTCTGCAAAAGTATCTGTACAAATTAAAACAAAGAAAGTAACTACAAAAAATTTTACTAAATATTTCATTAAAAGGATGTGCCTAGATTAAAATTAAAAGACTCGGTTTCATCAGTATTAGCTTTTGATAGATCTTGAGCTATAGTAAAGCTAAGAGGGCCAATTGTTGTAAATACGTTAGCGCTCAGGCCAATAGCTGATCTAATTTTGTTTGAGCCGTCTACATCATCATGATAGTCAACATGCCAGACGTTGGCTGTGTCAAGAAACAAGCTGAAATCTGTTCTATAAGATTCTGGTAGAAGATTAGGCAATTGAGCTTCAGCGCTGACTGCTCCTGTATAGTTGCCTCCTATATAATCATCCCCATCCTTAGGTCCCACTTTCCAGGTATTAAAACCACGAAGTCTTTTTCTTGGTATATATAACCTATTTGTTAATCTAACATCATCGTCAATACCATTTATTGTTTTCCCGTAAATTTTGAGTGAACCAATTAAATCTTCAGAAAATTGATGATATTTGTTGAAAATAAAATTATTCATAATTGATGAAGAGTCTTGAATTATTGGTAATGATTGCCTGAATCTAGTTATATAACCATCAGTAGGTCTAAAAAATTGATTTCTTTTATCTAATGAAATTCCATAACCTAAATCCATATTAAAAAACTGTCCATCCATTGCTTTTACTCTAGAGGTTGCAGAATTATCTACATCTATTTTTTCATGCGTTATAGAAATATTTGGAGAAAAATAGACATTTTCATATTGCTCGAAACTAGTACCTAAATCAAATCCAGTCCTTGAACTTTTAAAACCTGAATTGGTAGATCGGTCAGTAGAAGAAACGTCTAAACCAGCTGATACCTCGTTATTACTAAAATTATAGTTAGGATTAACTACTCTTATATTACCGCTGATTTTCTCTTCTGATACGTTTAGAGCGCTTTGAAGATTAATTCCTCTTCCTAGCCAATTATTTTCTTTTACTGCAAACTGAAAAGATGTTCCATCAGTACCAATTCCAGCGCCAGCCATAATTTCACCAGTTGCTTTTTCCGCGACAGTTATTTCTAAAACTTTGAGATCATCTGTTGATCCTGGAAGAGTTTTGTACTCAACTGCACCAAAAAGATTTCTTGATTTTATTTTATTTATTGATTTATTGACGAGAAGAGTGCTGAATGGATCTCCTTCATCTACTATTAATTCTCCTCTAATTACAGAATCGTTTGTAACAGAATTACCTAATATATTTATTCTTTCTATTGTTAATTTTTGACCTTCAAAGATATTAATTCTAACTTCGACCATGCCTTGATCTAAAGTTTCTACAACATTGTGATTTATAAACTGTAATTCTTTTTGCTCACTTAACTTATCAATTTTTTCTAAAATGGAATTTAGTTTTCTTTGTGAATAATATTTTCCAACTAATTTATTAAACTCTTTTTCTAATGGTAAAAAAGCATCTTGGTCTAGAGATTTTGAAACATCAGCATAGATCTTATTAAATCTATATCTTTTTCCTGCATTAATGCTAAATGATAAAACAAAACCCTCTCCTTCTGAATATTCAACGCTGCTAGAAGTTACATCCACTTCATAGTATCCTCTATTTCTATAATAATTTTTTAATAATCTTTTATCTAATGCAACTCTTTCTTTACTTAAATAAACATTTCGAGATATAAATTTCCAAAATTTATTTTCTTGAGACGTAATAATATCCCTTAATTTTTTATCCCTTATTTTTTTATCCCCTAAAAAATGAATTTTGGTTATTTTAGCCTTCTCTCCTTTGTCAATTGTATAAACTAAATTTACTTTATTTTTTTTTAAAGTTTCTACTTCGGCATCAATCTTAACAAAGTAAAATCCTAGCAACCTATAAAAGGCTTTGATTTGATTAATGTCATGTTTGACATTATTTGCAACAAAAGATCCTTTTTCTTTTATTATTAATAATTCTCTAATCCTTTCTTTATATTTATCTGCCTTTTCTCCCTCAAAAACTATTGAATTCACAATTGGATTTTCTTTAACAGTTATCTTTAATTCATTATTTATTAATTCTACAGATATATTAGAAAAAAAAGTTGTTTCGTAAAGTTTTTTAATAATTAAACCGACATCTGACGTTTCATAATTTTTGCCTATAGCAATATCAGCAAAAATCATTATTGTTTCTTTGGAAATTCTGTCATTACCCTTAACATCAACTTTATTTACAACCTCAGGGTAAACGTTGGTGTTAAAAAAGATAAAAAATAAAATAATAAACGCAGTTATTTTTTTAAAAATGACCATAAAAGTTATCTTACACACATGTTGACCGTTTTCAATCTAGCCCAATTATCCGTTGTTTTAATGTCTTTTATCGACTTTGGTTTCCTTTTTGCATATTTTTTGAAATCTTTACCCCTTAAAATTTTATTTATATTTTTTACTATATCTAAAAATTCTATTTTTCCTTTTAGAAATAAATCAACTAAAACTTCGTTAGCAGCATTTATTATGATAGGGGTTGAGAAACCTAATGTGAAACATTTGTTAAGAAGTTTAATAGACGGGAAAATTTTATTATCTACTTTTTGAAAGTTAAGATTATTGAGATATTTAATTTCAATATTTGGTGTTTTTAAAATATTATATTTACTTTTATAAAGAGTATTAGAAATTGGTATTCTCATATCACTATTATATAAAATCATCTTTGTTAAACCGTTCTTAAAACGAATTATTGAGTGAACATATGATTGAGGATGTATCATTATTTTATATTTTTCTTTATCAAATTTAAAAAGTTTACACGCCTCTATTACTTCAAAAACTTTATTCATCATATTTGCAGAATCTACAGAAATTTTTTTACCCATTTTCCAAGTGGGATGTTTGAGAGCTTGTTTTGGTTTTATTTTTTTTAATTTTCTAAGCGGAGTATTTAAAAAGGGCCCTCCAGAAGCAGTAATAATTATTTCTTCTACATCATTATTGCTTACATCTTTTGTAAGTTCCATTATTGAGAAATGTTCAGAATCTACAGGTATAATTTCTGTTTTATACTTTTTTGTAAGTTTTGATAAAATTTGCCAACCACAAATAATTGTTTCTTTATTTGCTATTGCTACAGTATTACTAATTTTTATTGCATCAATTGTTGGTTGTAAACCAGCAAGACCGACAACAGCTGACATAGTATAATCTATTTTTTTATGAATTATTTTTTTTATAGAAACATCGCCTGAATAAACTTTAGTTCTGTTTTTTTTTAATGAATTCTTAACTTTTGAATAAAATTTATTATTATTAATTAGAACATTTTTAACATTAAATTCTTTAGCTTGTTTAATTAAGTTCTTGTAATTATTATTTGCTGACAATAAAATTACTTCAAAATCTTTTTTATTTTTTCTAACGACATCTAGAGTAGATTTACCAATGGAACCTGTTGAACCAAGTATTGCAATTCTTTTTTTCATATTTGTAATTGAAAATAAATAGTGGCTATTATAACCACAAACATTAATCCATCAATACGATCAAAAATTCCACCATGCCCGGGTAAAACTTTTCCCGTGTCTTTAATTTTTTCTGATCTTTTAAAATAAGAAATTATTAAATCTCCAATTTGCGAAACCGTTGAAAAAATGACAGTTACTAAAAAAGTTTTTAAATTAATTTGTAATCCAGACGAGATAAATTCCACCCAGAAAAATAAACAAATAATAGAAAATAAATATGAACCAAAAACACCTGAATAAGTTTTTTTAGGACTTATTTTTGTCAATTTTTTCCACTTGAAAATATTTCCAAAAATATATCCTCCGATATCTGAACTAATTGTAACTGCGATTGCAAAATAAAGAAGATACTCTGATTGTTCTCTAAGGTAATATATAGAAAGCAGTGACAAAATTAATATTAAAGATAAAAATATTATAGATTTTTTTTTCTTAAAAACTGAAAATAATTCGTACATTGCAGTTAAAAGAATTAAAAATAAAAAAAATACTAAAAAATATCCTCCTTTTATTACAAAAAAAATTGATAAAGGTAAAATAATAAGTGAAGTTAAAATTCTTTTTTGTAAGTTAGTCATATTTTTCCAAAGTTTCTTTTAATGTTGTAAAATTTATTTATAATTTTATTAAAATCATTTTCATTAAAATCAGGCCAGAGTTTATCAACAAAAAATATTTCGGTATATGCTAATTGCCACAGTAAAAAATTACTTAACCTCTTCGTCCCACCTGTTCTTATTAGGATTTCTGGATCAGGTATATTTTTGGTGTAAAGTTGATTTTCAAAATTACTAATTGTTATTTTTGCCCCTTTTTTTAATAAAAGTCGTTTAAAGGCACCAATCATCTCTTCTTTAGATCCATAGTTTAAAGCGAGGTTTAATGTAATAGTCTTGTTTTTTAATGTTTTATTCTGAATAAATTTTACTGTTTTTTTAATATCTTTTGGTAAACCTTTGTTGCTTCCTATAACATTTATCTTAATTCCTTGTTTTATAATTTTGCCTAGTTTTTTTTTTAGTGATTTTCTAATTAAATCAAATAGAAAATTTATTTCACTTTCAGGTCTTTGCCAATTTTCTGTAGAAAAAGTGTATAAAGTTAAAAAAGGTATTTTATTTTTTATGGAAGATTTAATAACAGTTTCAACAGTTTTAATGCCTTTGAGGTGTCCGTAATTTCTTGTTTTGTTTTTTTTTAAACCCCATCGCCCATTTCCATCCATTATTACAGCGACATGGTTTAATTCGTTCATATAGTCATTATTTCTTTTTCTTTTTCTTTTAGTCGTGTCTCTAATTCTGATATTTGTGAATCAGTTATATTCTGTATTTTTTTTTCTGAATTTTTGCACTCGTCTTCACCTATTTTTTTATCTTTAAGCTCCTTCTTTAAAATGTCATTGGCTTCTCTTCTTATATTTCTTATAGAAACTTTAGCTTTTTCACCTAAACCTCCCATAATTTTTTTTAATTCCATTCTTCTTTCCTCGTTAAGACTTGGAATTGGAATTCTCATCAGTTGCCCATCAATTTGCGGATTGATGCCTAAATTAGATTTTTTGATAGCAGAATCTATTAAAGCAACATTATTTTGGTCCCATACTTGAACATTAATAAGTCTTGGCTCTGGCGTTGAAATTGTTGCCAATTGATTTACAGACATTTTTTGTCCATAAACATCAACCTTAATTATGTCTAACATTGCAGCATTAGCTCTACCAGTTCTCAATGCACCTAGTTCTTGGTAAAAAACCTCTAAAGCTTTCTTCATTTTAGAGCTACAATTTTTTATTATATCCTCTGTAGGCATAATAGTTAAACCCCCTCACCAACTTTAAATCTTATAAACTTTATTATTTCAATTTTATCATCACCCGATACTTCTTTTAAAACATCTTTTACTTTTTTTTTTGGCTCCATAATCCACTCTTGATTCATAAGAGTATTGTCTGCAATAAATTTATTCAATTTACCCATTGCTATTTTATCAATGATTTTAGAATCCTTTCCACTATTTTTTAACTCCTCAGATATTATCTCCTTTTCTTTAAGTAATAAGCTTTGATTTAAACCTTCTTTGTCTATAGCTAAAGGTGAAGATGCTGCGATATGCATGGCTAGTTGTTTTCCAAATTCATTCAACTCATTATTTTTTTTCGCAGTTTTTAAGCTTAGTAACACTCCTATTTTTCCAACATTTTTTTTAATTGCAGAGTGTGTGTAAGAAAAATTTGCTAATTTATCGGATTCCAAAAAATCACTTCTTCTTAAAGTAATTTTTTCACCTATTTTAGATATTATAGCAACCAAATTATCTTTAACACTTTTTTTATTTTCCATTTCAGCATTCAAAATATCATTCATTTTTCCTGAGTTTAAAAGAGCTAATTTTGATATTTCTTCGACGAATTTTATGAAATCATTATTTTTTGCTACAAAGTCTGTTTCACTATTCACTTCTATAATTGAAAATTTATTTTTACTTTCGTGGATAGAAACTAATCCTTCCGAGGCTGTGCGTTGCATTTTTTTACTTGCTTTTGCAATACCTTTTTTTCTTAAAAATTCTATTGATTTTTCTATATCACCTTTATTTTCATCTATTGCAATCTTACAATCTTTAAAACCAACACCGGTAAGTTCTCTTAATTTTTTAACTTTTCCTAATGTGTCTTCTGATGACATAAAAACTTTATTATTTTGACTTTTTTAAAGCTAATTCTTTAACTTTAGAAATAATTGATTTAGAAATTTTTTTTGCCGTTTTTATCTTTTCTTTCTTTTTAGGCTGTTCTTTTTTAACAGCTTTCTTTTTAGGTTGTTCTTTTTTTTCATCATCCTTATTTAATTCTATACTTTTATCTTGCTGACCTGGATCTTCAGTTTCAGCTTTGGACATATTTTTTTGAGCATCTAATATTGTTTGTTTAGTTAATTCACAATATAAATTAATAGCTCTTCTTGCGTCATCATTTCCTGGTATTGGAAAATTGATACCGGTTGGATCTGAATTTGTATCAACAATTGCTACTATTGGTATATTTAGTTTTACTGCTTCTTTAACAGCTAAATCTTCAACGTTGGTATCAATAATAAATATCATTTCTGGAACCTTTTTCATGTCTGCTATTCCACCAAGAGATCTTTCTAATTTGTCTCTTTGAATTCCCATTTTCAAATTTTCTTTCTTTGTAAATCCAGTATTTTCCTTTTTTAAGTCTATGGTAAGTTTTTTGTAACGTTTAATTGAATTTGATATTGTTTTCCAATTTGTTAGCATTCCACCAAGCCATCTATGATTTACATAAAATTGAGAAGTATCCTTTGCCAGGTTAGCTATAGTTTCAGCAGCTTGCTTTTTGGTAGAAACAAATAATATTCTTCCTCCTGAAGAAATGCATTTATGTATTTCTATTAAAGCTGCATTTGCCATTTCCAAAGTTTGAACTAAATCAATTATATGAATTGAATTTTTTGAACCAAAAATGAATTTACTCATCTTTGGATTCCATCTAAAAGTTTTATGCCCAAGATGAACGCCTGCTTCGAGTAACTGTTTTATTGTAACACTTGGTAATTTCATATTTTCCCGGTTATTCCACCACAATTTTTTCCATTTAAGGACCGGAGGTTTCACAACCGAAAATTGTGTGCGTATTTAAGTTTGATGTTCTACTAGTTAAATAAACAAAATTCAATATGAATTAAACGTTTATTTTCTTTATATAGCGCTCTTTATTTAAGTATTTTAAAGTTTGGTAATCAAATTTTCGCTTATCTTTCAATTCAAATAAATAATTTTTATCCTTTTTTTTAATAGAAATTTTTATTTTTGCATCTCCTTTCTCTTTAATTGCTTCATAAAGTTTTTTTAAATCATTCTCATCATTTATTTCTATTTCAACATTAGTGTAGTTTGACTTGGAAACTTTATCTAGACTAATAATTTTTCTAACATTTATTCTTCTAAAACGATTTTCCTTATTTTCTTTATCTTTTAAAACTGTCAGCAAAAAAGATTTCCCTTCAATTAAAAACTCTCTGTTTTTTTCTAAAATTTCTGAAAAAAGATAAAGTTCAAATACTTTACTTAAATCACTGAATTTAATTATAGCAAAAGAGTTGCCTTTTGAAGTTTTTTTTTCTTTTATTGACATTATTGTTCCAGCAATAAAAGATTCGTCATCGTTGCTAATTTCAAAATTTTTAAATGATTTAACTTTGTATTGATTTAGCGCATCTTCATAATTTTTAAGTGGATGATTAGATATATAAAAACCCACAGACTGAAATTCTCTTGATAAAATTTCTTCGTCAGACCAGTCTGCCTGATTTTTATTATGTATTAAATAAGAAATTTTATTACTTTCTTCTGAAAATAAACTAGTTTGGTTTTGTAGTTTGTTTTCGTATATTGTTTTAGAATTTTGAATTATATTAGGTATATTACCAAAAAGTATCTTTCTATTTTTAAAAATTGAATCAAAAGCTCCTGCTTTGACTAAACCCTCGAGTTGAAGTTTGTTTATGTCTTTAGGATTAACTCTATTAATAAAATCACTAATAGATTTAAAATTTCCATTCTTTTCTCTTTCTTTAACTATTTCTGAAATAGCCTGAAAACCAACATTTTTAATTGCCCCCAACGCATAAAATAAAGTATTGTTGCGTGGTATAAATTCAGCAAAACATTTGTTAATGCACGGAGGCTGAACTCTTATTTCTAATCTTTTTAATTCCTCAAAAAATTCACTAAGTTTATCTGTATTAGATAGTTCATTGGACATAGATGCTGCTATAAATTCGTTAGGATAATAGGCTTTTAAATAAGCTGTTTGATAAGCAATCATTGCATAGGCTGCTGCATGACTTTTATTAAAGCCATATTCTGCAAATGGTTCTATTTTCTTAAAGATAAAATTGGCAGTTTCTTTAGTGATGCCGTTTTTAATTGCTCCATTAACAAATCTTTCTTTTTGCTTTTCTAATTCTGCCCTTTTCTTTTTTCCCATCGCTCTTCTTAAAATGTCTGCTTCCCCAGCAGAAAATCCAGACAAAGTTTGGGCTATTTGCATTACTTGTTCTTGATAAATAATAACTCCATAAGTTGGTTCTAAAATTTTTTTGAGTTTAGGGTGCAAATAATCTGGTTCTTTAACGCCATGCTTACACTGATTATATATAGATATGTTGCTCATAGGTCCTGGTCTATATAAAGCAACTAATGCAATGATATCTTCAAATTTATTTGGTTTCATATTAACTAGAGCATCTTTCATTCCAGAGCTTTCAAGCTGAAACAACCCAACAGTATATCCTAAGCTTAAAAGATTAAAAATTTTAGAGTCATCAAGCTTAATTTTTCTTATATCTAGAGTTATTTTTTTTTCTTTAAGAAGAGATAAGGTTTTATTTATTACAGTTAAAGTTTTTAAACCAAGTAAGTCAAATTTTACTAAACCTGCATTTTCTGAAGCATACATATCAAATTGAGTAGAAGGTAAAAGTGATTTGGATGAAGGGTCTTTGTATAATGGAACGAATTCAGCCAAATTTTCTTCAGGGATAACAACCCCGGCTGCATGGGTAGCCATATTTCTATTCAAACCTTCTAATTTTTTAGAAATTTCAACAAGTTTTTTTACTCTAGGATCTTTTTCTTCCTCTTTTCTTATTCTGGGTTCTTGGGCTATGGCTTTCTCTAAAGAAAGAGGTCGAGAAGGATCAAAAGGTATCATTTTACAGAGCATATCAACATATCCGTAAGGCAAACCAAGAACTCTACCAATATCTCTGAAAGCCATTCTTGCTTTTAATTTTCCAAAAGTAACAATATGAGCTACTCCTTTTCCATACTTTTGTTTTAAATAGTGAAAAACTTTATCCCTTTTTTCTTCACAAAAATCTATGTCGAAGTCTGGCATGGAAATCCTATCGGGATTTAAAAATCTTTCAAAAATTAAATCAAATTTAATGGGGTCAATGTCGGTTATTGATAAAGCCCAAGCTACTAATGAACCAGCTCCAGAACCTCTTCCCGGTCCAACTGGTATGTCGTTTTTTTTTGCCCATTTGATATAATCAGAAACTATTAAAAAATAGCTCGAGTACTTCATTTTAGAAATAATACTTATCTCATGATTAAGTCTATCTTTGTAAATTTTAGTTATTTTGTTTCTTTCTTCTTCTTTCACGTCTGCTAAAACATATTCATTTAATTTTTCATTCAGACCTTCATTTGACTCTGTGGCCAATAAATCATCTACGTTTTTTACCTTGTTTGTTTCTATATTGGGTAAAATTGGAACTGAATTTTTTGGTCTGTAAGAAATTCTTAAAGGAAAATTTATATTGTTTTTCAATGCATCTGGAAGATCAGAAAAAAGTTTATGCATTTCTTCTGAAGTTTTTAAGTAGTGTTCGTTTGAATATTTTTTTCTTTCTTTTACATTAATGTAAGTTTTTTCACCGACACATAAAAAAGCATCGTGAGCCTCATGCATATCTTTTTCTAAATAAAATACCTCATGAGTGGCTATTATAGGTAATTCTAGTTTTTTAGCAGAATTTAAAAGAAATTTTTCAAATAATTTTTCTCCTTGATCGCCATGTCGTTGGATTTCTAGATACAAATTATCTTTAAAAATTATTTTTATTTTTTTTAGTAGCTCTAAAATTTCATCAGTAAGATTGTTAGAAAAAAGTTTTCCTATTAATCCATCAAAAGTTCCGGTTAAAAAGATTAGCCCCTTATAATTTTTTTCTACATCATCAATCTTACAATGAGGCTCTTCATTATCCTTTACCTCCAAAAACGATTTTGATGAAAGCTTAATCAAATTTTTGTACCCTTCTAAATCTTTTGCAAATAAAGGAATTTTACCTATGTAGCCTTTGTATTTAATGTTAATTTGAATGCCAATAATTGGCTGTGTTTTGGACTTTGCTATACTTTCTGAAAAATCAAGGGCTCCACATAAATTATTACTATCACATAATCCTACTGCTTTAATTTGATTATTCTTACAAAATTTTGCAAGGTCAGCTGTCCTCAGCGCCCCTTCACATATTGAATATTGAGAATGAATCTTTAGGTGAGTAAAATCTTTATTATTTGTAACTTCATTCATTTTTTCTAGTTATATTACCATCTAAAATTTTTAACTTATAGTCTGCTCTATTTGAAAGTTCTCTATTATGAGTTGCATAAAGTATAGCTCTATTCTTTGATTTAAGTTTTACAAATAAAGAAAATATTTCATTTGCTGTTTTTCTGTCCAAACTCCCTGTAGGTTCATCAGCCAAAATTAGATCTGGCTCACTAATTATTGCTCGTGCAACCGCTACTCTCTGTTGTTCTCCGCCCGATAATTCGCTCGGAAAATGATTTAATCTTTTTGATAAATTCACCAAAGATAAAACTTTTGTTGCTTTTTTTATAGCTTCTCTCCATTGATATCCATTATTTATAAGAGGTATTGCAACATTTTCTAGTGCAGAAAAATCACTAAGTAAATTATTTTGTTGATAAATTATAGAAATTCCTTTTTTTCTTACTAAATCTTTCTCTCTATCGTTTGATTTAGAAAGACTTTTTCTATTAAAAAAAACCTCCCCTGATGTAGGTTGATCTAATAATGCTATAATATGTAATAAAGTAGATTTACCAGAACCTGAGGGTCCCGTTAAGGAAACTAATTCTCCTTTATTAATTTTTAAATTAATATTTTTTAAAACACTAATATTATTATTAGACCTAAAAAATTTTTTTGATATTTTAGTTAATTTAATTATTTCTTTATTCATATTTTAAAGCCTTTATTGGATCCAATCTAGCAGCTGACAGAGATGGAAAAATTGTAGCTAAAAATGTAATTAGCAATGAAAAAAAAGAAATTATTAATATATATACTAAATTTATTTCCGATGGCATTTGACTTAAAAAATATACCTCTTCAGGAAAAAGTCTTATGTTAAATATTGTAGTAATTAAAACTCTTATCTCTTCGATATAATATGAAAACAATATACCAATGGTGACTCCAGTGATGGTGGCTAGAAAACCTATTGTAAAACCTATAAGGAAAAATACTTTTGCTATTGATTTTTTACTAATACCCAGAGTTCTAAGTATTGCTATTTCTTTTGTCTTATTTTTAACTAAAATCGTTAATCCTGAAATTATATTGAAAGCAGCTACAATTATTATTAATGTTAAAATAATAAACATAACATT
>CEUS01098105.1_pt1 | contig 14227 bp, 11 predicted proteins | sample 427031 | NCBI WGS metagenome assembly CEUS01 (sample SAMEA2622837, study PRJEB7988) | marine metagenome | biome: marine biome (ENVO:00000447); feature: marine epipelagic mixed layer (ENVO:xxxxxxxxx); material: "saline water (ENVO:00002010), including plankton (ENVO:xxxxxxxx)" | depth 140 m | reverse complement strand
GGCAAAGCTGGAAGCGTTGGAAGGAGACGCTGGTGAAGCCATTGTCGACCATCAACGCGCGAGTGAGCTCCTCAAGGAAATCGGTAGGACTGAGAGAATGCTTGGGGAATTGGAAGCCGAGGCTAAAGAATATGAAGCATTCTTGGAGTTGCGTAGTAGCCAAAGATCAAAATCGGTGAAACTCGCGCTTCTCCAAGCCAACGAAAAAACGACTCAACTCTTGGAGAAAGATGGTTACCTTCATCTTGTATACAACGGTACTCAATTTGGGGACCGCAACGGTTCCTTGGTTGATTCCTTGCCTAACAAGATGCCTTTGGAGCTGAATCGCCATTTTTATACTTTGGGGGTGGAGGCTTTGCTTTCTTATTATGGACTCGACGATGACAACGTTCGTATTTCCGAAGAAAGGGATAGGTTTCAAATCATCGGGCGTCACGAGGATGTGTTGGTCGATGCTCCTTTGCAGAATGGTCAATTCGTGGAAATCAACTGGTTTTCCAAATGGACGGAACCCGTCCCCGAGAAAGACGATTTGCTGGAGGCTCGCAAACTGTTCGGCAAAAAACAGTTGAATGAATACGTCGAGCTTGCACCCAAGATTCTACGAGCTTTTCTATCTCGAGTCAACGATCTCGAGGTCCCTGAAGATGATATTGATCTTCCCTCGGCTCTTACTCGACTGAAGAGAGAGGTGAGTGCCAAGAGGCTCGCCGTGGCACAGGGATTAATAGATGCGGCGTCTGGCAAGATTGGCGTTGATGAAGCGCCTGCCTACGAAGAGCTGCAAGACTTGTGTAATTGGATAAACCTAAGCTTCCTGCCCCCTTCTCTTAATAATACGTACAATCCCATGTGCAGCATGCAAGAGATTCATTTTCTCGACCAACAGCTTTCTCAGCAAGAGGGAACTAAGGAGGAAGCTGATAAAATGATTCAACGCATCAAAGCCAACTTAAACAAGGTCTTGGAGATTAATAAGGAAATTCCGGAAAATGGTGAGTTCATTCAGACAGAGGGTGGTAACTACATTTGCATTGTGCTTCGAGAAACGGACAGTGAGTTGGAAATTAAATTTAAATCCGTTGTGAAGAAGCTACCGAAGACTCAGATAAAAAAACGATATACAAAGAAAGAGTTCGGTGAAGTCTGCAGAGTAGCTTCAAACGATGCTGCAACTGCCATAAGAGAAAACAAAGAAAACTATGCCGATGCTGAGGATAAAATTAAGACCTTGAATGCACCCGGTTTGTTCGGTCAGTTTGAGGACGCGATTGTCTTTGTCGGTCCTGAGGACAAATCCCTGCAGGACGAGGCGCCAACGCCTTTCGATGCATCTCCCGTTCCCAAGGTAAGTGCTCATGGCAACCTCGTCAAAACCTTGACCAGTGGCTTTTACATCCAGCGAATGCCTTTGTGGGTGGATCATGCCGCCACTTTGTTGTTCAGTGTCTTGATGGCGTTCTTGGCCGTTTACAGCGGGGCTCATTCTCATCTCGTTCAAGGTTGCTCTTTGGTCTTTCAACTTATCTACGTGTTGGTTGCCTTTTGCCTCTTCACCCAATTGCAACTTGTCTGGCCACTGACTGCTCCCATGTGCGCCGGCTTGAGCACTTCCTTTGTGGGAGTCGGTGTCACCTTGGTCTTGGAGCAAAAGGCGAAAGGGCGTCTCAAGGGAATGTTCGGTAGTTACGTATCCTCGGACTTGGTGGAACAGATGGTGGAATCCGGTGAGGAACCTAGCTTGGGCGGCGAGGAAACCAAGATCACTGCTTATTTCAGCGACGTGCAGGCCTTTTCCAGTTTCTCGGAGTTGCTTTCTCCGACCGGCTTGGTGGATCTCATGAATGAGTATCTCACCGCAATGACCAACATTCTACAGGAAGAACGCGGCACCTTGGATAAGTACATAGGAGACGCCATTGTGGCCATGTACGGCGCTCCCATTCCCATGGATGATCATGCCTACCAAGCCGTCCGGACGGCATTGTTGATGCAACAACGCCAGATCGAGTTGCGCGAAAAATGGGCCAGCGAGGGTGACAAGTGGCCTGATATCGTGTCCATGATGCAGACTCGCATCGGTTGCAACACAGGTACCGCGACAGTGGGCAACATGGGCGCTCTGGATCGTTTCAATTACACCATGATGGGAGACATGGTCAACTTGGCCGCTCGTTGTGAAAGTGGAGCCAAGGCATACGGCGCTTACATCATGATCACCGAGGAAACCATGGAAGCGGCCATGGAGACCAAGGATGACATTGCGTATCGTTTCTTGGACAAGAGCGTGGTGAAGGGGCGTACGCAACCAGTGGGAATGTATGAACCCACGGGATTCAAGAAAGACCTTACCCAAGAAACCGAGGACTGTCTGGACTGTTTTCAGCAAGGCATGGACAAATACCTCAGCCAAGATTGGAACGGAGCCTTAAAAATGTTCAAGAAAGCCCAAGACTTGGAACCCAACAAGCCGGGTGTTACCCCGGGTGTTCAGGATAACCCTTCGATGATCTTGATCGACCGATGCAAAGTGATGAAGGACAACCCTCCGGGCAAGGATTGGGATGGGGTATTCGTCATGACCTCCAAGTAGGAGGCCTGGCTAAAAATAATCCGGGGCGTTGCCCGGCTTCCATTTGACGTTGCATCCCAAGCTCGGCTTCTGGTCCTCCGTCAAGGGTGTTCCAGACAGGACGGCGTCCAGAGCCGCTTGTAAATCCTTGCCCGTGACGGCTAGGTCGTTCCCCGGACGCGAGTCGTCGAACTGACCGCGGTAGACCAAGAGACGGTTGGCGTCGAAGAGGAAAAAGTCGGGGGTGCAGGCCGCTTGGTAAGCTTTGGCCACTTCTTGTGATTCGTCGTAAAGATAGGGGAAACGGTACCCTGCCGTAGCCGCTTCCATCTTCATCTTTTCCGGGCTGTCGGCAGGGTAGTTTTCCACGTCGTTCGAGGAAATGGCGTAAACCAAGGCCCCTTTCGCAAGAGCGTCGTTCCCAATCTCCGCGAAGCGTTCTCTCAAGTGTATGACGTATGGACAGTGGTTGCATACGAAAGCGACGACGACGGCCTTGGCTCGAGCATTCGAATCAAGAGTGACGATAGTATCATCCACTGCGTTCTTTAGCGAAAAATCCGGGGCTTGCGAGCCCAAGGCGAGCATTGTGGAATTAGTAGCGACCATTTTTCGTAGAGGTTTTTGAGTTCAAGGGGTCGATGTATGTCTTGCATTCTTTTTCTCAAAGTATTTCGACAGTACTTTTCCAGCAATGGGCGCGGCAGACTTTCCTCCTCCTATGTTGTCCTGCGGAACAACGCCTTCGATCATGACCGCAATGGCTACTTCGGGATTGCGCAATGGAGCGAAGCCCGCGCACCATGCAATGCTTAACTTCATGTTGTTGGCTCGCCATTGCCCCGTACCTGTTTTGGCAGCCACCTGTATGCCTGGAACCTTGCACGTGTAGGCGGTTCCTTGAGGAGAAGCGGCTTCCGCCATTCCCTGGATCATCTCTTCGTAGTGTTCCGGCGAAAGACCGATTGGTTCTCCACCGTGATCCGGAGCTCCGCCTTCCACTCGGAGCAAAGTAGGCTTGGTGCGGGTTTCTCCACGAGCAATAGAGGCCATGAAGCAGGCTACTTGGAGAGGGCTGAGCTTGAAGCCGCCTTGTCCTATGGAGATGTTCAAGGTGTCTTCCAGTTCCCATGACTCATTGAGTTTACGGCGTTTCCACTCAGGATCGGGCACCAGTGGCTTGTCGGGTACGCCGGGCAACTCTATTTCAGGTGCCTGATGCATCCCGAAACGCTTCGACTCGGCGATAAGGGCTTTATGACCGGTTAGCTCTCCAATACGAAAGAAGTAGCAATTACAACTCCCAGCTTCCGCCTTTCTGAGATTCATTACACCATGACCATTGGGATTCCAGCAACGCATGGCTTTGTATTCACCTCTGCAGTCGTGTTCGAAGTCTGGAGTGAGGTTCCCGGTTCGCAAGGCAGCGATAGCGGTCATGAGTTTGTAGGTGGAAGCTGGAGGGTAACCGGGGTGTATCGCTCTGGGTAGCCAAGCTCCCTCTCTTTGGATTTTACGAAAGGTCTTGTTGCTGATGCGAGGAGACAGTTCCTGCAAATTATAATCCGGCTTGCTCGCCATGGCTAGGATTTCACCTGTCTTTACGTCTAATACTACGATTGCCCCTGGCGTTGGCGGTGGGTCTGAAAGGTAATAGCTGGGAGATGATCCCTCCTGGTTGGTTTTCGTCAATGAGCCGCTGGCCAAAAGGGGGTCTAACAATTCTTCCAGAGTTTGAGGCTTGAGATCGATGTTCAAGGATTCCACGATTTCCTTGGCGGTCTTTGGTTGGTTTGATCGAGTCAGTAGCGTGGCAATTTCCTTCGCCTCAAGATCTTCCAAGTCGCTGGTTTTGGCAAGGTGACGATGAACCCTTTTGTTCACGATTTTCAACCAGTCTGGGTCATCGGTTTCTCTGCCGGAGGAAATCTTGGAAATTGCTTCGGAGAGGAATTCCTCACAGTGCTTTTGCAGGTCCAAATCCAGACTGAGATGCAAGTTTTTCCCTTTGCTGGGCGCCTTGTGATGAATGCGTTTGTACTGGTAACCAACAGGATCAACGTGCCAAATTTCTCCCCCATCCGAGCCACTAAGGTATTCGTTGAAAAATTTCTCGATTCCCGATTTCCCGGTTTTACCTTTATAGCTGACAGTTGAAAGGTCGCTGCCGGGGATGGCCGATAGATCGACTGATTTGGCCACTGCGACGTATCCCAAAACATGAGCGGCGACGGAGCCTTGAGGATAATGGCGAGCCGCCTCGGTCAGTATTTGGATGGGGGAATCAACAGGTGTGTTTTCGATCAGCCTTGCATATTCCTCGGCTTCCAAGCTGTCTGCCAACCTCAAGGGAAGCAGCAGGCGCGTGTCGAAGTGATTTTTCAATGCAACTCGATCGATTACCTCCGCTCGACCAGTTACCTCGTTTATTTGGCGAAGGTATTTGCCAACTACCGCGAAGTTGCTGTCCAGCTTGAGTTTTGCGCTGTCTATTCGAATCTTCTTTTGAGAATACAATCGCCAGTCGGATCCGGAAGGATCACGAGTGACCTCTACTTCAATCAACCCGGCAATCCTGACTTTTACGTGCTTTGACTCAGGTTCCAAATCCAAATGGAAACGTCGTTCCGGATCGAATTGATCGAAAAATACTTTCCATTCTCCCTTGGCATTGGATCGTATGGATCGCTTTTGGTTTTGCCAGACAACGACTCTCGATGCATGAGGTTGGCCTGTACCTCTTATTTCAAAGGCGCCTCTCTGCCTTTTACCATTGGGAAGCACTTGAGACAAAATTGCTTGCAATGAGCTGTTTCCTTTTATTTTAGCTTTCGCATTACGAGCTTTCCGCACCATGTTGATGTATTCCTTGGACAATTCCTTTCGAATGTCGTCTGGATAAATGACTGCGGAGAAACGAGGGCGGTTGCCGACTAGCAGTTTGCCTTCTCGATCAAAGACGTCTCCTCGAGAGCCCGGAGTAAGAATGCGACGTTGCGCCTGCATTTCCTCCTTCAAGCGATAGTTGCGATTTTCGATTACTTGGTGATAGCCGAGCGTGGTCAAGAGTGAGGCAATGAGCACGAGAAATACCCAATGGAACAAATCCACCCGTCGGTTGCCTTTTTCATGTCGCTCTATGAGGCTCATGAAGCTGAGTTTTGAATAATCGCTTTCTCCATGCCGGCCAAGTTCAAGAAGGCTTTGTGCAAATCAATGAGCCAAGGGAACGCAATAACCAGCAGCACTTCCGAACAGATCAGGTCGATGCACGCTCTCCCGTGCAGTATTTCGCCTCCTTGAGGCGTTTGGAAGGTGAACCATGCGTGCAGGGACGTGAAAAATATAAAATTAATTATCAAGGCGGCTACGACGGGCATGCGGCGCCGAGAAATCAGAGTCTCCTCATCAATCGCGCGAAGAGCCACGCAGGCAATCGCCAAAAGACATGCATGGAATCCGAATGGTGTTGGGAAAGCTGCGTCGAGAAAGCAACCCGATAGAACGGCGCAGGTGAATCCGCGGGGGAAATCAAGGCGAGTTGCCGGAAGAATCGCAAAGATGCCCACCATGTAAAAATAGATGGGTAAAAAGGCAAAGAAGTCGTTCCACAAAGTAATTAGAAACGCCCATAGCCCATGGGTCGCCAAGAGAATCATGAGTTGGACGTTCGGCCGTTTACTCATTGATCGGTTCCTCGTTCAAGGGGCACGAGCACCGTTACTTCCCTGAGGGTGAGTAACCGAGCGTCCATCTCGACTCTACCGGTTCGAAAAAGTCCGTTTGGATCGGTTTTCAAGTTAGGAACCTGGCCAATTTTGATTCCTGCAGGGAAAGTTTCACTTAGAGGTGAGGTGACCAAGTCTTGGGGTGAGTCGGAGGTGGGGGAAATGTCCGTTGGAGCGTCTCTGGCAGTGCCAAATGGAGAGGAGAAGCTTTGGTTTCCTCCTCCTTGGAAGGTGATGGGGCGATCATCGCCTCGGAAATTGGCAGCTATCCTGAAATAGGGACTGGTCGCCAGTTGAACGATGCTTGCTCTCGTCGAGGTTTCAATGATTCGACCTACCACACCACCTCCAAAGATCACACCGTCTCCTTTGCGGATTCCATCCTGTTCCCCTTTCCTTAGATGAATGCGTTGCCACCACGTATTCAGTTCGCGCTTGGTTATGCGTGTTACAAGAGGCTTGAATTCCGGGGGGCCGGCCATGCCCAAACCTTTCCGAATAAGGGACACTTCCTCCGCCAAGACCAACAGGCGCTGACGTTCGGCAGGCAATAGGCTATTATTGATTGCGAAGGCTTCTTCGCCACTGGCAAGTCGAGCTTGATCTCTTCCGGCGGAAATCAACTGCTCGTGCGAACGTACGCGGTGGGACCAAAAATCACCGAGATCGGCGGCTCTCGAACTGAAATCCCATATCGGGGCTTGAAAAGACTGGAAGGCATCTCTCAAGGAGAGTTTGAAGGCAACGGGAAGAACCCACCAACTAACAAGGAAAATTGCGAGGACAACCAAGGGCTTCCTTCGAATGCTCGGCGTCTTGGCCAAGGCAGTTTGCTCAGTTAATGGCTACCCGGGAGCGTTTCCGGTCAAGATCACCAAGAGAATTCAGGTAGATACCTGTGCCATTGGCTACGGCGCAAAGGGGATCCTCCGCTTGGATCACGGTCAGTCCCGTGGCGTCACTCAGCATGTTGTCGAGTCCTCGAATCAAGGCACCGCCTCCAGCTAATACGAAGCCATGATCCACGAGGTCTGCGGAGAGTTCGGGGGGGCAACGTTCCAAAGCGCTTTTAACCAAGTCTACCACTTGCTGAATGGTCTCCTTGAGGGCGTCTTCACGGATTTCCTGAGAAGTGATATGTATGGTCTTGGGCAATCCGGCCACCGAGTCCCTTCCACGAACGTCCATCGAAAGCTCACCGGATTGAATGGGTACGGCCGAGCCAATTTTCATTTTGATGTCTTCGGCCGTGCGCTCTCCAATCAGCAGATTATAAGCCCTCTTCATGTATTGCACGATGGCTACGTCCAATTCATCCCCTCCGACTCGTATGCTTTTGGAGAAGACCACTCCAGACAATGATATGATAGCCACTTCGGTGGTGCCACCTCCAATGTCCACTATCATGTTGGCGGTCGGTTCGGCAATGGGCAAACCACTTCCAATGGCCGCCGCCATGGGCTCCTCTAGCAAAATGACTTCACGGGCTCCTGCATTGATGGCGGAGTCCTTCACCGCCCGTTTCTCGACCGCGGTGATACCGGAAGGAACGGCGATGACCACGCGAGGTGGAACGATTTTGTTCTTGTCGACCTTTTCTATGAAGTATCGCAACATTGCCTCGGAAATCTCGAAGTCCGCAATCACGCCGTCCTTCATGGGGCGGGTAGCAGTGATCGTTCCGGGAGTTCGTCCAAGCATCCGCTTGGCTTCCGCTCCCACGGCGCATACTTTGCCGGTTGATTCATAGACGGCAACCACGCTGGGTTCTCGCAACACGATACCCTTGTCTTTCACAAATACCAAGGTATTTGCAGTCCCAAGGTCTATACCTATGTCGTTGGCTAAAAAGCCAAACATGTTTCTTAAAGCAGCCACTCCCTTTCCTCTCTACCTTTTTCTCCTGCAAAGGGAGCAATTGTCAAAGTATATTTGCGTGAATCCGTATTTTTTTGTTCACCGCTTCTCTGATTACAGGATGTCAGGTGGCTTCAATGTCACTCGGAATCGGCTTTATCAATTGCTTGAGGAGAGTTTTTGCGATGAACCCATGCGATTAGGCCGATTCCTCCCGCAATCAGGAAACAGGAGTAGAATTGTCCGCGCGTTATACCAGCGATCAAGCTGGCATCGGGTTCCCTGAAAAATTCATCTAAGATTCGCATGATTCCGTAGAGGCACAAGAATTCACCGCCCAAACTCCCAGCCGGACGTTTTTCGTGGTCGCTTTTCCAAAACCGCCATTGCAGGTAGATAAAGGGAATCAAACCTTCGAGGACTGCAGCGTAAAGCTGCGAAGGATGGCGGGCGATTCCTGCGATGAAACCAGGGGCTTCAGGAAATAGAACGCCCCATGACACTTCAGTGGGGCGTCCCCACAGTTCGCCGTTGATGAAGTTCGCAATGCGCCCGAAAAAGAGACCTGGAGGAGTTACGGTGACCACGATGTCGCCGACCGCCAAAACCGATTGATGAGTGGTTCGAGCATACCATACGAGAGCAAGGAACACTCCGATGAAACCGCCATGACTGGCCATGCCCCCTTTCCAAACTTCGAACACCTTCCAAGGGTTTTTCAACCAGTCATCAAAATCATAAAGGAGCACGTAACCGAGCCGGCCACCGATTAAAACCCCGAGAATCAAGAAGGTCATCAAGTTGAGAATTTGTTCCCCTTCGTATGGCGATCTTTCTTTGGCGTAGTAGCGACGCAACAGAAAGTATGCTGCGACGAAACCAGCGAGGTAGGATAGTCCATACCAGCGTATGCCGACGTCGCTGCCGTTTTCCTTCGTCCAGAAAACGATCAGAAAAGGATCGAGGTCATGAACCCAATGACCGATGGCTTCCATTATTCCTTGGAGTCGGAGGAGACGGTGGTTCTTTCTTCAGTCAGCGCTTTGGCGGCTTCCGAGTCCTTGGCCGTCTTTGTTCGCATGGCGAGTTCTCTCATGTCGACTGCGACGTCGTCTTTCTCGAATATTTCCCGTCCTAGGATACTTTCGATGATGTCCTCCATGGAAAGTACGCCGGCTGTGGAACCGAATTCATCGACCACCACCGCGAATTGCTGGTGTTTGTGCAGGAAAGTGCGAAGTGCTTTGTCGGCCGTGGTTTTTTCCGGCACGAAAATGATTTCCTCCGAAAGCTCGGCGACCGTTTGTTTGAATTCGTCGTCGCCTTTCGCTCGCAACAGATCACGCCGTCGAACCATGCCGGTAATTTGATCGACGTTTTCACTGTAGACGGGCATGCGGCCGAAAGGGACGTCGTTGTGGGTGGCGAAGACTTCTTCCACCGTGCTGTTTTCCTCCAGCGCCGCGACGACCGTCCGAGGGGTCATGATGTCTCCCACGGCGACGTCGTCAAGATTCAGGGCGTTGGAGATCATGTCGCGCTCGTCGTTGGAGAGCTTGCCTTCTTTTGCGCCTTTGCGGGCCAACAGGATGATTTCCTCTTCGTCGGAGGTTGTTTCGGGAGGTTTGTCCGAGACGACTGCTCGCACCGTCGCTTTGCAGATCTTTGCGGCGGGAGCCATTATGAAACGAACCACGGCAAGCGGATAAACCAAGGAGCCTTGAAGCTTCGAGCGGTAAAGCACCCCGATGTTTTTCGGGATGATTTCGGCGAAAAGCAAAATGCCAATGGTCAAACCGATGGCGAAATACAGGAGGCTGTGTTTGCTGGAATTGAAAATGTCCTGAGCCAAGCCGCCGACGAGCGTGGCTCCCAGGGTGTTGGCAATCGTGTTGAGGCTTAGTATGGCGGACGAAGTCTCTTCGATTTCAGAACGAAATCGTTCCAGCATTTTACCTTTTTTTGAAGATTCTTCCTTGAGAGCTTCGATTTCTGCAGTAGTCGAGCTGAGAATCATCGCTTCCAGAATCGAGCACAACCCGGAGATTCCGATGGTGATGAAGATTGCGACTCCGAGAAGAACCAAGTCGGTGTTCAAGTCCACTTTAGCTTGAAATGGAATTTCGGGAGAGCTCGATCTTTTCCCCGAAGAAGAAATTCGATGACCGGAACGTTGGGTGTTCCTTTGACCGCGAGCACAGGCATCCTTGACGATTGCAATTTCTCGAGCGTCTCTTCATGTAGTTTCAATAATAAACCACGTCCGTATGCCTAAACGCAAGTTCCCTTTGATGATCGATTCATGAACCAACAAGACAAGAAGATCCCCCTACATGGCTTTCACGCTGAAAGAGGAGCTAAGTTCGTGTCCTTTGGAGGTTGGGAAATGCCCGTGAGCTATGGCCCGATCATGGAGGAGCATCGAGCCACTCGTGAAGCGGTCGGTTTGTTCGACGTCAGTCACATGGGGGAAATCGAGGTCAAGGGCAAGGATGCTAAAGGTTTTCTTAACTATGCCCTCGTCAACGACGTTTCGAAGGCGGGGATAGGAGGAGCCACCTATTCTCCGATGTGCAAGGAAGACGGCGGCGTGGTCGATGACTTGATCACTTATCAACTTGCGAAGGAAGAATTTCTGCTTTGTGTAAATGCATCCAATGTCCAGAAAGACTTTCAGTGGTTGAGTCAGCTTGCGGACGGGTTCGATTGCGTTTTGCGCGATCTATCCGATCAATATGGCCTTCTTGCCATTCAAGGGCCTTTGGCATCCAAGGTTTTGCAACGCATAGTAAATTACGACTTAGGCGCCATTCCCCGTTTTCGGTTCGTCTTTGTCGAAATGGCAGGGAACGCAGTGCTTTGCAGTCGCACGGGATACACCGGTGAAGACGGTTTTGAACTTTACTGTCCGGTTGCGGGTCTCGAGGCGTTGGTTACTGCCCTTGTGGAGGCAGGTGAACCCGAAGGCTTGAGATTGGTCGGGCTTGGAGCGCGCGACAGCTTGCGATTGGAGGCGGGATATGCCCTCTATGGTCATGAAATCGACGAAGATATCACTCCGTTGCAGGGGGGGCTTGGTTGGACCGTCAAATGGGATAAAGGTGATTTCATGGGTCGCGCTGCATTGCTTGACGAAAAAGAAGAAGGGGTAAGTCGCCGAATCGTTCATTTCCTTTTGGACGGTCGTCGGATTGCCCGCGAAGGAGAAGAGGTCTTGTCGGACGGCAATGGCGTGGGGACAGTTGTTTCGGGGGGATTTTCTCCTATGTTGCAGCAGCCCATAGGAAGCGCCTTGGTGAGCTCATCCGCTCTGGAGGAAGAACTTTTCGTTTCCTTGCGAGATACAAGGGTAAAGCTCGAGGTCAAGAAGCCTCCCTTGCACCTAGGGTGACAATGGGTTCACTAGTCTCTCAAGACTTGGAATCAATCTTCTGCTACCTCAACTGTATTGAATCCAACTATGGTGATGTTCACTCCGGTGAAGTTCTTCAAACCTAGGTTGTCAACCAAGACGACATCCAAATGATTGCGAAGGCGGGCTCTGGCTTCGTTGATGACGGTATCGCTATTTACTTGCAGCCTCACGTTTAGAGTCAGCTTGCCTCGATCGAACATTATCTGGGTGTTTCGGCTTTTTACTTCTTCAATCTGCTCACAAGATTTCCTTACGAGTTCGTGCAAGGCATGGGGCGTGACGTGAACGGAACCTTGTTTGTCTTGGAATGCTGGTATTAATTCAGTTTTCAACTTGCGGGCCAAAACAAGCAATCCCAGCAAACATACCAAAAGAGCTATTGCACCGAGATAAACGGGCTCATTTAGCGCTTGCCTGATCGTCAGGTCGAAAAGGTCTGGTTTCTGAGCTATGATCAGTGGCATGGAATTCAAGGCGATCAATCCGTTGACATGGTTTCCCATTCACTCTCTTTTGCCAGAGTTTGACTGGAAGTCTCCATTTTGATGCCATCTATCACGACATCGATGCGTTCGACTGGTTTGCTCGTCATTTCGATCACTCGGTCTCTAACCGTTTCTTGTATACGTATGCCCACTTTTGCCAAATCGACACCAAAACGGAGGATCACACGAACTTCAATTTCGTAAGCCCCCGCATCTCCTTCCGCCACACGAACTCCTCGCTCTGACTCTTTCTTCGAGAGAAATTCAGCAATGCCTTCGACGACACCCCCACCTCCAACGGAAAACACGCCATCAACCTCCATGGTTGCAATGCGAACGATGCTGGCCACTACACTGTGGTTGATCTTTATGTCACCTAGCATAGTGGATTCCTCGGTGATGGTCGGGAATTCCTGATCTCCGGCCGCTTCGGCTTTTTTTCTGGCGTTCATGTCATTTGATTAAGTGCTTGTCTTTAGAGAATAGGTTCTTCGGCGTTCGTTTCAAGAATTCTTCTATGTAGCCAGTGCTTGCTTCTCCTTGACGAAAGGCCGGATCCACTACGATTGCCTTTGCAAAGCCGACGTTGGTCTTGACTCCCCGGATGAGGTATTCGCTGAGAGCTCGATACATCCGGTCGAGGGCAATCTTGCGGGTTCGTCCATGAGCGATCACCTTACTGATCATACTGTCGTAGTAAGGAGAGATCACGTAACCACCGTAAACGTGAGAATCCACCCTGACCCCATGACCGCCCGGAGGATAGTACAGGCCTATTTTCCCCGGTGAGGGCGCGAAATCATTTGCCGGGTCTTCCGCGCAGATGCGGCATTCCACCGCATGGCGTTCCAGCACGATCTTTTTCTGGTCGTAGAGCAGCCGCTTGCCGTTGGCAATTTCGATCTGTTCCTTGATCAGGTCTATGCCGGTTGCCTCTTCCGTCACGCCATGCTCAACTTGAATCCTCGTATTCATTTCGATGAAGTAAAAATCATCGTTCTGATCCAAAAGAAACTCGATCGTGCCTGCATTGACGTAATTTGCCGCCACCGCCGCCTTGATGGCTACGTCTCCCATTCGCTTTCTTAATTTGGCGTCCAAGTAAGGAGAGGGAGCTTCTTCAATCACTTTTTGGTGTCTCCTTTGGACAGAGCAATCCCTTTCGCCGAGGTGTATGATCTTCCCGTAATTGTCAGCCAGAATTTGAAATTCTATGTGTCGCGGGTTCTCCAGGTATTTCTCGATATACATGGAACCATTGCCGAAAGCTTTCTCGGCTTCCATGGAGGCAGTTTCGTATTCCTTTGCAAAAGCCATTGCATTGTGAGCGATGCGCATACCGCGTCCACCTCCACCGGCTACAGCTTTTATGATCACTGGAAAACCGATCTTCTTGGCGGTTTTCATAGCCTCCGATTCATTTTCAATGGGGCCGTCGCTACCGGGGATGATCGGGACGTTTGCCTTGCTGACTGTTTCTCTCGCCAACGCCTTGTCTCCCATTTGGCGGATAGTTGCGGCTTTCGGTCCAATGAAGTGTATGTTGCATGTTTCGCATTGTTCTGCAAAATCCGCGTTTTCCGAAAGAAAGCCGTATCCAGGATGTATGGCATCCACGTTTGCTATTTCCGCGGCGCTTATTATGCGGTCGGTTCTCAAATAGCTTTCAGCGCTGGGACCCGGCCCGATGCAAATTGCTTCGTCGGCTAAATGAACGTGAAGGGATTGCTCGTCTGGCTCGGAATAAACAGCTACCGTTTGAATGCCCAACTCCCTGCAGGCTCGTAGAATTCGCAGGGCGATTTCGCCCCGATTGGCAATAAGCACCTTACGGATCATTGGATGAAACCTTTCAGGCTTTTATCTTGAAGAGCGGTTGTCCGTATTCCACGTTCTCGCCATTTTCAACGAGGATTTCGGTTACGGTACCTGTAGCCTCCGCCTTGATCTCGTTCATCACCTTCATGGCTTCTATGATGCATAAGACTCCTCCCTTTGTAACCTTCTTGCCAGCCTCGACAAAGTTAGGGCTGTCAGGAGACGGGGCTCTATAAAACGTGCCGACCATGGGGGACTTCACTAGAGTGACTCCCGCTTCCTCCTTGATGGTCGATTCAGAGGCAGCATTGGCAGAGGCTTCAGGAGCAACAACCGGGGCCGGGGCGGG
>CEUS01029121.1_pt1 | contig 14228 bp, 9 predicted proteins | sample 427031 | NCBI WGS metagenome assembly CEUS01 (sample SAMEA2622837, study PRJEB7988) | marine metagenome | biome: marine biome (ENVO:00000447); feature: marine epipelagic mixed layer (ENVO:xxxxxxxxx); material: "saline water (ENVO:00002010), including plankton (ENVO:xxxxxxxx)" | depth 140 m | reverse complement strand
CGCCAAACTGTTTCTGATTGAGGTTCTACTCCAGCCACACCATCAAATACTGCTATTGAGCCATCTAAAACTTTAAGAGATCTCTCAACTTCTATTGTAAAATCCACATGTCCGGGTGTATCTATAATATTAATTCTATGATCTTGCCAAAAACAAGTTGTAGCAGCAGAAGTTATTGTAATTCCTCTTTCTTGTTCCTGTTCCATCCAATCCATGGTAGCAGCGCCATCATGAACTTCTCCAATCTTGTGAGACTTACCAGTGTAATATAAAATTCTTTCAGTTGTAGTTGTTTTACCCGCATCTATATGGGCCATAATCCCAATGTTTCTATATTTTTCTAATGAATGAGATCTAGCCATATAAAATTACCATCTAAAATGTGCAAAGGCACGATTTGATTCAGCCATTTTATGAGTTTCTTCACGTTTTTTGACTGCGCTACCTTTGTTGTTAAAAGCATCCATTAACTCAGCTGCTACTCTTTCTTTCATCGTTTTTTCATTTCTTTTTTTTGAACTTTCAATTAACCATTTCATAGCGAGTGCCTGAGCTCTAATTGGTCTAACTTCTACAGGTACTTGATAAGTAGCACCACCTACTCTTCTAGATCTTACTTCTAACCCAGGTTTAACCTTTTCAATGGCTTCATGAAAATAAGTTAATGCCTCACTTTTAGTTTTTTGAGCTATAATATCAAAAGCCCCATATACTATTCTTTCTGCTGAAGATTTTTTTCCATCCAACATTATTCTATTCATAAACTTACTAATAATTTTATCCTTGTATTTTGCATCAGGTAAAACTTCTCTTTTTATTGCTGCTCTTCTTCTAGACATAAAAATTATTTAGGTTTTTTTGCGCCGTATAGAGATCGTCTTTGTTTTCTATTTGCAACGCCTTGTGTATCTAAAGTTCCTCTGACAATATGATAACGCACACCTGGTAAATCTTTTACTCTACCGCCTCTTATCAATACCACTGAGTGCTCTTGTAAATTGTGACCTTCGCCTGGAATATATGTTGATACTTCATGACCGTTTGTTAACCTTACGCGAGCTACTTTTCTTAATGCAGAATTAGGTTTTTTTGGAGTAGTTGTATAAACTCTAGTACAAACTCCTCTTTTTTGTGGAGAAGCTTCTAGTGCTGGAACTTTGTTTCTTTTAGAAACTTTTTCTCTACCTTTTCTAACAAGCTGGTTTACTGTAGGCATAAATTCCTTAATTATTAATTATATTCTAGATTTGCGTTTGAGATGCTTACTCACCACCAAATCCACTAAAGTGCGACGTATATATGTATCATATGAATGAACGTCAAGAAAAATTAACAGAAAATAGCGGAAATACGCTAAATTTAAGGTTTTTTCATGAATTTCAATAATGTTTTTATTATGAGTCGGATGATAAAGATTCTTCCTCATCAATTTTTTTAGATTTAATAAGTGCGATTTGTTCTTTATCTTTAATTTTTGAAATCTTGCTAAATTCTGAGCTTGCCTTTCCTGTACCAGCAGGTATCAATCGTCCAACTATTACATTTTCTTTAAGTCCATTTAGTTTATCAACTTTACCGTGAACCGCAGCATCGGTTAATACTCTTGTTGTTTCTTGGAATGATGCGGCAGATATAAATGAATTTGTTTGTAAACTTGCTTTAGTTATACCAAGTAAAATAGGATTTGTTTTAATAGTTTTTTTGTTTTCTTTTTCTAAAATTTTATTAATTTCATTTAATTCTATTCTGTCCAATTGTTCGCCTTGAAGAATGTTTGAATCTCCAGGATCAACAACTTCAAATTTTTGCAACATTTGTCTTGCAATCACTTCAATATGTTTATCATTTATTGTCACTCCTTGAAGTCTGTATACATCTTGAACTTCATTCACAAGATACCTTGCAAGCTCTTCAACACCAAGAATTCTTAGAATATCATGAGGTACTGGGGTTCCATCTACAATTACTTCACCTTTTTTGACAATATCTCCTTCTTGTACGCCCAAATGTTTACCTCTTGGAACAAGAATTTCAACTGTATTTTCTTCATCTTCAAGAGAAGTTATGATTAATCTTCTTTTGTTCTTATAATCTTTACCAAAACTAATTTTCCCATCGATTTCACTTATTATTGCAGGATCTTTTGGTTTTCGAGCCTCAAATAATTCAGCAACTCTTGGCAGTCCACCGGTAATATCTTTTGTCTTTGATGATTCTTTTGGAATTCTTGCTATAACTGATCCTTTTTTTACATGATCTCCATCATTAACACTTAATATAGTGTCTATTGACATAAAATACCTAGCTTCATTTCCACTATCAGTTTTAAGAACCTCATCATTACTTTTTGTAATTGCAATTTGAGGCTTAAGATCTTTAAGTTTTGTGATTTGTCTCCAGTCAGTTATAACTTTATTTGCTATTCCAGTAGTTTCATCAACCACATCTTTTACTGAGACACCTTGTCTTAAATCAATAAATTTTATTTTTCCATCTAATTCTGCTATTATTGGAACTGTATAAGGATCCCATTCAGCTAATATTGAAAATTTTTTCACTTTATCTTTATTATTAATTCTCAATTTTGAGCCAAATGGTATTTTATATGAGATCATCAAATTTCCATCTTTATCTTCAATTTTTATTATTGTATTTCTTGAAACAATAATTTTTTCACTGTTTTCATCAATAATTATTTTTTCATTTTCAAGATTAGCTATGCCATCAACACTACTTTCAATAGATGATTGTTCTGCTGAAGCACTTGCAGCCCCTCCTATATGAAATGTTCTCATTGTTAACTGAGTTCCTGGCTCACCAATGGACTGAGCAGCAATAATTCCAACTGCTTCTCCTAAATTTACTGGTGTACCTCTTGCTAAGTCTCTTCCATAACAAACAGAACAAACACCTGAACTTGTTTTACAGGTTAAAACTGATCGTATTTTTAAGTTTTTAATTTGTAGATTATTAATTTTTTCCAAATCAGACTCAGCAATTATAGTTCCTGATTTGACTATAACATCACCATTACTTTCTTTTATATCTTCACAAGGACATCTTCCTAATATTCTCTCACTTAAAGGAACAGTTTCATTACCTGAATCAAAAACTGATTCAACGACAACTCCATCAGTTGTTCCGCAATCAATCTCTTTAATTACTGCGTCTTGGGCAACATCAACTAATCTTCTTGTTAAATAACCTGAACTAGCTGTTTTTAATGCTGTATCTGCAAGTCCTTTTCTAGCGCCATGCGTTGATGTGAAAAATTCAATAACTGATAAACCTTCTTTAAAATTAGATTTTATTGGATTTTCGATAATTTCTCCAGATGGTTTTGTCATCAATCCCCTCATTCCTGCTAACTGTTTTAATTGAGCAGCTGAACCTCTGGCTCCAGAATGAGCCATTATATAAACTGAATTAACAGAGTCACCTTTTTTGGGATTGGAAATTGTTTCAAGCATTTTATCTGAAATACTATCTGTACACTGTGTCCATGCATCAACAACTTTGTTATACTTTTCGCCCTGAGTAATTAAACCTTCTTGATATTGATGTTCATATTCTTGGACCTTTTTTTGTGTTGATTCTATTAATGAATTTTTTTGAATAGGAATAACTAGATCATCTTTACCAAATGAAATTCCTGCTTTTGCTGCATATTTGAAACCAAGAGACATCAGATTGTCAGCAAATATTACTGTTTCCTTTTGCCCACAAAATCTGTAAACCACATCTATAACATTACCTATTTCTTTTTTTGTTAATACCTTGTTTATTAAACTAAAATCTAGGTTGGAATTTTGTGGAAAGATACTTGATAAAATCATTCTCCCAGGTGTTGTTTCTATTCTGACAAAATCATTTTTTGATGGAGAAAAGATTTTTGAAGAGATTTTTGCGTGTAAGCTAATTTCTTTATTATGTAATGCTTTTTCAATTTCAAAAAGACCGGTGAACGCCCTTCCTTCACCTATTTCTCCTTCTCTTTCGATAGATAGGTAATAAATTCCTAAAACTATGTCTTGTGAAGGTACAATTATGGGCTTTCCACTTGAGGGTGACAAAATATTATTTGTACTCATCATTAAAACTCTTGCTTCTAATTGTGACTCAAGACTTAAAGGGATGTGAACTGCCATTTGATCTCCATCAAAATCTGCATTAAATGCAGTACATACTAATGGGTGTAAATTTATTGCCTTTCCTTCAATCAAAATTGGTTCAAAAGCCTGTATTCCAAGTCTGTGTAAAGTTGGAGCTCTATTTAGTAAAACTGGATGCTCCCTTATTACTTCTTCTAAAATATCCCAAACTCTTGGATCCTCTTTATCAACCATTTTTTTTGCAGCTTTAATAGTGTTTGCCCATCCATAAATTTCAAGTTTATGAAAAATAAATGGTCTAAATAATTCTAGAGCCATTCTTTTAGGTATTCCACATTGATGAAGTTTTAAATTTGGACCAACTACAATTACAGATCTTCCTGAATAATCTACCCTCTTCCCTAATAAATTTTGTCTAAATCTACCTTGCTTGCCCTTCAGCATATCTGCTAATGACTTTAGAGGTCTTTTATTAGTTGATGTTATAACTCTTCCTCTTCTACCATTATCAAATAATGCATCTACTGATTCTTGTAACATTCTTTTTTCATTTCTTATTATGATATCTGGAGCTCTTAAATCTAATAATCTTTTTAGTCTATTATTTCTATTAATTACTCTACGATAAAGATCATTAAGATCAGATGTTGCGAATCTGCCTCCATCTAGTGGAACTAAAGGTCTTAATTCAGGAGGAATAACAGGTAATACTTTTAATATCATCCACTCAGCTTTTGTTTTAGAAGTAATAAAGGCTTCTATAAGCTTCAGTCTCTTTATAACTTTTTGTTTTTTCAATTCTGATTTGGTTGTTTCTAAAATTCCAAGTAATTTATTTTTTTCATCTTCTAAATTCATTGAAGATAATAGATAATCAACTGCTTCAGCACCTATTGAGGCTGAAAAGGAATCCTCCCCGTGTTTATCTTGTAAACTTATAAATTCTTCTTCACTAATCAACTGACCCATTTTTAGATCTGTTAAACCAGGCTCAGTAACTATAAACTGTTCAAAATATAGGACTTTATCGAGATTTTTTAGAGTCATATCTAATAATAAAGCTATTCTGCTTGGGAGAGATTTCATAAACCAAATATGCGAAACTGGACATGCGAGCTCAATGTGTCCCATCCTATCTCTTCTTACTTTAGATAGCGTTACTTCAACTCCACATTTTTCGCAAACAACTCCCCTGAATTTCATTCTTTTGTATTTTCCACATAAACATTCATAATCTTTAATTGGTCCAAAAATTCTGGAACAAAAAAGTCCATCTTTTTCAGGTTTAAAAGTTCTGTAATTAATTGTTTCAGGTTTTTTGATTTCTCCAAAAGACCACGATTTAATTTGATCTGGACTTGCTACAGAAATCTTTATTTGATCAAAAGATTTTACTGATTGATTTGGATTAAATATATTTAAAAGATTCTTATTCATTGCTAATCCGACTCGTTTGATCTTCAATTTTTATATTTTCTTCGACTGATTTCATTTCAATATTTAAACCTAACGACTTAAGCTCCTTAACCATAACATTAAAGGACTCTGGGATACCTGATTCAAAGTTATTATCACCTTTAATAATTGATTCATATACTTTTGTTCTTCCGGCTACATCATCTGATTTGATTGTCAACATTTCCTGAAGTGTATGTGAAGCTCCATAGGCTTCTAATGCCCATACTTCCATTTCACCAAATCTTTGTCCTCCAAATTGGGCCTTACCACCCAATGGTTGTTGAGTTACTAAACTGTATGGACCAATTGATCTTGCATGTATTTTTTCATCAACTAAGTGATGTAATTTTAACATATAAATATAACCTACTGTAACAGGTCTCTCAAATTTTTCTCCTGTAACTCCATCATATAAAGTTTCCTGTCCTGTATGATTTAATCCAGATAATTTTAATAAATTTGTTATATCTTCTTCTTTCGCTCCATCAAAAACTGGGGTGGCAAATGGCAATCCTTTAGATAAATTTTTTGCAAGCTCAACTAACTCATCATCATTTAAATTATCAATAATTTTCTTATCATCATTTTCAGAATAATAATTCACTAGTTTATCCTTAAGTTTCATAGATTGACCTTCAGTATGCATTACCTTGAGCATATTGCTAATTTGTTTTCCTATAGAAGCTGATGCCCAACCTAAATGTGTTTCAAAAATCTGACCGATATTCATCCGACTTGGAACACCAAGTGGGTTTAATACGACATCTATCGGAGTACCATCTTCAAGCATAGGCATGTCTTCTATTGGGGCAATTTTAGAAATAACACCCTTATTTCCATGTCTACCAGCCATTTTATCTCCTGGCTGAAGTTTTCTTTTAACTGCAACAAAAACTTTTATCATTTTTAAAACACCTGGAAGTAGCTCATCTCCGCTTTGTATTTTATCAACTTTACTTTCAAATTTATGATTAATATTGCTTAAAAATATATTAAATTCTTTTATTAATTCTTGAATTTCTTTTTTTACAGATTCATTTTTTACTTCAATTTTTAAAAGCTCTTCTTTATTTATATTTTCTAAATCTTCGTACTTTATTTTTTGATCTACAGTAAAATTTGAATTTCCTGAAACATATATTTGATTACTTAAAGCATCTCTAAGTTGGTTGGTAAAAGTATTTTCAATAATATTTATTTCTGAATCCCGATCTTGGGCTAATCTTTCAATTTGAGATCTTTCTATAGATAAAGATCTTTCATCTTTGTCTATACCTCTTCTAGAAAAAACTCTGATTTCTACTACTGTTCCGTTTACTCCTGGAGGAACTCTTAAACTTGTATCTTTTACATCCGATGCTTTTTCTCCAAAAATTGCTCTTAGCAATTTTTCTTCTGGAGTCATTGGAGTTTCTCCTTTTGGAGTCACTTTTCCAACTAATATATCACCAGAATTAACATCAGCTCCTACATATATCATACCAGTTTCATCAAGATTTCTTAAATTATCCTCACTCGCATTAGGAATATCTCTTGTAATTTCTTCAGGTCCAAGCTTTGTATCCCTTGCCATAACATCAAATTCTTCAACATGAATAGAGGAAAAAACATCATCTCTTACAATTCTTTCTGAAATTAAAATAGAATCTTCAAAGTTGTAACCGTTCCAAGGCATAAAAGCTACTAGGACATTCCTACCCAAAGCTAATTCTCCTAACTCTGTTGCTGGTCCGTCGGCAATAACATCATTTTCATTAACAAAATCACCAACATTAACGAGTGGCTTTTGGTTTATGCATGTATTTTGGTTTGATCTTTGGTATTTTTGTAAATTATATATGTCCACTCTTGATGAACTTTTTAATTTTTTATCTGTAACCCTAATCACTATTCTATTTGCATCTACTTGATCTACATAGCCAGATCTTCTTGCAATAAGAGTTGAGCCACTATCTTTAGCAACAACATTTTCCATACCAGTCCCAACAAGTGGAGCTTCTGGTTTAATTAAAGGTACTGCTTGTCTCATCATATTCGAACCCATCAGTGCTCTATTTGCATCATCGTTTTCTAAAAACGGAATTAATGATGAAGCAACTGAAACTAATTGCTGAGGAGATACGTCCATTAAATCAATTTTATCTCTCTCGGATAAAATAAATTCTCCATCTTTTCTACAACTTACTAATTCATTAACAAATTTTTCATTTTTATCAATTGTTGCATTAGCTTGTGCTATTACATACTCTTCTTCTTCCATCGCACTTAAATATATTACTTCATTAGTTACTTTACCATTAGTAACAATCCTGTATGGAGTCTCAATAAAACCATACTGATTGATTCTAGAATAAGATGCTAAACTATTTATTAAACCAATGTTTGGACCTTCAGGGGTTTCAACAGGACAAATTCTTCCGTAATGAGTTTGATGAACATCTCTAACTTCAAAACCAGCCCTTTCTCTACTTAGTCCTCCCGGACCTAATGCTGAAACTCTTCTTTTATGAGTAATTGCACTAAGAGGATTAGTTTGATCCATAAATTGACTAAGTTGGCTTGTTCCAAAAAATTCTTTAATTGATGCAGAAACTGTTTTTGCATTAATTATATCTTGAGGCATAACATTCTCTACCTCAACAGAACTCATTCTTTCTTTAATTGCTCTTTCCATTCTTAGTAATCCAATTCTAAATTGATTTTCAAGCAATTCACCGACTGATCTAACTCTTCTATTTCCTAAATGATCAATGTCATCAACTTCACCTTTTCCATCTTTTAGATTCAACAGAACTTTTATTATTTCAAGTATATCATTTTTAGTTAAAACTTTATTTTCAATATCTGTCTCTAATTTAAGCCTGGAATTAATTTTTACTCTCCCAACCGATGATAAATTATATCTATCACTAGAAAAAAATAAATTCCTAAACAAATTTTCTGCTGTTTCTAAAGTTGGGGGTTCACCAGGTCTTAAGATTTTATAAATCTCAAAAAGTGACTCTTCTCTTGATTTACATTTATCTACTATAAGAGTATTTCTTAAATATGGCCCTACCTCTATATTGTCAATTTGTAAAAATGAAAATTGTTTGATTTTATATTTTTCAAAAAGATCAAAGTGTTCTTCATTAATTTCCATCCCTGCTTCAAAATATATTTGACCATTTTTTTCATTAATTAAATCTTCACTAACAAAAAAACCAATTAAAGATTCATTTGAAATACTAACATCTTTATATTTTTTTTGAAGTTCTCTTATTATTTTAAATGAAAGTTTTGTTCCTTTTTCAAGAATAATCTTTCCATTAATTGGATTTAATAAATCATATGTTAGAGATTTTCCTTTATAAAATTCATAGTTAAATTTAAATGTCCATCCAAATTTATCTTTCTTAATTTTAACAGAATCATAGTAATAATTTAAAATTTCTTCACCACTCATACCTTGTATTTTGTTGGGATCTGGATCGATTTTTTTTGATTTACATTCTTCTATGTATTTTTCTGATTCTCTACTCGGCAAACATTGTAAAAATGTTGTAGCTGCGAATTTTCTTTTTCTATCAATTCTTGCAAATAGCAAATCTTTAGCATCAAATTCAAAGTCTAACCATGAGCCTCTATATGGTATTACCCTAGATGAAAATAAATACTTTCCACTAACATGAGTTTTTCCTGAATCATGATCAAAAAATACTCCGGGAGATCTGTGCATTTGACTTACCACTACTCTTTCGACACCATTGATTATAAATGTTGCATCTTTTGTCATTAAGGGAATATCACACATATAAACTTCTTGATCTTTCATATCCCTTATAGATTTAGTATTTAATTCTTCATTAATATCCCAAACTTTAAGTCTAAATGTAACCTTTAAAGGTGTGCAAAATGTCATTCCACGATGACTACATTCTTGAATATCATATTTTGGTTGTCCAAAATCATATGAAATATACTCTACTGTTGCTCTTTCTGTATAGTCATTAACTGGAAAAACTGATTTAAAAACTTCATGGAGTCCATGATCTAATCTTTTAACGGGTTCAGAACCAAGTTGTAAAAAATTATCAAATGATCTTTTTTGAACTTCAATTAGATTGGGAAGATTTGTAACGTTTTTAATAATTCCAAAAGATTTTCTTATTCTTTTTTTATCCACTAAAGAAGTTTTCATAAACACTATCCCTATTTTAAATATTCAAAAAAAAGTTGCCTTCAAAAAAATTAAAGGCAACTTAACTTATTTTAATTCTACTTTTGCTCCAGCTGCTTCAAGCTTTTTCTTAATTTCTTCTGCTTCTGCTTTGGGAACACCTTTTTTCAAAGACTTCGGAGCTCCCTCAACTAAATCTTTTGCCTCTTTTAATCCTAGCGCAGTAACTGTTCTAACTTCTTTAATTACAGCTATTTTATTACCACCTGCTTCAGAAAGAACAATCTCGAAGTCTGTTTTTTCTTCTACAACTTCAGTTTCTCCAGAAGCTGGAGTTGCTGCTGCTGCCACTGGCACTGCTGCTGAAACTCCCCATTTTTCTTCAAGAATTTTACTTAGTTCAGCCGCCTCAATTACGGAAAGAGATGATAAATCTTTAGCAATTTTTTCTAAATCAGCCATATTATGTTTACTCCTTATTAAGTTAACCTATTCAAATTGATTATGCCGTCTTCTCAGAGTGAGACTTAAGCAATCTTACAATTTGACTTCCTGGGGCATTAATTACTGTTAAGACTTTTGACGCCGGTGCTTGAAGTATGCTAATAATTTTTGAACGTACCTCATCTAAAGAAGGTAAAGATGCTAGAAATTTAACTTGATCTACCTCAATAATTTTACCTTCAAAAGATCCTCCAATAATTTTAAGTTTTTTATTGGTTTTAGAAAAATCAACTGCAATTTTAGCAGCTTTTATTGGATCACCTGAATATGCAATAGCAGTCGGGCCTTTAAATAATTCTGAAACTTTTTCAAAAGAAGTACCTGGCAAAGATAACTTTGCAAGTCTATTTTTTGCTACTTTAAATTTAACTTCTGATTCTCTCATTTTTGAACGAAGCTCTTCTAATTCTTTAACATTTAAGCCTGAATAGTGAGTAATAACCAGAAGATTAGATTCTTTAAAGTCTTTATTTAAAGCTGCAACAAATTCCTTTTTTTGTAAACGATTCAATTTATGCTCCTGCCCCATTTGGGTTACTTAGTTAATGTAGTTATAGAACTCATTTCTATAACCTGGTTTGTCCAGAACACAACCAATTGGCTGCATTTGTCTATGTAGGAAATTTAAGTCAATAACACAGACTCCTACAGTCTTGGACAAATTAGAGGCAAAGCCTCTAATAAATTATATTTAGAATCTAACTCTTCTGTAACTCAGCAACATTAAGTTTGATTCCTAATCCCATAGTTGAAGCTATGGAAACTTTTTTAACAAAATTACCTTTTATACCTTCAGGTCTATTTTTTGCAATTGTGTTAAAAAAAACTTTTATATTTTCAATTAATTTATTTTTTTCAAAACTAACTTTTCCTACTCCTGCGTGAATAATTCCACTTTTATCATTCTTATACTGTATTTGCCCTTGTTTTGCTTCTTTAACAGCAGCTGCAGTATCTTTTGTAACTGTTCCTAATTTTGGATTTGGCATTAATCCTTTCGGACCTAAAATTTGACCCAATTTTCCAACTTCAGGCATCATTTCAGGAGTTGAGATTAATCTATCAAAATTTATTTCACCTTTTTGAATATTACTTAATAAATCTTTATCTCCAACTAAGTCAGCACCAGATTTTTTAGCTTCCTCGGCTTCATTGTCTTTTGCAATAACAGCAACACGAAGTTTTTTTCCAACTCCATTAGGTAAGCTAATAACTCCTCTAATAGCTTGATCTGGCTTGTCTACATTTAGATTTAAATTTATTGCCATTTCGATAGTTTCATCGAATTTTGTTTTTGAAGTATTTTTTATGACATCCAAAGCTTCATCTAAAGTATATGATTTTTCTAAATCAATTTCTTTTAATATTTTTTTTCTATTTTTTGACAATTTTGATATCATTAATTTATAACTTCCATTCCCATAGATCTTGCAGAACCCTTAACCATTTCAATAGCACCATCTATATCGTTTGCATTTAAGTCTTGCATTTTAGTTTCAGCTATTTCTTTAATTTGATTTAAGTTAACTTTTCCTAACATAGATCTACCTGGGGTGGAGTTACCTTTTTTAATGTTTGCAGCCTTTTTTAAATAATAAGAAACTGGTGGTAATTTAGTAACAAAATCAAATTTTTTATCTTTATAGGCTGTAATTATAACAGGTATAGGTGATCCTTTTTCCATATTTTTTGTTTTATCATTAAAGGCTTTACAAAAATCCATTATATTTAAACCTCTCTGTCCTAAAGCTGGACCAACTGGTGGAGATGGATTTGCTCCTCCAGCAGGAATTTGTAATTTAATATATCCTAATATTTCTTTTGCCATATTTTTACTTACGCTTTCTCAACCTGAGAATATTCAAGTTCAACAGGTGTTGGTCTTCCAAAAATAGAAACTGCAACTTTGAGTCTCGATTTATCTTCATCAACTTGTTCTATCATGCCGTCAAATGAAGCAAATGGGCCGTCAATCACCTTAATATACTCACCAACTTCAAAAACAACAGAAGGACGTGGTTTTTCAACTCCTTGTAAGACTCGTTCTGAAATTTGTTCAGCTTCAGAATTGCTAATAGGTGTTGGTTTTCCTTTAGAGCCTAAGAAAGTTGATACTTTAGGAGTATTCTTTACTAAATGCCAAGTATCATCATTCATAATCATCTTAATTAATATATATCCTGGAAAAAATTTTCTTTCAGTATTAATTCTTGAGCCTCTTTTAACTTCAACAATTTCCTGTGTTGGTACTGATATTTCTTCAATCATATCACTTAAACCTAATTTTAAAGCTTGCTCTTTAATACTATCTGCTACTTTCTTTTCAAAACCAGAATAAGCGTGAACAACATACCACCTAGCTTTTTCCATTAAATTCCTACCCCTAAATTTATGATTTTTTTAATTGAAAAAGATAAAACTTGATCAGCTAATAAAAAAAATAATGCAAAAAGTATGATAAGAAGTATGACAACTGCTGAAGTAATAAATGTGTCTCTCCTATCAGCCCATGTAACTTTTGATAATTCTTGTCTTACCTGTCTTACAAACAACGCTGGAGATGTTCTTTTCTTTTCCAATTCAATAATCCTTTTCAACAAATAATGGCAGGAGTGGCAGGACTTGAACCTGCAGCCCCCGGTTTTGGAGACCGGTGCTCTACCAATTGAGCTACACTCCTAATAATAATAGATGGAGAGTTCCTCTATAGATAGATTTCCAGAGTCTCCTTTTTCTTACTCAGTCACCTTTGCAACTACCCCTGCTCCGACAGTTTTTCCGCCTTCACGAATTGCAAATCTAAGACCTTCATCCATAGCAATAGGAGCCGTTAACTCTACATCCATATTAATATTATCTCCTGGCATAACCATCTCAGTACCTTCCGGCAACTTAACTGCTCCAGTTACGTCCGTAGTTCTAAAATAAAACTGGGGTCTATAATTTGAAAAGAATGGTGTGTGTCTTCCACCTTCTTCTTTTTTTAATATATATGCTTCAGCTTTAAACTTAGTATGAGGTTTAATTGAACCAGGTGCAGCTAAAACTTGACCTCTTTCAACTTCTTCTCTTTTTGTACCTCTTAGTAAAGCGCCAATATTATCACCAGCTTCACCTGAATCTAGGAGTTTTCTAAACATTTCTACACCAGTAATTGTTGTTTTTTGAATATCTTTTATACCAACAATTTCTATTTCATCGCCTACTTTAATAATACCTTGTTCTACTCTTCCAGTACAAACTGTGCCTCTTCCTGAAATAGAAAAAACATCTTCAACAGGCATTAAAAATGGTTTATCTTTTGGTCTATCTGGTTGAGGAATATGCTCATCAATTGCTTTAAGTAATTCATTGATTGAATTTTTACCAATTGCTTCGTCTTTACCCTCAACTGCTGCTAACGCTGAACCTTTAATTATTGGAGTTTTATCTCCAGGAAACTCATAAGAAGTTAATAATTCTCTAATTTCAACCTCTACTAATTCTAAAAGTTCTTTGTCATCAACTTGATCAACTTTATTTAAGTATACAACTATAGCTGGAACACCAACCTGACGTGCTAATAAAATATGCTCCCTAGTTTGCGGCATTGGACCGTCTGCTGCGTTAACAACAAGTATTGCTCCATCCATTTGAGCAGCGCCAGTTATCATGTTTTTTACATAATCTGCATGACCTGGACAGTCAACGTGTGCGTAATGCCTTTTTTCAGTTTCGTATTCAACATGTGCAGTTGCAATAGTTATGCCCCTCTCTTTTTCTTCAGGTGCTTTATCAATTTGATCATAAGCAGTAAACTCTGCTGCTCCTGTCTCTGATAAAATTTTTGTTATTGCAGCTGTTAAAGTTGTTTTTCCATGATCCACGTGACCAATAGTACCAACATTGGCATGCGGTTTATTTCTTTCAAATTTTGCTTTAGACATTAATTTATCATCCCCAACTATTTTTTTGGAGCGGGTGAAGGGAATCGAACCCTCGTAGCCAGCTTGGAA
>CEUS01202972.1_pt1 | contig 14236 bp, 12 predicted proteins | sample 427031 | NCBI WGS metagenome assembly CEUS01 (sample SAMEA2622837, study PRJEB7988) | marine metagenome | biome: marine biome (ENVO:00000447); feature: marine epipelagic mixed layer (ENVO:xxxxxxxxx); material: "saline water (ENVO:00002010), including plankton (ENVO:xxxxxxxx)" | depth 140 m | reverse complement strand
GGGGCATGATTTTTTAAAGCAAAAAGGCTGGCCACCATTGGTAATCCAGTACCAACCATAACAGTGTCCCAATCAGATATGTGGCGCGCAGCCTCAACAACCATCAACTCATCCAAAGAGTACGCTTGTTTACTGTTCATAAGATATCCAATCTCCAATTTATAAAATCTTCAAGCAATATCCTTCAAATATTCACATCAATTTATTCATAGAATCTTGTAAATTCATACGTTTATCACGGGATGCAGTAATTTCCAGAAATTGGTCAAAATCATCGCATTCATATATATATTCTTTAAGATATTTGTAATAGTCATCTCCTCCGGAACGAGCTCTAGATTGGTACAACTTCACTTGTTCTGGGTCGTGCTCGTAATATCCATATGTCGACGTAGGATAGGAACCCCAAGGCTGAACTACTACTGCATCAACAAAAAGATATGGAACAGTTGTCCTATCAGGGTATTTTCTTACTTCATCGGACGAGATCAATTCTTCACAGCTAACTATGACGCATGACGACGCTTTGACCATTTCAGGTTCTTGCGTTGTAAATCCCTGAATAATCACGTTACCCATCGCATCGGACTTTTGTACGTGCACAATCGAAACATCAGGTTTGGAAGCTGGTACCAGAACAACTTGCTCACCAGTATCCCAAGGGTTCTGAATTATCTGAAATGGCATATTTTCATTGTTGATCTGTTGACTCAAAATATCTGTACCAAGCAAACTCTTAGATGGCATAAAAGGCAATCCTAATGATCCAGCTAAAAACCTGGACGCCATAGCTAGATGACTGTAATCCTCAACTTGAATTCTGCCCTGTTCAATAGCCTGCCTCCATTGGAAAGCTGTTCCATATCGTTCCAAATTACCTGTTCCACATTCGGTCCTCACAGCCAATCCTGCACCTACCAACATATCCATCGACATCGATAGATTACATCCAACCAATGTCAAATTTTTTATGTTTTGTCTGATGATTTCATGGGTTAGGGCCATAGCGCATCGCCCGATGCTTTGCCCTCCCATACCAACAGTAGCTCCGTTGTGCACGAAACGTTTTACCGCTTCGTGGGCCGTCATTACTTTGTTAGCAGTTTTACGGTTCACTTTCCCATCTCCAAATACAATTTATATACGTCTTATAATTTTCCTGTTTCAATAAAAGATGCTCTCACTGACTAATTCATAGGTATCAGCAATTCAAGAATTTCATTCACTGTGTCGACATTTTCAATTTCCATTAACATTTCCTGTACTCTTTTTGAATTTTCTTCACCAATAAGTCCCGTTGTGTTGCCCATGAATTTGAAAACAAGCTCATCATCCGTCATAGGCCGGCTTGGACAACCAGTAACTTTATCGAGTCTTTGCGAAAAGACACTCCCATCCTTTAGAGTTATTTCCACACGAACCGGCCAATCCATAGGATAGGTCTGGTCCATAGTTTTATCTACATCTACTTTCACTTTAGAAGCCAATTCATGTACCACAGGATCATTTATTCTTTGTTGGCTTTGTTGGCTCCACCCATATTCCTTATCAGATATAGCTACAGCAACAGCATAAGGTAAAGATAGATGAGCATCGATATAGGTGCTGTCGACAGAAGTGTAATGGGTACCCACAAAATGCAGAGTGTCTGAGTATGAGGTGACCAGTATTTTTTCAACTTGCTCAGGATTTATCGCATACTTATTAACAAGCTCTAGTGTCACTTGAACAGGGCCAATAATCAATAAGCCAACCGGATACAATTTTTGGGAACAGTCTCTTGATTTCCAGTCTGTACCCAGCCCATTACTAATTGATTCAGGATCGTATATCTCACTAGCAATATTCATGAATCCATGTTTGCGAGGCTCCAATCCCTCCAAAGGCCCGGCTTCAAATCCACTAGCTACCAAAAGAGCTGCTTGAATTCCAGCCTGAGCAGCCATACCACCGTGCACCGGTTTGATGCTAAATCCGTGAAACACTCCATCCCCATTAGATATCGCGGCGATAAACCCGGCAACTCCCAACACACTGGACATCTGACTAGTATTGAATCCCATCAATGATCCCACTGCTGCTGCTGCTCCAATTGCTCCAATAGTACCTGTGGCTTGAAAACCCTCGTACCAATGAGAAGGTTGCATAGCAACACCTACTCTTGCACCTACTTCATAACCTACAACCATCGCCTTGAGAATGTCCGGTCCACTGGATTTTCTCCATTCCCCTGCAGCGAGCACAGCCGGAACGGTACCACTACCAGAGTGTAACCTTGCGGGCATAGTAGTATCCTGCCAGTCGAGCACCTCCGACAGTGAACCATTTACAAATCCAGCGTTTTGCATAGACAACGACTGATTAAATCCTAATGCTGTTGACTGACCAGCACCAGACTGCAAAGAAATATAATTCTTCAACCTGAAATCTGACTCATGTTCAAGGAAGGCTTGGCCAGCTATTATGACACCGATCCCATCCATCATATTAACCCTAGCTAATCTACGAATATCTGGTGGTATGTCATCTACATGCAAAGTCGCCATAAAATCCGCCAACCTATCTGTATAGTTCACAAACATCCTCCAATTCTCACTAAGTTAGCACTGAGTTCCGTGTCTACAGCGGACGCTCCCATTTGAATGACAGTTCCTTCATACAAAACACCACTAATTAAAGCGGCAGTCGGACCATATCGCGTAATTGAGCACTTCTGGCTACTGCTTCAGTAAATTCCATATACCTTAGACCGTCTTCAAAACTTGTATGAGTGATTTGTTCCTGACCTCTTATAGCTGATATAAATTCCTCTTCAACTCTCCAGTCGCCTTTTTTTTCAGGTGCAATCTGAATCTCAGACAGGTTCTGGTCCCCTCTTTTCCCTCCATACAGGGCCATATTCGATGCATCCAATTTAAGAGTGCCTTCCGTACCAAAGAACCAAACCGAATCGGCAGGGGCTAACCCAGTTACCTGGCTAAATCTCATATGCACAATAGGCCCTGATGCCATTTCGCAAATAATCTCCGCATGATCCGGGATAGTAATAATTTGCCTATCACCATTTTCATTATTGCGAGACTTAACATTAGTAGAAGTCACCGCAGTGACACCAGAGGCTGGCCCTAGCCACCTCATCATGGCTTCATACCATATACCCATCTGCATCATATTGAATCCACTCAAATCTCTATTGTTTCTCCAGTGCAATTCTGATTCGAAATCTATGAATCCATCTTGTACTAGTAGATCTACCGACAATATGTCGCCCAAGTACCCTTCGGCAATCAATTCCTTAATCGTTTTATCCACTGACAAGGTATGTGGGGCCGGAACTATCTGAGTAATCAAATCAGGATCAAGCAATGACGCCTCAAGCATAGCTGATGCCTCAGTTGCATTCATGGCCATCCTAGCCTCTGTCAACACATGTTTACCATTATCTAGCGCAGCCAACGTGATGGGACAATGCATATAAGGCCATGTACCAATACAAATAGCATCAGTGTCATCCGCGTCTACTAAATCAACCCAGTTGTCATAAACTGTTGGCATACCAAATTGATCTGCCACTCTTTGACCTGATTCATAGGTTCTATTTGAAACAGAAACCAATTCCACTCCCTCAATAGCCTGAAATCCAGGTATATGTCGACTAGTTGTGTTCGCTCCTGCACCTACAAACCCTATCCTTATTTTTTCACTCATTAAGAATCCTCCTTAACTGCTTATTTTATCTATTATTTTCTTGAGACAATTCTGGATATAAAAGTCTCCCTTGGTGATTAGTATCAGTCCTGAATAGGTGTCCATCGATCGTTGTTACATACAAAGTTGATAAATCAGTTCCTCCAAAAGAACAGTTTGTTGGGCGATCCACCGGCATGGAATGGGTTTCCATCACTTCACCTTCAGGGGAAAAAACATATATCATTGGCCCTGGTCCACTCTGTTCAAAACCTGCGGTGGCAATGATATTACCATTAGTATCCAACACCATACCATCAATCCCTCTGTGCTCATCAAAATCATGTAACACCTCATGTGCTCCGAGGCCCATATCTCCCAAAACTGGATATGCTCTAAGCTCTCTCTTTTCACCGGGTAGACGTCCGCTTTGAGCAACATATAAAACAGAATAATCCAGAGAGAATAAAATACCATTAGGCCTGGTGGTATCGAACGTCACCCTAGTCAAATCACAGATGTTCCCTTGTGGATCAATCCTGTAAACCGAGTCATGGTCCAAATCCTTATTAGCTCTATCTTCGCTCCACGGACCTGCCGCCCCTTCATAGTAAGGATCAGTAAACCATATACTTCCATTCCTGTGTATAGCTAAATCATTCGGAATATTGAGTCTACTTCCTTCAAACCCTGATGCCAACACGGTCACAGATCCGTCAATTTCATAACGAACAACACGTCTTGCTCCACCCTGACAGGCGTAAAGTACGCCATTTGAGTCCAACATCAATCCGTTCGCATTGTACGTATCAGTTAAAAATTCGGAAACGGAACCACGAATTTCGTCGTATTTTAAAATCCGGCTACTTGGGATGTGAGTGAATAGTAAACCAGAACCATCCCATATAGGGCCCTCAGTCACGCCACCATATGGTCCTGCTATCAACTCAAAATTCCAACTCATTCATCCCCCATAGTCAAAGAGAGTCAAAGAACCTCACCAAATTCTTTGGACCCGTCTCCAGAATCATCTCCAAGTTTTTGAGCCGTGGCTTTGATTGCACCAAATTCTTCTACAAATCCATTGTGCATAGTCCGGGCATCACTACTGTACAACACGAACCTGGCTCCTTCTTGAAGCCATTTTTGAGTCAACGCTACAGATTGATGGTGAATCATGACTGGTGTATTCGCAGAATTACAAGTTGATATAATTCGTCTCAATGCACTCTCATATTCGGGGTGATCGTATTGATCCGGCACTCCAATAGTTATACTCAGATCATTTGGTCCAACAAAGACACCATCTATCCCATCAACTTTCAATATGTTTTCAAGATTTTCCACTGCAGGAACACTTTCAATTCCAATAATGCATACACTATTTTTGCCCTTATCTGACAAATATTTTTTTGTTGCATCACTAGGGAAACGCCCTGAATCCATTACTTCTCTTAACAGAGCGCCCTTAAGAGGTCTCCACTTTGCCGCACCAACAACTTCTTTCACTTCATCGACCGTTTCACAGTATGGGGCCAAAACGCCTTGGGCACCCGCATCCATATACATCGTCACGTAATGTGAGTCAGGTATAGGAACCCTGACTATGGGTACTACTCCACTGTACCCAAAAGCAGTCAAAAAATCGGCAACTTCATCCCTGCTCCGTGGTGAATGTTCCGTATCTATAATCGCATAATCCAATCCAAATCCACCTATGGTATCAGCCCATTTAGGGTTTCTGGCAGCACTTAGCATAGTGCCGTAAACAACACCTCCAGACTGGAGTCTAGACTTAAGTTCATATCCATTCATAATCTCATCTCCTTTACGATGGCAATCTAACCTACTGATTCTATCCCTAGTATTAAGACTGTCAAGACTAGAAAGCTAATTGTTCCAACACCAAATTGTTTTGGTATACTGAAGATTCTCATGAAATCATTAGTAGGACTCCTAGGCTACCCTCTTGGACACTCGATATCTCCAGTATTTCAACAGGCGGCGTTTGATTTTTATTCTTTGAACACCACGTATCAGGCATGGCCCACTCCTCCAGACGTGTTGCGGAGCAAGGTAGCATCATTAAGAAACGATCAGTATCTCGGCGCTAATATTACTGTCCCGCATAAAGAGCGAATTCAAGATATGGTCGACATAATGGATCCCGAGGCTGAAAAAATAGGAGCAGTGAACACCATTGTCAATAATCGGGGCAGTCTTGAAGGATACAACACTGATTCCCAAGGCTTCGTGATTCCTCTAAAAAAGTTAGTCAGATTTGACTTTAAAGGCAAAAGAGTCCTTTTGGTAGGAGCTGGAGGAGCCGCAAGGGCAGCTGTATTTGCACTGGCAGGTGAACCTATTCAATCGTTAACAATTTCCAATAGAACTCACGTGAAAGCCACAAAGTTAACAGATATTGTCAAGCATTTAGTACCAGAAGTTTCTCACACTGGTATCGAGTCTATGGAATTCACTAAAGCTGTCTCCAATGCAGATCTTATTGTGAATTCCACATCAATAGGAATGAGTGGAACCGAAGATCCCATGCTGTCACCAATCCCAACTTCGTGGATTCCACCGAATAGCCTTGTATACGACATGGTGTACAACCCTCCAATAACACCTCTACTCTCAGAAGCTCTAAGAGCCGGTGCCAGTATACTGGGCGGATTACCGATGTTGGTGCAGCAAGGGGCGCTCGCTTTTGAAAAATGGACACAACTAGAAGCACCCATAGATTTGATGTCTAAGGTAGCAGAAGAAGCTCTCAGCAAAACCTTAAATTGACACTCAATCCTTGGAGTGGAGTAACAACATTAAACAAACGTCAATGTTTATTTTCACACTTTGCGCATTTTGGCACCTGAAATTAGTACCTAAATACATCCATATGTCATATCCTGATTATCTACATGTTCTAAATCCATCTCCACATAGAAAGGAGTTGAGAGATGGTCATAAGATCCAATAAAAATATATATCTTGTTGGATTCTCAGGAACCGGTAAAACATCGGTGGGACAAGCTTTGTCTAAAAGGCTGGGCTGGGAATTTGTAGACACTGATCAATTGATTACCGATTCGACAAACAAATCAATACCAGAAATATTCACTGAATGTGGTGAGCAATATTTTAGAAAATTAGAGAGCGAAATTCTCGCACTGGCTTCAAAAAAAGAAGCTCAGGTTATCTCCACCGGAGGTGGTGCTCCTATGGATGCAAATAACCGTAGAGTTATGGAGAATACCGGGCTCATAATATGTCTTGAAGCTAAACCTGAAACCATTCACGAAAGGCTTTCAGACGAAGATAACCGCCAAGGAACTGGGCGTCGTCCGATGCTCAAAGGGAAAGACCCCTTAGTCAGTATCAAAAGTCTCAAATCCGAACGTCAAACTGGATATTCTTTAGCAGATTGGACTATACATACAGATGCTCTGACCACAGAACAAGCTGCCGTAGAATCTGAGAAAGCATTTAAAACTCTCTGCAAAGTAATGACCCCCAATTCTGGAAATGATTTGGCCACAGTTGTGGAAACATCTACAGAGAATTACCCAATATGGGTCGGATGGGGTCTACTAAACAGCCTTGGTGAAAAAGCAATCAGCCTGGTTGATCCAACCAATGCTTTCATTATCCACGATTCCGGAACTTCAGAACCTGCTGAAACAGCCCGCAAATCTTTGGATCAAGCCGGTATTGAAACTCGTCTATACCAAATTTGTTCAGGAGAAAAAAATAAGAACTTGGAGTCTGCTTCCCTTATCTATAAATGGCTAGCAGAATCTCGTGCAGAGCGTAAAGATCTTATTGTCGCTGTAGGCGGAGGTATGGTGGGAGACCTAGCGGGCTTTGTTGCTGCTACCTACATGAGAGGAATGCCGTTCATTCAAGTGCCCACAACTCTTCTAGCGATGGTAGATGCTTCAATTGGAGGAAAGGTTGCTATTGACTTGCCCAACGGGAAAAATCTCGTGGGTTCATTTCACCAACCTAAATTCGTACTCTCGGACGTACAATTATTGCAGAGTTTGCCCGCAAGAGATCTTACTGCTGGATGGGCCGAAGCCATCAAACACAGCCTCATACTTGATATACAAAGCCTATCAACATTTGAAGATCAATCTGAATCAATTCAATCCTTAGATCCAGATAGTACCACTGCAATTATCAAACGAAGCGTAGCAACAAAAGGAAGAATTGTATCTCTGGACGAAAAAGAAACTGTCGGAGTAAGGGCACTTCTAAATTATGGGCATACGATTGGTCACGCCCTTGAATCGGTTACTAATTACTCGTCTCTACTCCATGGCGAAGCAGTTAGCATAGGGATGTCAGGAGCTGGTCATATCAGTAACAAAATAGGGATTCTGTCGAAACATGAACTTGCGAGACAGCAGAATGTTCTTCATCAATACGGACTTCCAACTCACTTCAAAAACATTCAGATTGAAGAAGTTTTGTCCGCTATGAAATCAGATAAAAAAACTCAAAACAAAATTACCCACTGGATTTTATTAAATGGTCTCGGTAATGCTATTACCCGTTCTGACATTTCGAGTGTTTTGGTTCGCTCTACACTGTCTGTGCTTTCAAAATAGATAGGGGCGGTAAAGTTTGGCAGAAAAAAACATTTTTGAGTTATCAGCCAACGATTCCAATGCGAGAGCAGGCATTCTTCATACATCCCATGGTAGTGTTCCAACGCCTGTGTTTATGCCAGTGGCTACTCAGGGATCAGTCAAAGCCCTCGACTCCATTGACTTGAAAAATTCTGGTGCCGAAATGATACTGGGTAACGCCTATCACCTGTACTTGAGACCTGGGCCCAATGTGATTAAAGAACTCGGTGGTCTTCATCAGTTCATGTCCTGGTCAGGACCAATACTCACAGATAGCGGAGGATTTCAAGGATTTAGCCTCGAACATCTGAGAAAAATCACCGAGGACGGCATTACCTTCAAGTCTCACATTGATGGATCTATTCACACCTTCACTCCAGAAAATGCCATATTGCATCAACAAGACATTGGGGCGGACGTCATCATGCAGCTAGACGTATGTATGCCAACAGGTAATTCGGAAGAAGAGATATTGGCAGCTTTAAATATGACAACAAGATGGGCAGTTAGGTGTTTGGAAACATTCTCAAACTCTAACCAATTACTCTTCGGTATTATTCAAGGAGGGGTATTCAACAAATTACGGGAAAAATCAGCGGAAGCGTTATTGCCTCTAGATTTTCCCGGATACGCAATAGGAGGACTAAGCGTCGGAGAATCGAAAACGGAGTTGTACAAAACAACTAAATTCACAACGCAACTATTACCCGAATACAAACCAAGATACCTGATGGGCGTGGGCTCACCTGAAGACCTGGTCGAAGCAGTAGCATCCGGAATTGATATGTTTGATTGCTCACTGCCTACTAGAATTGCTCGAAATGGTGCATTATTTACCAAAACTGGAAGGGCAAATTTACATTCAAGTCAATTCAAACACCTCGATCAGCCCGTAGAAGTAAATTGCAATTGTTTTACATGCAGCACCTTTTCAGCAGCTTACTTACATCACTTATTCAGAGCTAAAGAATTATCAGCTTATAGGTTGGCAACGATACACAACGTTAGTTTCATCCTCAGATTGATGAGAGACATCAGGGAATCTATAGTAGCAGGCAGATTTGATAAATTCAGAACAGATTTCCACGATCACTTCGTACCCCCAGACCCATCTGTCCGGCACGAACAACGCCAAAAATGGCTGCGTGCCCAAGAAAAATCAAGACGATCCTAAAATAACTTCATGCTTGCCATTAATACTCAAAATCGTTAACATCCCTTTCCAATATTTACACAGAAAAACATTCAACAAAAGCAGTTGACTTAAGATACATTTCTAAATATCTCCAACAAAACAATATATGCTCCGATAAGCTCACTCAAAACTAAGTTAACGATCAGGAATTTAAAAATGTCGATCGATCAACGTACTCTGCCAATATTTCCATTAAATACAGTGTTGTTTCCTGAGTCATCATTCCCACTTCAAATATTTGAGGACAGGTACAAACAAATGTTACGGATCTGTCTTAATAATGATTCCAAATTCGGAGTAGTACTTATCAAGGAAGGTTCCGAAATAGGCGGGCAAGCTACCTACCATGGCATTGGAACCGTAGCTGAGATTATGTCTGTTAATCAGGAAAACGAAGATTTGTTCCGTATATCAACAATCGGAAGACAAAGATTTCAAATTCTCAATATACTTGACGAAAAACCATACATTGATGCGGACGTTTTGTTACTTGATGAAGAACTAGATATTAGAGAAAGTTCGAACCTAATTGCTCAAGTCCGCCAAGCGGCATCGAGCCATATATCACTTACTGAAGGTCTCCAGGGAGGATGGGTCAATAATTTCATGGCACCATGGGATCCTGTGTCTTTATCATACTTCATTGCAAGCGCTCTTCAAATTGACCAATTATCTAAGCAAGAATTGCTGGAAGAAAAACTTGTTTCCAAGAGATTAGAAACCGAGCTTGAAATACTAACGCAGGCTTCCATTCCGATTAAACGAGTAGTTAAACGCAGATTAGCACAAAAATTTAGCAGAAACTAAAACACTAGCTTTCTGTTAACTATCCTATAAACTTCACTATTTGGACAGTATCCCGGCTTTAGCAAAAACTTCGGCCAACCTCGCAATGCCTTCATGAATTTCAGAAGGCGTATTGTACCCAAAGCACAGCCTAGCACAGTTTTTTCCTTCTTCTCCATCAGCAGAAAAACTGACACCGGCACTGTAACCAACATCAGCATCGAATGCAATCTGCTGCAATGAAACCAAATCTACATTTGGGGACATCTCAAGCCAGATATAGAGTCCACCATCAGGGTGACTCCATTTAGCCTCAGTGCCAAAATTTTCCCCTAGCGCTGCCAGCATTGCATCTCTCTTTTCTCGCTGTATATTTTTGGTCTCCTCTATATGTTCGTCGAGTCCGTCAAGAGCATATCTATGGACCGCAAAGGCTGCGAATTGATTAACTCCACCGCCACTTTTAGTTGCTCTGGCAACATCTAAAAATCCTGATGGTCCGACCAAATAGCCCAATCTCATACCTGGAGCAATTATTTTTGAGAACGATGCCACATAAATCACACGCCCCGTATTATCAAGAGAATATATAGCAGGAACTGAGTCTCCCTCATATCTCAGGTCAACGTAACAATCATCTTCCAATATCGGCACATCATATTTCTGGGACAATTCGACGAGTTGGATTCTCCGCTCTAAGCTCATGGTCCATCCCAATGGGTTCTGGAACGTTGGGATGGTATAGATCAGTTTAGGCTTTCTTCCTTGAGATGTAGCTCTTACAATCTCTTGCTCTATAGATTCTGGCAACATACCGTCATCATCGCAATCAATACCGCGAATGTCGGCATCGAACCTCCTCAGCATTCCTAGCGTGCCCACATACGCAAATTTTTCCGTTAACACAACGTCACCCGGATCCAGCAATGATTCACCTACCATATGAAGAGGTTGGCTGGAACCATCTGCCAGAATTATATCGTCAGCAGTGACGTTCATTCCACGATCTCTGGCTAGCTTCCTGGCAACGTATTCTCGCAGAGGAGGATATCCCATCTGATGAGGATAAACCGCCAACTCTTTACCTTCATTGGTCAAACCATCCTGAAGAGATTCAACCAGTTCTTCCAATGGTAGTGATTCAGGGTCTGGGTAGGCTACCGCAAAATCATACTTAGCTCGACTTACCGTGGCTGCCCTTGGTGGTTGCTTAGGAGCTGATTTTGCATAAAGCGTATCGTAGTTGAATTCGTTTCCTTTACTCATCAATAAGGCTCCTTAGTTGACTGTTGACAATAATTAACGAACCCAATTTTAGTATTTCCTTCCAGCTAAAACAATCCTATGAAAACCAGAAGGCCACCCACCCATCCAAATATGTTATCGGAAGATTGTTTATTTTATTTCTATCCTCAGACGCTTATTTATACGTCCTTTGCTCTCATGCCCTACTACACTTACTTTACCCACCTCTGATGTCCGCTCCACATGTGTACCTCCATCAGCCTGAAGGTCCAATCCAACAATATCAATGGTTCGAATTTCCTGAATATCCTTTGGAAGCAGATTGATTTTTGTCCGAATCAGGTCAGGATTGCTGAAGGCTTCCTCGCGTGATATGTGATCAACTTCGACTTGCCTATCTAGTATTATTTCTTGATTAACAAGCCTCTCTACTTCCTCAGCAAAATCAGAAGACATTTTGTCCAATTCAAAATCCATCCTTGCTGACAAGGGTTTCATGTCACCGCCCGTTACTTTTGCTCTAAAATCTCTCCAGACCACACCACAAAGTATGTGCAACGCTGTGTGAGTTCGCATAAGTTGATATCTGTAGTTCCAGTCTATCTGTCCATATACTTGCGTGCCGACTTCGGGAATGGTCCCTATCAAGTTATGAACCAGTCGTCCATTATTTCTCGATATCTTCTTGACTATGCTGGATTCTGTGCCAAATCTAATATCTCCCTTATCACAGGGCTGACCTCCTCCACCAGGGTAGAAAACCGTACGGTCCAATACAACTCCGGCTTCAGTCACATATTCAACCTCAGCTTTAAATTCCTTCAGATAACTATCTTTATAGCAAAGAATTTCTGTCATAAATCACCCTCAATTACTATCGTGTTTTGAACATTATCTCAATAAATCATCCTTAAGTTACTGTGTTAAAATCCAAATAATACCAAAATTGTCAGGAATTAATTGAATTGTATCAATCAAGATATGACATCGTTGTTGTTGGCGGAGGAATTATAGGATTAGCTACAGCCAGACAGCTGTTAATTGACTCTCCGAATATCAAAGTTGCCGTTGTTGAAAAAGAATCAAAAGTTGCATTCCACCAAACAGGCCATAACAGTGGAGTGATCCACGCGGGCATCTACTACGCTCCAGGCTCTCAAAAAGCCAATTTCTGCTCTACTGGAGGCGTCTTGCTTCGTGAATACTGCGACGATAATGAAATACCATATGAGATGTGCGGGAAAACTATCGTTGCCACAGACGAATCAGAAATACATAGGCTTGAAGATCTCTATCAACGAGGGTCTGCGAATGGAGCTCTTGGGCTTGAAATGATAGAGAAAGAACGACTCTCGGAGCTTGAACCCCACGCCAATGGATTAAAAGCAATATTTTCACCTAATACCGGCATCATAGATTTTTCTGCTGTATCTGAATCTTACGCAGCAGATTTGAAGAATTCAGGTGGAGACTTATTTCTTAGTACAAAGGTAATGTCTATAGGCAGACATTCTGACGGCCTAACTTTAGAAACTACCAATGGTGCAATTGCCACCCGAAAACTGATCAATTGCGCCGGTTTGTATGCCGACCGAATAGCTGCAATGATGGATGTGAATATCGGAGTACGAATCGTTCCCTTCAGAGGTGAATATTTCTCACTTACTCCAGAACGTGCTCACCTAGTTAAAGGACTTATCTATCCAGTACCCGATCCGAATTTACCTTTCTTGGGCGTGCATTTTACGAAAAGAATCTCTGGCAGCGTTGAAGCAGGACCGAATGCTGTTCTTGCGTTTTCCAGAGAAGGCTATAACAAAACAAGTTTCAGCCTGAAAGATATGTTTGAACTAGCCACATATTTGGGGTTCTGGAAAATGTCAGCATCCAACTGGCAAACAGGACTGCACGAAATGTATCGATCAAAGGTCAAGTCTTCATTTGTCAAATCTCTCAGGAAACTGATCCCCGAAATAACCAGCAGTGATTTACAGGCACCAGGCGCTGGTGTACGCGCTCAGGCTGTAGACAACAAAGGCAGGCTGTTACAAGACTTCAGCATAGCCGAAAAGGAAGATGCAATACACGTTTTAAACGCTCCCTCACCTGGGGCAACGTCTTCCCTTTCTATAGGTCAATATATAACTAATCTGGCAATTAAAGCCTTCAATATTAGTTGATAAAGTTTCGACGTAGCAGTCTATTATCTTGACTTTTAGCCAACTCTGACACGATTACAATAGGCCAACGTTTTAGCAATGACTAATTGCTTGAAATATTGCTTTTTACAGATAGGTTTTTGGTCGATTCCTCTATTGACTTAAGTGGGGCTGTCTTATACGATGTTTGTTCGTTCGCACTTTAACAATTGGATAGTGGAAGGTAACCGGAACAATTTTGTAGAGTTTGATCCTGGCTCAGGACGAACGCTGGCGGTGCGCCTAATGCATGCAAGTCGAACGATCGACTCCGACTTGTCGGAGAAGAGAGTGGCAGACGGCTGAGTAACACGTGGGTGACCTGTCCTAAAGAGGGGGATAATCCCGAGAAATCGGGCCTAATACCCCGTAAGTCTGCCTGGCTACGGCTAGGTAGGGAAAGATTCTTCCTTCGGGGAGCGTCGCTTTTGGAGGGGCCCGCGACCTATCAGGTAGTTGGTAAGGTAATGGCTTACCAAGCCTAAGACGGGTAA
>CEUS01000348.1_pt1 | contig 14244 bp, 16 predicted proteins | sample 427031 | NCBI WGS metagenome assembly CEUS01 (sample SAMEA2622837, study PRJEB7988) | marine metagenome | biome: marine biome (ENVO:00000447); feature: marine epipelagic mixed layer (ENVO:xxxxxxxxx); material: "saline water (ENVO:00002010), including plankton (ENVO:xxxxxxxx)" | depth 140 m | reverse complement strand
AAAATATTTTCTAGCGTTTCAAGAATTGATAATCTTAATTCTAAAATGTCAACTCCAGCATATTCTCTAATTCCTTCTTCTGTAACCTCTTGCGAAAATTTACCAATTGATTTTCCATCATATGAAATGATTACGTCATGAGTTCCAACTTCATCTAGTTCTAGTGTAGTTTCAAAATTTCCATTATCTGAGGTTTTTACTGCAATACTTTCAGTTTGATATGTAGGGGAAATTGTAGTTACGGCCACTGGAATGTTTTTTACTTCATTTCCAACATTTCCTGTAATCTGATTACCAATTATGTTTACAGTTGGTTCTTGTAATTCTCTTTTTTCTTTAATGACTATAGTTCCTGTTGAATTTGTGTTAACCCATTCATAAACACCTACTTCATATGGCATGTTACCAGTCCATGTGCCGTTAGTATACAATTCTCCAGAGGAAAATAATCCACCTGTGTGACGTATGTTCATGGTTGAATTTGTTAAATTTTTTACAATTATAGTATCTCCTTGTTCAATTTCTAAATAATCTGGAAGTGTGTTTGTAAATTTGTACTCTTCAGCAAATGCTACAGGTACAATAAACATTAAAACACAAACTCCTAAAATAATTCCTTTATTCAATTTTAGTACCGCCATGAAATTATAACACAAAATCTATTATTATGAAATTGGGAGTTAGTATGGATACTTTGCATACTAAAATTATTCATATTTCATCCTACAGGAATGGCAAAGCCATGGTCCTAGGAACCTTTTATCGCCTTCAATTGATTTTTTACATTTTGTACATTGTTTCATTACTATTCAATCCCTGCGAAAACTCTTAAACTCCATTAGCATAGTATTCATACTGAAGGTACTATGGAAACACCAATGAAATTACGAGTTCATATTGCTCCGGTAGGATTTGAGATTGATAGAATTACAATTCCTGCAAAAGATATGCGTGCTGATAAAGTATGGCTAATAGGTCACAGTAATTTTTCTGAAGATGATGCTAGACCATTTCTAGATAAAGTTCAAAAAATTTTAAAAAAAAATAATATTGAAGTAAAAGTATCTAATGCAAACCGATTCAAATTATTTGATATTGTTAAAACTGTCAAGGAAATTATCTATCAAGAAAAAGAAAACAAAAATGAAATTTACCTAAATGTTGCAAGTGGTTCAAAAATTCATTCTGTTGGGTTGATGATGGCATGTATGATTTTTGATGAGCGTTCAGATATACATCCATTTTATGCTCAGGCAAAACAATATTTGCATACCAAAGTATCTGAACCTCAAACAAAAGGAATTAAAGAAATTCATCATTTACCAACTTACCAAATAATGACTCCAAAAGAAGAACATCTCTTTGCATTGAAAATTATTAATGAAAATGGTGGAAAGATCAAAAAGAAAGATATGGCTGAAAAAGCTGAGGAACATCAGCCACCACTAATCACAGTTAATGCAAGACCAAATAATTTCTCACAAGCTAGATTTGCTAGTCTTGATAAAAACATAATTTCTCCGCTAGAAAAAAATTGGAAATATATCAAAATAAAAAAACTTGGTAGAACTAGATGGATAGAGCTAACTGATGAAGGAAAATACGCTTGTGAATTTTTAATCTAGAAAATATCTTCAAAATCTTTTAAATTTGTTCTAAGAGTTTTTGGGTTTAGATTGTCACACAATTTACAAATTTCAATTTGTTTCATAATAGGAAAATTTTCATTTTTACCAAAATCTCTCATTGTATGAACAATTGCAGCTGCAATTATGCCTGATTGACTTTTACTAGCAAATCTTGTTTCAGCACGGACTTTTTTAACTTTGGATGCCACTTTATTTCTAAATTTAGCCTGTAAAACATAGTCTGGAATAGGAATTTTACTAATAATTGCATTAATTTTATCTGGTTTTTCATGTACAATTAGCTCTGGAAATTGTTTTTTCATCAAATTCACTAATCTCCAATAAGGTGTTATCTCATTTTTTATTCTATTCGATTTTTTTTCACTTTTAATTTCATTCAAATTTTTTCGAACTTTGAGTATTGCCTCAGTTGTATCTTTTAGCGTAATTGTATAACCATTTTTTCTTGCAACCAAAAAAAATGCTGCACAAACTTTCTTCTTTGTGTCTTTGTTCCTTATCTTATTGTTTTTTTTACATTTTTCTAAAATTGATTGTGCTTCATCGGCAATTACTGATTTTGTTGATTTTCCAACAGATCGTTCAAATTCTGTTTTTGATGCATTTTCATCAATTGAAGTATTACGTTTGTGATCTAGTAGTATTTCATCCAAGATATCAAGATATCTGCTCTCTCTTTCCTGATATCTATCTCCTTTTTCAGTACTTTTTCTATTGATTTCAGAACCCACTTTCTTAACCACCTTCCCTCTCACATCCTTTACTTTCTTCTCTCCAGTTCCCTGTACACTGCCTAATGATTGTGAACCGCCCAAACCACCTTTTGTTCTCCTTGGTATGCTGTCAAATCTGTCAGTTTCAGATTCAATTTTTTGATTAACTACTTTCCCACATCTGACACAAATTTTATCAATTCCACCTGTAACCTTATCGGTAACTGGAATAATTTTCTCATGATTACATGATTTCAAGAGCTAAATTTAACCTCAGTTCTAGTTAAATTTTCTTATCAACAAAATCTGTAATTTCTCATATCAAAACCTCATTTTTGAGAACCATCTTCGAATTGTATATTTTCTAACAAATGCCACAAGCGTGAAAACTGCTGTAATTTGTAAAAATCCAATTATTTCTTGATTTACAATCTGTTGTGAAAACATTGGTAAAACAAAGAAGTTGATTGGCAAATACATCACAAAACCAATTATAATATCTGTAATGCTTTCTATAATTGATTTTTTCTTGGAATCTTGAATTTGAGTTATACAAATCTCATTTTTTTCAGAACAACTACATTGGATATTTGCTTTTTTGAATTTCATCATATGAAACAATTCATAAAACTAGATGATAAAGATCTGTCAATTAGCATGCATACTCTAGATACTAATTTACTTCCTGCAAAATTTTCTTGTAATCATCACGACTATCAATAATTTCTCTTCGTGAAAGTTTTGTTAAATCTTTGACAACTTTGAAATTTCGGCCTTTTGAGTAAGCTGCAGCTCCTGTGGCATTTTCTCCTTTTTTCATTTCCCAATTGACAATTCCTAATTCTGCTAATCTTCCCATTGTGGCAATTCTCCATGAATCGATTTCATCTTTTTTAGGGGCATCATCTGGATATGTAATCCACTTGATACTATCACTAAATTTATGTAAGTTATGTGAGTCTGCTACTGCTTTGTCAATATCATGTCTCAAAAATAATTCCGGATATTCAAATGCCCAATCTATACATGAATTATTGATTATTTCTTCTATCTTGTCAGAATCCAGTGGTTCGTTAGATTTCTTTAATTCTGAAATAATGTCTAGAATTATGTTGTATTCTAAACTCAGTTTAGTTGGAATTAAGTTCTTCATAATGAATTCAACTTCTTGACTTGAAAATATTTCTAAGGGATATTTTCTAAGTTTTTCATCATTTAATTCAGGTATGGCCTTAGAAGCTGAGTTGAATGATACCATCTGGTCTAAGCTATTCAGAATTTTATTTTCCAATTTTAAGAATCCATAGCCATTTTTTGAGATGTAAATTCTAGTCACATCCTTATCTTGATAAGGTATTACCAAATCAAGTGCATTAAGTGCACCTTGAAATGCTCCCTCTGATTCATTTATTTTATGGCTTGTTATTTTTACTGCATCACTAAAAAGATCTTTTTTATCTTCCCATGTTGGCATATTGCCTCTCATTTCATCATATTTTGAACTCATCTTTATACCACATGCAGTTAAGAGTGATTGAATTTCATCAAGAAATTTTTCATATCTAAATTTATCAGTATTAGGTTGTTCAGATTTTGTACTTTGTATAATGTTTTCAAAAACCTTTTTTGTAGATTTTTTTCCAACAGTATGTGTTTTAAAACGATTCTTAACACCATCAATTTTACTTAAAGAATTTCCAGAGGAATCTTTAGTGATAAATCCTGTAGAGATTTTTTCATTTCTTTTATGACCATTTGCAATATCATATTCTTCAAGTATATTTCCGATTTGTGCTAAGAGTTGAATGGCCCTATCTAAATTTGCATCATTAATTTCAAAATAGTTGACTTTTTGTTCTTCCATAATATGATTAATAATGTATAGTGTAACTTTGATTGGTAAAATTCTACTATAATATTTCCATAAAATTGGATAAGTATCATAAATCAAATTTTTCTTAACATGTTCTGACGGAATTTTTTTTGTAATACAATTTGAGATACTTTTTTGGAGTGGTTTCAAATCAATTTCTTTTCCTGCTCCTGGTGCTTCAAGTGCTACTGCTTTTTCTCTAATACTCTTTTGCAAATTTTCCCAGTACATTTTCTGTTCATCAGTTACTATCAATGACTCAATTTCTTGCATTAGTATCTCTGGTTTTTTACCCCACCAAATCAATTGCATTCGAATTGCATGGTCGATTAATCCTCCTACACTATCAAAAGAATCATTTTCCTCTACGATTCTTTCTAACTCTGTTTGGAGTGAATCACTGACACATCCCCAATTTTTGAGATTAGAACTAGACAAAGCAGCGCTCGGATTTTTAATTAAATAATTTATCGCGCTTTTTCGATTTAATTTTGAAGAGTCAGCATAGTCCGAATAAATTTTTGATAACTTCTCGAGCATTTTCGACTTATCTGATTCATCTTCATACGAATCAGAGGCGACTATTTTTTTTCTGAATTCTTGTTCTAATTCTTGTTTTGTTTTCTGATCGTTCTCAGCCATCTAATTAGCTATAACAGCATTACAGTATAAAAATACAGTGTTTCTTTTGTTTCTAAGTTAGTTTAGATATTTACTAACTATTAGAAAGATAGGATTAGTATGATTTTCTAGGCACAATATGTCTGCGAAAAGTCTTTATTTGTACAATATTCACAAACGTTATGAAATTAGGCATGAATATTATCTTTCTAACAATTATTAGGACTATCAGTACCTTCCTCACAAAAAGAAAGACTACCATTTATATAGATGCGGAACCATGATTTCCTGATGACCTGGATAAAAATGACCACAAAATATGGTAACTATTGCAGTAGTTGTCAAGGAAGGATCTACAAAGGTTCTGAAATATTTTGGAACAATGACGGAAGTAGTAAAGTAAAGCACTATCAGTGCGGACTAAAACGTCAGAATGTTTCTGAAGAATCTGTTGATTCAAGCGTAGCAGAATTTGGAGCAATCCCAATAATTGAGATTGTTTCAGAAGCAAAAGAAGAAGCAAAAGAAGAAGCAAAAGAAGAACCTCAAACAGAGGCCGACCGAATTAGAGCCAAAATAATTGGACTAAACCACAAAAACAAACAAGAAGAAGATTTGGAGAAGCAGTTTGAAAAAAGAAAACAAGAACGAGAATTCAGAGCAGAAATGGGCCGCTCATACCTGGAGAGTTACGCCTAATGATTCTTGTTTTCTCAAGATGTTTGTTTGACACAAACACACTGATCTATCTTGCCAACTCTCCGAAAATGGCACAAAACCTCAAAAATGAATTTGAGTTAGATGACTCACAAATTATAGTCACATCTCAAACTAGAAAAGAAATTGAAAAACTTGGAATGAATTATGATTCAATAATTGAATCAGTATCAGAAATGCTTGGATGTCAAATCTATGATTTGGAATTAAATTCAGAAATTAAATCAAATGCTAAATTTTTGAATGAATCTTTAAAACCACTTCATTGTGGAGATGATGCAATTTTATCTGCTGCAATAACTACAAAATCTACTCTAGTTACTGCAGATAGGCAACTTGCAAAATGTGCAAAGAAACTTGGCTGTCAAGTGAAAATGATTCAGGAGGATTGGTACAATTGAGTAAAGGTTATCGCTTAGAAAAGACTGATGATTATGGCTCAAAAATGGTCAAAGAACCATCAATTCAAGCACAGGGCCTGGATGCAGATGCAATTAAAGCTAAACATATAGAATTGAAAAATAGGCAAAGAAAGGAAATAGTAGAACTTGGAGATCAAAGAATGACTTCAACACTGATGTATACTAGTCAATGTCCACAATGCAAAGAAAAAAGTAACAAATGGTATCCAGGAACAGGACCATATGCAGAAGGTTATGAACAAAAAAAGGATTATGTTCCACGTATAAAATACAATGATGACCTTTCAGGAATAAAAAATGATATTGAAATAGCACAAAAAGAACGAAAAAAAATTAAAGACCAAATTAATGAAAAAAGAGCCAAACTTCGCAAATTAATTGAAAAAGCCGAGAAAGAAGAGGAATCTAGCAGTCAAGAATCAAGTCAAAATCATTCACAAATATCATCTAATGAAGGAAAAATTGAGTTATACGCCTCCACTCCAAAAAAGTCAAAATCAAACGATCATCTAAAAGTATATTTTCTGCAATTGAAATTTCACGAAATTATTCTTAAAAAGGGCCTAACTTGTCATGATGCTTTGAAAATAAGAAATTCAGTAGAATACAAAAAGGCAAAAGATGATTGGTTCAGTGCTATAGATGCAGAAGAAAAGCAAAAAACTTTAGAAAATAAAATTTTCGATAGTGAAAAAACCAAGACTCACGATAAAACAACTAGGTTACAATCCATTTCCAAAAAGATTCAGAAAAATAGTCAAAGTAATTCATATGAAAAAGAAATTGATGTTTTGAAAACACAAATTGCAGAATTACGAGCAGGTGTAGGTAGTTCAAGTGGATTAGAATATTGGGAGAATCAAATTACTGAATTAGAACAGAAAAAAACGTCTTACGTATGTGAGAATTGTAAAACTGGTTTAGAAAAGAATTGTGATTTTTGCAAAATAGAACATAAAAAACTAAAAACCAAACAGGCAGCAAAAAAGAGAACCATCTATCCACTTTTGAGAGTTGATCTACCAGTTTGTGATTCATGTGTTAGATTATGGGGAAAGGAGGCAATTTTATCATGTCTTTAATTTTCAAAGATCCTACACTCAAAGGAATTTTCAATGATGTAATTAGTGAACAAAGTCAAAAACAACATCAAAAAATGATCTATCAAAATATCGAGTTTATCAATAGCTGTGACTTTTGTTTGTGTTGTGGTAATGCTCGACATATTGATACGGATGGATTTGTAATCTCTCTTGTAAAACATCATGTAAGTTATTTCCCACAAAAAATTGCTTATGTTCACAATGAATGTCATGCAAAAATCCATGATTCAGAAAATCCTATCACATCTTTGATACAATTTGAAGATGGTGACTCTAGAAAATTCTATGAACAACGAAAAATGGAGGAGATGAATTGACCTCTTATAGAAACAGTCTTCAGATAATGACTCAGGTTTTAGAATCAACGCAATATGCAGGCCAAGAAGGTATTCCAATCACTTCGTTAATTCGAAGATCAAACATATCTCATTCTAGATTAATTTCACTTACAAAAAATTTGATTAGTTCTGGATTGATAAATAAAATTGAATTTGACGGAAAAAATACTTTTGTCATTACTGAAAAAGGAATTTTATTTTTAGAAGAATATGAAAAATTCAATAATTTTGCAAATTCGTTTGGGTTGGAGTTGTAAAATGGATTTTATAATTTTTCAAGATTTGGCACCAAATACAAGTTCTGTTAAAATCCATCTAAAATCGTGTTATTACTATAGATATCACAAATCTACGACTACTACAAAATGGCACAAATGTGATGATTACAAACATGCAAAAACTCTAGCTGCAATACTTGCAAAAAATACCAAGAAAGGTTGGAGAAATGCAAAATGTTGTACAGAAAAGGTGATAGAAAATGTTTAATTTTTCTGAAAAACCAAAACCAAACGTTCCTGTGATGTATCGTCATGGTGATTTATTGATTACTAAAGTGAATGGACTTCCAAGTGGTCTAGTTCAAATTAATCCAAAAACTATTGCTGAAGGTGAAATTTCTGGTCATAAACATAGACTTGTTGGTAATGCCAATGTCTGTGTAAACTGGGACGAAAGACATCGTTCCATTAATGATTATCCTGAAGTTTGGTTCAAGGCATCTAATAAAATAAAAGTTGTACATGAAGAACATAAAACTCTAGAACTTCCTAAAGGCTACTACAAAGTAACTAAAGAACGTCAATTTGATCCATTTGAACATTTAATTCAAAAGGTCTTAGATTAAATGAAATTTTTAGAATTATCCATAGTTCTTGTTTTTTCTTTTGTGTTACTTTCAATGAGTATTGCACAAAATGCAGAAGCTCGTGGAGCAGATGAACCATGTTCTTATCTAAAACCAAACGAATGGACACGTGATTCATCAGGAAATTGTGTTAGAACTTCTTCTGTACCTGTAACTTCAAGCTCTCCAACAACTGGCCGTTCTGTACATGAACCATGTTCATACCTTAATCCTACAAAATATGTCCGAGATCCACACACTGGATTATGTCACCAAGTTATCATACAGGCACCAACACCAGTCAAAACATCTCCTCCAGTAGTTTCAGCCTCAACTTATTCAACAGCCTCAACTTACTCAGTAAACGCAGATTCTAGAATTGCTTCAGTAGATTCATCAAATGTAGATTCTGCATCAATTACTGGTATCTACATTTTTGGATTGATAATTTCTATTGGAATTTTTGGATATGCAATATGGAAAAGAATTAGAAAATCTAGTCGAAAAGAAAATTATAATGAGTATAGATCTCGACGAAATCCACAATTCCATCTACGTGATATACAATCTACTTTTACACGATTACGTGATGAAGATCCAGATTTGTTCTTACATGAAATAAATGCTAAATTAAAAAAATATTCAAGAAGAGGAAACGAACTTTACCAAGCATATGCACGCGGACCTGATCCTGTAGATCATCGTGAACGTACCATAGAATTAAAAATTCTAAAATATAGAGATCCATCAACAGATAGAATTTACATTAGTTTTGTTCCTGCTTATCTTGAAGATCCTGACGAAGCAATGGCTTGGAAGTTTAACATTACAAAACAACAGTATCAAAATTTAGTTGATGAAGGATAAGATGGATTAAACTTATGTTCAAACCAATACATATTTTGATTTATTGTACGGTAATTGTCTATACAATGTATAATACCGTAGTGTGGGGGGATTTCATCACACCGACACTTCTTATTCTAATTACATCTTATTTGTTGAACAAAAAAAATTCTATTAAACAATCTCATAAAGAAAATCAATTTTTAAAATATGAACAAAACTATCTTGTAAGAACAAAATTACTTAGGTAAAATCATCTAATTTACTTTTTTTGGGTTTTTCATATGAATCTAAAATGTTTATGACATCTTTTGCAGTTTTTGCTGGTTTGGCACCTTGTTCAACAAACTTTTGAAAACCATTTACAAATTCATCGTTTTCTACCTGTGGTTCCATAGTAATTACCAATTTTTCTAATTTTTTTCCATAATCTATGGCGTAATGTGCTCCTCCTGATTCACTTGATTCTACTACAATGATTGCATCAGATAATGCTGCAATGAGCTCATTTCTTTTTACCAGAGCCAAAACTAGATTGTCACTATTTGGAAAATTTTCTGTTAACAAACACCCATAATTCTGAACTTTTTGAGCGTGGTTTTCATGCCCCGGAGGATAAATTTTTGGTAGACCCTCTAAAACAGCAATTGTTTTTCCATCATTTTCTATTGCACCTGCATGTGCTGCAATATCAATGCCTTTTGCCAAACCTGATACCACCGTATATCCATTAATAGATAATTCTGTGGCTATTTCATGTGCAAGTTCTTGTCCTTCTCGAGAACACTTTCTTGTACCTACTATTGCAACACATTTTCTAAAATCTAAAATTTCACCTTGAATGAAAATTTGTTTAGGTGATCTATTCTTTGGTAATGATCTCAATGACTCAGGAAATTCATCATCATTTTGTTCAATAGTTTTTATTTCATACTCATTATCGCTCATTTTTTTTAACCTACACTTTTGTGGTAGCGGCTGCATAAAAATACAAACTACTTGGATTATTCTTTGCTATTTCATTCAAACATTGTTCTGCAGTAAAACCTTGAGTAATTACATCATCTATTAAAAGAATTTTTTTACCAGATATGTTTTCTGATCTGTCATTAAATTCATAGACCTGATTTTCCGCATAAAATGATTCTTTTTCAGCAGGATGCATGTGTTTTGTTGTTACATTCATTGTTTTTCTCAATAAATTCTCATTAAAAACAACTTGTTTGTGTCCATTTTTTTGCATTAGAAGAGTAAGATATTTTGCAATTGAAAATGCTTTATTTTTTCTAAACGGATCTGTTTTAAAATTTGGTATTGGTGCTATTATATCTACATCAAATATTGGAAATTTTTTTTCTTTAGCTAATGAGTACATAGCAATACTCAATGTGTCAGGACAATTATGTTCTTTATTTGATATAATTTGTTGTGAAAGCTTATCTCTTTCTGAATGTTCATATTTTGTAGGAATATAATATCCAAGTTGCCAAACATCAGTTGCAGAAGTCAATCTATTTCTTCTCTTATTGAACTCACTACTGCTTACATTTTTTCTACCAGTTCTGCAATCAACATTATTTGGTAACAAATAAAATTTGTATGTTATATCTTGATCCTTGTTGTCAATTTGTATTTTTAGAATTACTACATCTCTAATCGATGATTCTCCACTTTCTTTTTGACGCTCATTTGGGCCAATTGGAAATGGTGCAGATTCATTTTGAAATTCTACTCTACATTTTGTTATATTCATGCCTAAAAATGGCATTTCTATTAATTAAATTTTGAAAAATTTGTGTGAATAGTATGTTGTAATTTCTTTTAACTTAGAATTGCCTTTGATTGATATGACTAGTATTACATTTCATGGTGGCGTTAATGATATTGGTGGAAATAAATTTCTTGTAAAAGACAAGGGTACCACAATTTTGATGGATTTTGGGATGAGTTTTAGAGATGAAGGAATGTTTTTTTCTGAATTCATGAAGGCTAGAACCTCCAACAGCTTGAATGATCTTTTTGCATTAGGAATTTTACCAAACATTCCAGGTATGTATAGAACCGACTTTACATCTCACATGGAAATTGGTGGAAATGAACCAACATCAATTGATGCAGTTCTTCTAACACATGCACATGTTGATCACTGCAAGTACATTTCTTTACTACGACCTGAAATTCCAATTTACTGTTCTGAAGCATCAAAACTTATCATGCAAAATTATGATGATACCGGAACTGATGAATATCTTACAATGAAAGAAAAGTTTCAAGTATATGAAAATAAAAAAGGTGAAATTAGTAGAGCGATAGGGGACAAAGTTAAAGTTCCAAGAGATGTTCAAGTGTTTAAAGAAACTGAAACGTTTTCAATTGATTCAATAGATGTAGTTCCAATGCCTGTTGATCACTCTATTCCTGGTGTGGATGCTTTCATTTTACATACATCTTCTGGTTCTATAGCGAATACTGGTGATTTGAGATTTCATGGCCGACGTAAAGATGACACTGAAAAATTTGTTGAACGATGTGGTGAATCATCTCTTGATCTAATTTTATGTGAAGGAACACGAATTCATCAAGAACCATCATTGACTGAATATGATGTTGAAAGTATTTCAACAAAAATAATTAATGAAACCAAAGAGTTAGTGGTATGTGGTTATCCTATTAGAGATTTAGACAGACTGATGTCATTTTATCTTGCAGCAAAAAATTCTGGACGATATCTTGTTGTTGATATGAAACAAGCATATTTGTTAAAATTATTTTCAAATTCTTCACATTATAGTAAATTATATCCTGCACCAAATGATAAGCAAATTAAAATTTTCATTCCACGAGGAAAATGGAGCTTGTTGGATAAGGATTTGAGTAAATTTTCAGAAAGACAATTAAAATTGGATTATAAGGAATGGCAAAAAGAATTTTTAGAATATCCAAATGCAATTGATTATCGAGATGTAAAATCTCATCAAAATGAATTGGTTTTTTATTGTAGTGATTTTAATTTACAAAATCTAATAGATGTAAAACCAAATCCTGGTTCTGCATACATTCGTTCGTTAACTGAGCCATTTGATGAGGAGATGGTTCTACAACATGAAGTAATAAAAAATTGGTTACAGCACTTTGGATTAATTGGTAGTGAACGAGATTGGCATCAGGTACATGTATCTGGGCATGGAGATGGTGAACAAATTAAACATGTCATTGATGGTGCAAATGCCAAAAAACTAATTCCAATTCACACTCAGCATGATGAATATCACAAAAAATGGCATTCTGATGTTCATACAGTTTCAAAAAATGGAGTTTTTGATCTTTGAATGTTATTGATTGTATGGGGCAAATAGATAATAGCATGTAAAGTAAAAGTTTAGATCTATGTCAACCATAACCGGTATCAAACCATTTACCAATCGTGCATTAGATGCTATGCGTCATTCTGGATATCCATTCAGTTATGCATTGTGTGAATTAATTGATAACTCTATTTGGCATGGACAAGCAAAAAACATCAAAATAGATTATACATTACATAACCAATCATCTGAAACTGAACGCCTACGTTTTGATGAAGTATTTGTATCTGATGATGGAATTGGAATGGATTATGAAATATTATCCCGTGCAGTACAAATTGGAGAATCTACTACATATGGAAGTACTGAAAATTTTGGACGTTTTGGTTATGGAATGATTGCAGGTGCAATTTCACAATGCCAAACAGTTGAAATTTATTCAAAAACTAAAACCAATGATTGGAATTACATCTATTACAACATATCTGAAGTTGCAAATGGTAAAGACATTGCAACGCCAATACAAAAGCATCCACCACAAGAATATTTAGGAAATATTTCTGACAGTGGAACGATTATAATTTGGAGCGGATTTGACATTGCTGAAAATTTTGATAAGGATTGGGAATCTATGAACTCACAAGGTAGTAAGAAAGGAAAATTGGGGCAATTGGCATATCAGTTAGGAAGAATTTATCGAAAACAAATAGGAGAAGAGATTGTTACAACAAAAGATGGTAAAACTGTAGCAATAAAAAATCCAAATATTAGAACAATAGAATTATGTGGACGAAAAATTGAAGCAATTGATCCATTATATCTTGCAAAAAACTCTATAACAAAAAATGATCCAGAACCTCATCACATCTATGATGAATTAACTTATGAAATTCCTGTACATCCTGATGATTTAGAAAGAGCAAATAGTGATACTGAAAAAATTCACATTCGAATGACTATTTTAAATGAAAAATGGAGAGAACATAATGAAAAAGGTAATACACTTGATCCTGATGAACAACGCAAGCGATTCATTAATTGGAATGAAAACATCTCTATTGTAAGACTTGGTAGGGAAATTGATTTTGGTAATATCAATCAGTTATTTGGTATAGGACGAACTGAAAGAAGTGATAGATATTGGGGAATGGAAATAGAGTTTCCTCCTAGTTTGGATAGAAGATTTACAATAAGAAATGTAAAAGTTGGTGTAAAAATAGATCAAGAGCTTAGAGACCTGATTTATCCTGTTATAACCAACACACTTGGTGATGCTAGAAGAGTTATTTCACAAAAAATGACTGAATCAAAAAAGAAAGCTGTACAAGCAGCAAATGCAGGTCCTCATACTGCTGCTCAAGACAGATTCAAAGGTACAGGTCTAACTGAAGAACCAAATGAAGAACAATTACCAGAAGACAAAAAAGCCGAACAACAGCAAAAACTTTACGAAAGATTTGCAAAATTTGATAAATCAGTTGACAGAGAGAAATTTGGCGAAATAGGAGTTATTTTTCAAGACGATCCTGGAATGGGTGAAAGTTTACCTTTCATAGATATTAGAAGTAATTTAGGAAATAACATTGTAATTTACAATTTATCTCATCCATTTTTCATTCACATAAACTCAATTTATGAAAAAATTGAAGAACTTGCAGGTCTAGATGCGGTTGAAGAGGTTATGGATGCAAAGCTTACCCCTGAACAATTAGAATATCGAAAAACTTTTTTGAAAATGGTTGGCCAAACTCGATATCTAGTAGATCTCTTGTTAGGCTCATTTGCAGTATCTAAAGGAGAAATGAAACATGAC
>CEUS01055939.1_pt1 | contig 14249 bp, 14 predicted proteins | sample 427031 | NCBI WGS metagenome assembly CEUS01 (sample SAMEA2622837, study PRJEB7988) | marine metagenome | biome: marine biome (ENVO:00000447); feature: marine epipelagic mixed layer (ENVO:xxxxxxxxx); material: "saline water (ENVO:00002010), including plankton (ENVO:xxxxxxxx)" | depth 140 m | reverse complement strand
CACGCGGCAGCGGCAGAGACGACCGGTCGGGTAGCCGTCCTAGAGGGAACAAATATCCACCCGGGACACACCGGATTAGCCCAACTAGTTCTCGACAACCCTATCGGCGCCGTGCACGACGATAGCCTAATCATTCGTGATCAATCGGCAAAACGTACCATTGCCGGTGGCAAGGTGATTGATGTTTTCCCGCCGACGCGCGGAAGATCAAAACCCCAGCGGCTTAAATTTCTTGTCGCTATGGAAGAAAAGGATGACGGTCTCGCCCTGACGACACTTCTGGATACAGCTTCCAACGGCGTAGATTTGAATACCTTTGCGAATACTCGGAATTTAACACCCGACGACCTAGCAATCTTAGTGGATCTCATTCCAATGAAAGTGATCAAAACGAGCCAAACGAATATCGGGTTTTCTTCCGAATGCTGGTCCGATCTTTCTACAAACGTGCAGCAAAATTTGAATGAATGGCATCGTAAATTTCCAGATACAGTTGGCCCCGCCGAAAATCGAATTTTATCGGGAACGGGAATCCGTCTCCCCCTGGAAACCTCTTCTGCCATTGCGGCTGAACTCGTACGCGAGGGTATACTTGTCAAGGAGGGTATGGGCGTCCGCCTTCCCACCCATAAACCTCGACTTGAGGGGGCCGATGCGACCAATTGGAATAAAATCAAACCAATATTACTCGCGGGTGCTCTTCGTCCTCCAGTCGTCGTTGAGATCGCCCGCGAACTCGGCAAAGAGCCCCGCAAAATAGAATCTCTGTTGGTACGGGCCGGTCGCCATGGGTTGGTAATTCGCGTCGCAAAAAATCGCTTCTTCACGCCGGAAACAATTGAAAAACTTGCCAAAATTGCCGAAAAGATAAGTTTAACTGCGGAAGACCAGATGGTTACAGCTGCCAATTTTCGAGATGCTTCTGACATCGGGCGAAATCTCGCGATCGAAGTTCTTGAATTTTTTGATAAGGTCAAATTCACACGCCGCGTCGGCGATGGACACGAAATTATTCGCTCGGCGAAGGAGGCCTTTGGCAACGACTAAATTTCTATTATTGTCTGACACTGATGGAAGAGAATCGTTCCCCGGTGGGGCGCCCGGTCTTCAAAACCGGTGAGGGGCGTTAGACGTCCCTGGTGGGTTCGACTCCCACTCTTTTCCGCCATATCGAGGCTATCAGTTCCCTTGAGACCATTTAATAATTCATAGAAATATAAAAATCTTTCGGTTACATGGGCTGACATACGACCAAAAAAGACGGAATATTAAGCACAGATCAAACGGAGGCAAAAATGGACCTAAAACTAGAAGGAAAATCCGCCCTAATAACAGGTGGCAGCGAAGGTATTGGTAAAGGTATTGCGATGGGCCTCGCGAAAGAAGGTGTCGAGGTCTCAATATGTGCCCGCCGCGAAGATGTCCTAAATAAAGCCGCGCAGGAAATACGCGATGCGACGGGTGTCAAGGTGATAGCGATCCCAGCCGACCTTACAGACGATAGTCAAGCGAGGAAATTTGTCGAAGACAGTCACGCAGAGCTTGGTCGGGTTGATATTATGGTTAATAACGCTGGCTCTTCACCGGGTGGCATCATAGAGAATCTTTCGGAAGCGGATTGGGAGCAATCATTGCAGCTCAAATTCATGGGCTATGTCCGTTGCCTAAGATATGTGCTTCCTATCATGGTCCAACAGAATGGTGGTCGTGTTCTGAACCTCATCGGAAACGATGGAGTAAAACCATCTTATTGGGAAATTGCGCCAGGCGCAGCAAACGCTGCCGGCCAAAACCTTACTATTTCGCTTGCAGGGCAATACGGAGCTAACAATATTAGCTTCGTTGCTGTGAACCCAGGACCGGTACGCACCGAAAGATGGACCGGGCTTGTGACCGCGATGGCTAGGGATATGGACTTACCTTTTGACGAAGCAGACCAACTTGCTCCGGCGTCAATACCGCTGGGTAGGATTGCCGAGACAGAAGAGGTTGCAAATTTATGCGTAATGCTCTCCTCCCCACTAACCCATTTTGTTAACGGCACACAGATAGAGATTGATGGTGGACAGCAGAAGCCGCTGATGGACCGGTTGCGCGACCGGTGAAGCAGGGTGATGATCTGTATCACGCGTTTGTTGAAAAAGTTACTATTTCAGAGCCGCCGGACGGACCGTTGAATGGCACCCTTTTTGGGGTAAAAGATAATGTGGCGGTTGAAGGTCAGCTTTTTACGGCGGGGCACCCTTTGTTCAAGGACCGGCGTGCAACGGTCACAGCGCCGGCTGTCCAAACATTGTTGAGTGCCGGCGCTACGCTTATTGGTATGACGGAGACAGATGCGGGTGGCTTTGGCGCCTCCACTCCACAGACGATAAATCCAAGCTATCCCACGCAGATAGTTGGGGGCTCGTCAGGCGGTTCGGCTGCTGTCGTCGCCGCTGGGTATTGTGATTTCGCGATAGGAACGGATACCGGCGGTAGTCTTCGTATTCCCAGTGCGTGCACTGGTCTAACAGCGTTGAAGCCGACATTTGGCAGAGTTCCAAACGACGGGGTCTGGCCCTTAACGCCTCAACTCGATCATGTTGGCCTGATCGCACAGAACCTTAAAATTCTCTCTTTGGCGGGAACTGCTCTACTTAAACCCTCTATGAAGGAAGGTTTTGTCCAGCCGGAACACCCGCTGCGCATTGCGGTTGAAACCAACACGGCAGAATTCTTTGATAAAGGTATAGCTTTAGAGCTTGATGAAATTCATTCCACGCTCGGAAGTTGTGGACATACAGTAGAAAGAATTAGCATTCCAGGTCGCGAGAATATTGCCGAGGCCCACGGCGTTATTGTTCTTTCGGAGGCAGCATCGATATATTCTGATTTGACAGAAAATGAAAAAAACCAGCTTGGCAAAGCGGCGAAAAGCGCCCTTCGGCACAGTGAAAACTTAACACCAGATATGTTAGAAGCCGCTTGGGAATGGGCGCGCGCAGTAACCGCAAAGCTGGATGCAACATTAAGCGAATTCGATCTTTTAATTTCACCGACGCTTCCCGTATCACCGCCCGGTAAAGACGCGCGACGTATAGTGCTCGCAGGTGAAGAAGTCCCCGTTGTCGTCGCGATGACATTTCTAACGTGCCTCGCAAACATTACTGGCAATCCAGTGGTGTCATTGCCAAACCCGGGATCCACGTTAGCACCTAAAACCAGTTTTCAGTTGACCGGAAAACGCGGATCCGACGAGTGGCTCCTCGATATTTCTATCAAACTAGAGAACGACTTGCGCAATGAACAAACCGCTCGGTAGCGCCATCTTATGAAACCAGCCAAATTTAAATACTTATATCCCTCGACCATCGAAGAAACCCTAGAATGTGCGTTCGATCATGGCGAAGATGTCCGATTTCTAGCGGGCGGGCAGAGCCTCGTGCCGATGATGAATTTTCGCGTTGCGACCCCCGAGGTACTCGTCGACCTTAATGGCATTCGGGAACTCCAAAAGATTTTAATTGATGATACCGGTAACATTCATATCGGAGCCATGACGCGGACGAGAACATTAGAGACTGACAATAGTATTGGCACCGCAAACCCACTACTCGCAGAAGCAACCAAACACATAGCCCATGTCCAAATTCGGAATCGAGGCACCATTGGCGGCAGCCTCGCCCATGCTGACCCAGCGGCCGAATTACCCGGTATTATTCTTGCGTGTGACGCCGAAATTTATCTTCAGAGCCCAACCAGGAGCCGAAGCGTTGCAGCCAAAGATTTTTTCCAAGGAGTGTTTGTTACCGACATTGCTCAGAAAGAACTTCTGATCAAAGTGGTCATCCCCGCTTGGCCAGTAGAACGGTTCTGGGCCTTCCTTGAAGTTGCCCGTCGAGAGGGAGATTTTGCACTTGTGGGCGTTGCATCTTGGTTTGACGTGGATAAAAGTGGCCGCATATCGGATGCCAGAGTTGTCGCAATTGGTGTTAGCGACAGACCGGTGCGTTTAAAAGGTGCGGAAGCACAGCTATCGGACCAGTTGCCCAACAGTGAGACGTTCGAACGAGCATCCAAGGCTGCAAATAGCGGAATAACCCCAACCCATGATATCCACGCGTCGGCCGAATATCGCAGGGAGGTTTCCGAAGTACTCGTCAGACGTACTTTGAATGAAGCCTGGAAGCGTGGATGATGGAAACGGTCCATAAAATCAAATTAACCGTCAATGACACGCTCCGTGAATTCACCGCTGAAGCACGAATGACACTTGCCGACTGTCTGCGAGAAAAACTTGATCTAACCGGCACCCATTTAGGGTGCGAACACGGTGTATGCGGCGCTTGTACAGTTATTGTGGACGGTAAATCTATCCGCTCGTGTCTCATGTTTGCAGTACAGGCAAACGGATCTACGGTAACCACCGTTGAAGGATTAGCTGAAAACGGAATACTGTCTCCCCTGCAAGAAGCATTTCGGGACAATTATGCTCTTCAGTGCGGTTTCTGCACACCGGGCATGTTGACGACAGCGGAAGCGTTTCTAAAAGAAAATCCTAGCCCAAGCCGCTCTGAGGTTGAAAGCGCTATTTCTGGCAATATCTGCCGATGCACCGGTTATATTTCCATCGTTGACGCAATATTAGATGCGGCCACACGGCTCGCCGAAAAGGGCGACAAATGAAACATTCCTACATTGGTGAGGCAATAACGCGAATAGAAGATGAAAGACTATTGAGTGGCAAGGGACAATATATTGACGATCTGAAGCTTCCCGGTATGGCCGCGATGGCAATCTTCCGAAGCCCACACGCACACGCCTACATCAATAACATTGACATCTCGCAAGCCCTGGAAGTCAAAGGCGTCTTAGATGTCTTCTGCGCGGACCATCTCGATGCTTTGCCTTCTATACCCCTGCGATTAGCGCCCTTTCCAGGATTTGAGCGGTACCTTCAGAAACCAATAGCGGTGAACAAAGTACGGTATGTCGGCGAGCCAATCGCCGTGGTTGTGGCAGAGAACAGATACATCGCAGAGGATGCACTTGATCTTCTTTCCGTCGAGTTTACCGCCTTGCCGGCCATTACAACGGTCGACCAAGCTATCAGCGGCAAAAACCTTATCCATGAAGAAACGGGAGAAAATATAGCTACACACTATACTGTGAGCAGGGGCAACAGCGATTACGCCTTCGCCAACGCCGGCTACACACGGAAAGAACGGTTCGTTACCAATAGACACGGCGCCGTGCCTTTGGAAACTCGGGGTCTTATTGCCGAATTTGATCCTGTCAAACCTCTACTGCGGCTTCATGGCGCGACAAAGGTTAACTTTTTTAATAGGCGCCACCTTTCTGATGCATTCAGGCTTAAGGAAGAAGAGGTGGAGCTAATTGAGACCGACGTGGGTGGTGGTTTTGGAGCGAGAGGTGAGCTTTATCCGGAAGAATACCTTGTTCCGATGGCTAGCCGCAGAGTGGGGCGTCCCGTTAAATGGATAGAGGACCGTCGCGAGAATCTCTCCGCGATGAATCATTCACGGGATATTATCGTCGAAATAGAGATAGCGGCTACTAAAACGGGCAAGCTTCTTGGTATGCGAGGTACGGTGCTGGGCGATATGGGTGCATACGTTCGGACAAATGGCGGCGTGGTCCCGTCAAAAGCTGCACAGTTTTTGCCCGGGCCCTACCGTATAGAAGCATTTTCGTGTGACGTACATTTTCTTATCACGAATAAAACACCCGTAGGCACATATAGGGGGCCCGGAAGATTTGAAGCTAATTTTTGTCGTGAACGAATGATCGACCTTATGGCGGCGGACCTCGATCTTGACCCTGCGGCAGTGAGAATCGAAAACTTAATGACACCGAGCGAATTACCCTATCGCATTGGTGAACTGGTCCCCGGGGATCCCGATGCGACCTTTGATGAAGGTGATCACCCTGGCGCGTTAAAACGGCTTTTAGAAGAGGCCGATTATGATAAATGGAAAAATCGCCAAGGAGAGATTATCGACGGACACGCTTATGGCCTCGGCATCGCCTGCTTCATCGAAAGTAGCGCTGCTGGCCCGCCGGAATCCGCTGTAGTGTCAGTAGCACCAAACGGAAGCATTGAAGTAAAGACCGGGGCGTCTTCTGTCGGACAGGGTACCGAAACGGGCCTCGCACAAATATGTGCCGATTATCTCGATATTGATATCAAACGCATCATTGTGCGGCACGGCAGCACGACTTTATTGCCCTCGGGCGGCGGCACCTTTCACAGCCGCAACACCGTAATGGCTGGAAACGCGACCCGGATTGCTTCCGAAACTTTGAAACAACGCGCGATTGAGTTGGCCGCACTTCGCTGGAACTGCCCGACTAACGATTTAATATACATTAATGGTTCTGTTCAGAACACGACCGACGTTTTATCTCTCGAGGAACTAGCAGCCTTCGCCGCAACAAGGCACGAAACACTCTCCGCTACGGGTACGTTCGATAATGAAAAAAAACTATCGTATTCATATGGCGCCCATGCGGCTTTGGCCGCCATAGACCTAGAGACGGGAGTCGTCGTTATAAAAAAATACTTTCTGACTGAGGAAATTGGGCGTGCGTTAAATCCTGCGCTTGTACAAGGACAAGCTGTCGGCGGGGTCGTGCAGGGACTCGGTGGCACGTTACTTGACCATATGATCTATGACGAAAACGGTCAGTTACTCACCGGCAGTTTTGCAGACTACTTGCTACCCACCAGCTCAAACCTGCCAGAAATCACCGCTATTACTTTAGAAGAATCTCCTTCTAAGCTTAACCCTATGGGTTTTAAAGGGGCTGGAGAGGGTGGAATTGTGGCCGTTGCTGCGGCTGTCGGGAACGCTGTGGCACTCGCACTTAAACCATATAACATCGCTATTACGGAGCTCCCGTTAACGCCGGATCGTTTGCGCGCGTCCCTTCGTAAAACAGGAAATTAGTGATGACCGTCATCGACGTTCATGCCCATTTCGTGCCGCCGGAGGTAATAGACACTCTTGCGGTTCGAGGCCGCGATTTTGGTATTAATCTCGTCGAAAACGAACCTGGGTGCCACTGTTGTCTTTTTGAGAGCGGGGTACAAATCCGACCGTTTTTCAATACCCTGACGAAAACGGACCTCAGACTTTCGGAAATGGATCAACAAAATGTCGATCGTGAAGTTCTAAGCATTTGGACCGATATATTTGGATACGACTTACCAGCCGATAAGGGTGCCCTGTGGCATGCATTGCTAAACGATTCATTATCAGGCCTCTGCAATAAGCATCCCGATCGCTTTTCATGGTTAGCATCAGGGGCGTTACAAGACGCGGGATCCGCGGCACGAGAATTAGAACGCGGTATAAACGCTGGCGCCGTTGGGGCTATCGTCGCGGCACACATCAATGGAAAGAATTTGGGTGAGTGTGAACTCGATGAATATTGGTCGACCTGCGCGGCTCTTGATGTCCCGGTATTCATACACCCGGCACAACCGGTGGCGCCAAGTCGATCGGAGCGTTTTTCGTTAAATCAAATCGTCGCTTACACCAACGATACAACCTTGAGTGTGGGTTCACTGATTTTTTCTGGTGTAATGGACCGCTTTCCAAACCTAAATTTGATTCTTTCACACGGCGGGGGATCGATCCCCTTTTTGATAGGGCGCTTTGACCGCATGCATAAGGCGGCCGACCCAAAAAAAACGGGAAACGTCGCCAGGTTATTGCCCTCTCAGTATCTTAAGCGATTTTATTACGATACAATTTTGCATCACTCTGGAGCGCTTCATTACCTCAGTGAACTGGTGGGAATTGAGCGTGTGTTACTTGGAACGGACTTACCGTTTCCACCGGGCGATCCTAATCCACTCGCGACCCTGCAAAATGCGGAATTCTCGTCCACTGAGATTGAACAAATTACAAATAAAAACCCGCGGAGATTATTCCGGTTTTAAAAATGCAGCAATCGAATTGACCGCAGAGGGAGTCGCAAATACTCTCAAGACTGGCAAGTTGGAAGATCAAAATGGAAGATATTAATTACAAAGACTCGGCGTATACGGTGAGAACCGACATAGTCGAAGAACATAATCGCGCGTGGAACCATCTTTCAAATCCGGGAAGCTGGCTCACAGGTGATGAGCGCGTCAAGGTGATGAAGGAAACCCGAAGTGCTCAGGATTGTCCAACGTGTATGAAGATTAAGACGGCTCTGTCACCGTTCGCCGTCACCGATAAACATTTTGCAGATACTGACCTACCGGAAAATTGGGTCAATATGATTCATTTAATCGTGGCCGACCCCGGGCGCTTAACCCACAGTTGGTACGAAAAAACACTAAATAGTGGAATAAACGAGACACATTTCGTGGAAATTGTAAGCGTCGTTGCGCACACGACGGCTATTGATACGTTCGCAAAGGGCATCGGAGTACCCTTACGCCCACTTCCAATACCCCAGAATGGAGATCCATCCAATTACAAACCAGCCGAAGCTCGACAGCATCAAGCCTGGGCACCAAATATTGCATGGGATGAATTCGGCCCGAATGAAGCAGATTACTTTGTCGGTCCCGAAGCTAATATCCGCCGTGCGCTAACGCTCGTGCCCGACGAAGCACGGAGTTTCTTCGATATTGTTCGTGCGCAATATTTAGCTGGGCCGCAAATGCGTGATTTTAGTCAGGAGTTCCGGGCGATCACCCATCTACAGATAGAACTCCTGGCAGCGAGAGTTTCGGCACTGAACCAATGCACCTATTGAACAACCAGCCATTCGGCACTGCTCCGTGCGAGCAGCGAATTTACGGGAGACACTCTGAGTTATAGTGCTATCACGGGCGGGCAAGACGCAGGGGACACCGGAATTGAACACGGGAAACACATGATAGAGTTTGCCGAGGCAATCTTAAGCGACGATAAAGGACGCCTTGATGCTGCTCGAGAGGCAATTCTAACTTCCATGGGCTCCGATGCCGTCGTCGATTCCGCAGGGGTTGCGGGCTTGTTTAATGCTATTGATCGGATTGCAGACGCCACAGGCGCACCTTTAGAGAAAGACAAAGAGGAAATGACTGCCGAAATGCGAGAGGCAATAGGAATTAATGAGTTTGCCGCAACAAAAAAGGCGCTTGAAGAAAACAAAATACCCTCAGCGGCACAATAAATAACCACACAAAACTTTTTTTGTGGTGCCACAAGCGTCCCCATTGCTTTGCGGCTAATGTGTCTTCATATTCTCTAAAATAGGATAGCAGACCGTCCTAATTAAAATACTTGAAGGAAAATTTATGTCCGAAAAGTTAGGTATAGGAACGCCGTTCCCCGACGTTAGAATTAATCTTGTAAGCGGCGGAACAATGAATCTACCAGGTGATCTTGATACAAAATATAAGATTGTTCTTTTCTATCGAGGTCACTGGTGACCATTCTGTCGCCGGCAGTTAGTCGGCTTCGAAGAAAAGAAAGCAGAACTTGAAAAACTTGGTATATCGGTCGTAGCAGCGAGCGTTGACCCAGCAGACAAAGCTCAGGAAGTAGCAACTGAAGTGTCTTTCCCTGTTGGCATGGAAGTCGGCCGCGAAATAGCGGACGCGTTAGGGTCCTGGTGGGAGGATCGTCGACAAATCATTCAACCTTCAGAATTCATACTTGGTGAGGATAACAAAGTTCTTGCCTCAAGTTATGCCGACGGCCCCCTTGGCCGAATGCAGGCGGGCGACGTTATCCAGCTGATCAACTTCTACGAATCTCGTTAAATTGGAAAATCGTATAGGGTTTAAACGGGCGCTCATACGGCGCCCGTTTTTCGTCCAGTCCAAAAACCAGACTAGGCGGGCTCAAAACAAAAATAATCTTGTTCGTCTGTTATTGTCTCAAACGCTACTTTAACGGGCATACCCACCGAAATAGTAGCTGCCGAGACATTTATTAGATTAGCCAGAATACGTACACCCTCTTCGAGCTCTACCATCGCCAACAAATAGGGTGTCCGTTCCTCGAAGCCTGCGATCGGCACGTACGTTTCTGTAAAAGAATAAATAGTACCAACGCCCGATGCCTCTCTCCACACGAGATTGCGTCTTCCTGTCTTGACGCTGCCCGCTCTTGGATAAAATTGGTAAACGTTTTCGTCGGGATCGTATTGTAGCATTAATTTTCCAGCCTCTATCCCATCCCAGAAAGGTTGTGTGGTTTTGGTGGAAATTGGGATTGCCCTTTGTTTTCTATTTTCTGCCATTTTAATGCTCCAAGGTCATCGCGTTACTGACCTTCCAACTTCGACCATAGGTTATGACACCAATCCCGGTAACCAACGCGTTCGCGGGATCTTTTACCTGTCTTTCGCCGGCTTCACCCCGCATTTGGCGCACGGCTTCTACAAGATTTGTCATTCCAGACGCCAAGCCGATCTGACCAGCGGATATTTGGCCGCCCCCGGTATTTATGGGCAGTGTACCTCGGAAACTAACATCAGTTTCCAGAAGAAAGTCGGACCCTTCACCGCGAGCACACCAACCTGTTTGCTCAATTTGCATCAATTCAGCAATTAAGAAATCATCGTAAGGATGGAACATACGAACGTCACCCGGTGACATACCGGCTTTCTCCAGAACTTCCGGACCAACTACAGAAAAACCTGTCTCCGTGATATCCGGTATTTGCTCGGCACAATCAAAATTTACAATCTCACTATAAGCGCTGGGGAATATGACGTTCTGGGCAGAAAGTTTCTTGGCACGTTCGCGGCTCGTGAGTAGAACACCGGCGGCACCATCAGCAAACATCACACAATCAAGCAAACGCACAGGTGTCGAAATTACGCGGGATTCGAGGTAGTCATCCACCGTGATTGGTTTTCGGAATTTTTCGTAAGCGTTTTCGTTTAGCACCGCTCCTTCCCGTTGAGCCACGGCGAGTTTTCCTAACGCCTCCGGTTTCAAATCATACTGCGTCATATAACGGTTCATGAGTAATCCGAACCCACCGGGAGGGCCCTGAATCCCTGTGGGGTCCCAAAATTCCACCCTGTAACCCCCGTTCGCCGCTTTCCACGATGTAGATGGGGCGTCAGCACACAAAACCACCGCCAGCTCACACATACCCGCCTGAATAGCGAGCGCCGCCCGGGACACGCCGGCCAGGGCCGAGCCACCCCCATGATCACTAATATCCATCCAGCGGGGTGTAACGCCTAAGTAGTCACATAAATAAGGGGTGTAATACTGATTTGAAGACTCTGAATGAGTAACATTCGTAGCGAAACCATCGATGTCACCCGGCTGAAGACCAGCTTTTGTAAGAATTTCCTCAAAAGTCTCAGCAGCAAATTCGTAGGGAGTGCGCCCAGAACGTCGTTCTATTTTTGTTTCCCCATAAGCCACAATTCCAACGTCTTGACCGGCAAGAAAATTTGACGCCATTCATCCCCCCTCATTTTGTTAGGTGGATCATAACGGACTCAATTCATTCTAGGAATTGATCTAACCGACAGCCTGATCCAAGATAAAGAGACAAACATCCAGGGGAAGATCCGATGCCCGAAAAACCGTCAGTCGATAAGAAAATAAACGTCCGCTTCAGCCACCTTGGCCTCGTTGTTTCCGATATAGAAATGATGGAGGACTTTTATACAAGAGTTATAGGGTTTGAACGTACCGATGGTGGCATGACAGGTCAGGGTGTAATTATGACGTTTATGACCCTTGACCCTTCAGAACACCATCAGGTGTTTTTAGTAGAGGGCAAGCCGGACGAGGAATTACCTAGCAACAAAATTATACCGAACGGCCCCCCAGTATTGCACCATCTATCCTTCCGTGTTGACTCGCTCTCAGACCTTCAAACAATGTACAGGCGTCTGAAATCTGAATCCGAGCGGGATATTTGGACTGTTACACACGGTGTCTGCTGGGCGATGTATTCCAAAGACCCCGAGGGTAACGCTATCGAGTTTTTCGCAGATACTCCCTGGTACGTGCATCAACCCTATTTAAAACCCATGGATTTTAACATTTCGGAGGACGAATTGTTTTCGGAAACGGAAGAACTCATTAGAAACGAGTCCGGTTTTCAGCCGCTGGAAGAATTCTACGGTGATTTAAAACAACGGGTGCCTGAAAAACAAAATGCCTGAACCAATAAAGTAAGGACGAAAATATGAGTGTAAGTGAAAGCACCCTGGACGACCTGGTAACGGCTAACCATATTCTCGCGCATGAACAGGTCGTCGATGCATACGGACATATTAGTTTTAGGCACCCGGAGAACCCCGAACGATATTTATTGTCGCGTGCGCGTGCGCCGGAGTTAATAGAAACGCACGACATTGTTGAATATAAATTAGACGGCGATGCAATCGAAGCACGCGATAGACGTCCCTACAGTGAACGAATGATTCACGGTGCAATTTATGAACAACGCGCAGACGTAAATGTTGTTATTCACAATCACTCCTACGAAGTCATCCCGTTTGCATCCACTGGGACACCATTGCGGCCAGTGACCCATACATGTGCACCAATCGGCAGCGATATCCCCATCTGGGATATGCGTGATAAGTTTGGCGAAACTAATCATCTGGTCGTTACCATGGAACAAGGACGTGATCTTGCCAGCACGCTAGGCGATCGTTCGATCGCACTAATGAAACGACACGGCTGCGTCGTTGCCGGCGCAACGGTGGAAGAGACGGTTATGAAGTCGATATATTTACAAGTTAATGCAAAATTACAGTTACAGACTATGCAAATTGGGACCCCCGATTACCTCACTGAAAGCGAAATCGAGCAATGTACAGCGATGCAACAGGCGCCCATTAGTCTCGACCGTGCCTGGGAAGTATGGTGTCGCAGAGTAAAAAAACACTGATCAAAAGGAAGCAAAATGTCGTTCATGGGGCCAGAAACAGTTACCAGTAGAAAATCGGGCAATGGTGGCGGGTTAAACCTGAGCCTCGCCTTAACCCCAAACCTTCGGACACGCCCGGTCCTTGACGGTCAACTAGGTGCGGATGGTATCTCCTTGAATTCTTTGGAACTCCACCCCTCTGAATTATTCTGGCGCCAATTAAAATTCACCGAATTCGACATCTCTGAAATGTCGATGTCATCTCTGTTGATGGCGATTGCGCGCGGTGACGATCGTTTTGTGGGGATACCCGTCTTTACTACTCGTTATTTCTTTCAAGTTTGGATATTGATCCGTAAGGACGCTGGTATAGAAAAACCTGAAGATCTCAAAGGAAAACGCGTTGGAGTGCCAGAGTATCAACAAACAGCCGCCCTTTGGTCTCGGGGAATTTTGGAACACGAGTTTGGTGTGGCGCCAAAAGACATGGAATTTTTTATGGAACGGATCCCCGATATTAGTCATGGCGGTTCAACAGGGTTCCAGCCGCCTGAAGGCGTGACCGTAAATTATATATCCCCGGAAACAAACATGGGGGAAATGTTTCTCCGAAAAGAACTTGACGCTACCCTTTTGTATCTTCCGGACGGTAATTTGGTTGACCGAAGTACAGCGGACCTTGAAAACCATCCGAACTTTGGACCCCTATTTCCCGATCCCTACGCCGAAGGCAAGCGCTACTTCGAAAAAACTGGCCTGTTCCCGATAAACCACGGAATGGTTGTCAGAAGACAGGTCGCTGAGGAGCACCCGTGGGTGGTTCTCAATGTATACAAAATGATGGAGCAAGCCGCACAACATGCCGAAACACAGCGTCTTGCACATATTCGGAACCACTTCGACGTAGGATTGTTACCCAGTGAGTATGAGGACGCGATAGCGACCCCCCTCGTGCGTCATGGAATAATAGCAAATAGAAAGGAACTAGAGGCAATAACCCAGTATTCGTTTGAACAGGGTCTGACGCCAAGGAAGCTGGCGCTCGAAGAGGTGTTTGCTGAAAGTGTGATGGACAAATAAAGCTCAATATAGCCCTTGGCCACGGGCTTTCTGAACTAACAACGAAAGTATAGCTTTTGAAAGCGGCATCGGCGACCCTGTCGCTTGCCCAATTTCGATTACAGCACTGACAATCGCGTCAATCTCCGGCTGTCGGGCTTTATCAAAGTCTTGCAGCATTGATGTCCGGAAATTTCCCATTGAGGCCCCAAGGTCAACGCGATCTTTTGCCGTCATACCTGGCTGGAGGCCAACCCGATAGCCCGCCGCCGCCGCCTCTTCGAACATGTCTAACGCCAGCTTGCGGAGACCTGGATCCTCTCCTATTTGGGCATTAGTTGCGTT
>CEUS01550317.1_pt1 | contig 14255 bp, 11 predicted proteins | sample 427031 | NCBI WGS metagenome assembly CEUS01 (sample SAMEA2622837, study PRJEB7988) | marine metagenome | biome: marine biome (ENVO:00000447); feature: marine epipelagic mixed layer (ENVO:xxxxxxxxx); material: "saline water (ENVO:00002010), including plankton (ENVO:xxxxxxxx)" | depth 140 m | reverse complement strand
ACATACTGTTGGTGCAGGTGTTGTAACTAGTATTAGTGAGTAAGTATGGCAGGTAATAGTAAAAGAGCGATCATTCAGATTGAAAGTTCTGCGGGTACCGGATATCGTTATACTGTGACCAAGAGTAAGCGCTTGCATCCTGGTAGAGTGGAATTTAAAAAATATGACCCTATTGTGAGAAAGCATGTCATATTTAAAGAAACTAAATAGATTCTAGGGGATAATTAAAGCAGGTAGAAGTATAGGAGAGTAGCTCAATTGGCAGAGCACCGGTCTCCAAAACCGGGGGTTGCGGGTTCGATTCCTGCCTCTCCTGCGATAATGTGATGATAAAAAAAATAAAAAAATTTTCGGTAGAAGTTCAGACAGAAATGAAAAAGGTTTCCTGGCCTACATGGGGGGAATTGAAAGGAGCAACGTATGTTGTATTGTGCATGGCGGTTTTAGTAGCTGTCTTTCTGTTTGTTATAGATTTGATTTTAAATAGAATTATGAATTTTATTCTGTGAGATGAATTGGTATTCTATACGTGTTATTTCCGGTAAGGAAAAAAAGATTCAAGAATTAATCAATTGGGAAATTGAGGATAATAATCTTCAAGAAGAAATTAAGGAAGTATTTGTTCCAACAGAGAAAATTGTAGAGATGAAGGATGGAAGAAAAAAGATTAGGACTAAAGTGTTTTTCCCGGGCTATATTTTGCTAAAAATGGATTTAAATAATCAAACCAGGCACTTGATTGAAAACATGTCCAATGTGCTTAATTTTGTTGGTTCAAGGGGTAAGCCGCAAGCTATGAAACCCGAGGAAATTACCAGAATTTTAGGTGTCGTTGAGCAAGGAGAGACTCAGGATAATATTAAGCATCCCTTTAAGGTTGGCGACTCAATTCGAGTGGTTGATGGTCCGTTTATGGATTTTTCCGGTTTTATTCAAGAGATAAATAATGAAAAACAAAAGTTAAAAGTTTCTGTTAGTATTTTTGGAAGACCTACTCCAATTGAATTGGATTATTTACAAGTTGAAATAGAAAAATAGAGCAAAAATATGGCTAAAAAAATTATTGGATTTATAAAATTGCAAATTCCTGCTGGGCAGGCAAATCCTGCGCCACCAGTTGGTCCTGCACTTGGGCAGCAGGGTGTAAATATTATGGAATTTTGCAAGGCATTTAACGCTGCTACGCAAGATCAGCCAGGAATGATAATTCCGGTGGAAATTACTGTTTATGCAGACAGAAGTTTTACATTTATCACCAAAACTCCTCCTGCGTCAACTCTGTTAAAAAAAGCAGCTAAATTATCAAAGGGTTCCGGTGAGCCAAATAAAGAAAAAGTTGGAACAGTTTCTCTTAAAGATTTAGAAGAGATCGCAGTATTGAAAATGAAAGACTTAAATGCAAATACACTAGAATCGGCTGTTCAGATGATACGAGGGACTGCTGTTAGTATGGGAATTGAAGTATCAGGTTAATTCAGGCTAAAGGGTATTATGAAAACATCAAAGTCAAAAAGGGTTGCAGAAGAGCAGATCGATAGAATGAGTTCTTATTCTCTCAGCGAAGCTGTAAGTCTCATGAAAAAAGCATCTTATGCTAAATTTGACGAGTCGGTTGACTTGTCAATCAATCTTGGAGTTGATCCCCGCCATGCTGATCAGAATATTCGGGTTACAACTGGTTTGCCTAATGGAACAGGTAAGTCGGTGAAGATATTAGTAATTACAAACGAGTCTAAATTTAAAGAAGCTGAAGATGCGGGAGCAGATTATGTTGGAAACAAGGAGTATTTAGAAAAACTAAAAACAGGTTGGGGAGAAGTTGAAAAAATTGTAGCTACGCCAGATATGATGGGAGAGTTGGGTAAGTTAGGTAAAATATTGGGTCCCAAGGGATTGATGCCAAACCCTAAAAGTGGAACTGTTACCAATGAAATTGGAGATGCTGTAAAAGAGTTGAAGGCAGGTAAAGTTGAGTTGCGTGTGGAAAAAACAGGTATCATACATGTTTCGTGTGGAAAGGTATCGTTTGACGCAGATGCTATTGTTGAAAATGTTAAAGAAATATATTCTACTATAATGAAAGCAAGGCCTCCTGCGGTTAAGGGGCAGTATTTTAAAAAAATGACAATATCGTCCACTATGGGTCCCGGGATAAAAGTTGATTATTCAAGCATAAGGTAAAACATGCCAAGTATATTTAATAAAAAACAGGTTGTAGAGTTAACAGAAAAGCTGGAAAAAGCTAAAGCAATTTATTTCACAGACTATCTAGGATTAGATGTGAGCAGCATTACTGAATTGAGAAAGGAATTTTTTGATAGTGAGGTAGAATTTCGTGTGGCTAAAAATACTCTAATAAAGCTAGCCGCTGAGAAAAATAAAATTAATGGGTTAGATAGTTTTCTATCAGGTCCAACTGCTCTTGCAATCTCTTATGATGAGCCAACGAAACCGGCGGGGATCTTAAAAAAATTTAATAAGAGTTATGATAAGCCAGAAGTTAAGGGAATATTATTTGAAGGGAAAGTGCTAGATGGTGAGCAGTTTGATAAAATTGCTTCCTTGCCAACTAGAGAAGAGCTGCTTTCTAGTTTTGTTGGAACAGTTCAAAGTCCGATGACTGGAGTAGTAAGAATATTAAATGCACCTATGGTTAATTTTGTAGGTGTTTTGACAGGTTTAAAAGATTCAAAAAACAATTAATAAATCGTAAAGGAGTTAATCAAATGGCTGTAACAAGAGATGATGTTTTATCGTACCTTGAAAACTCAAATATGGTTGAGATTTCAGAGTTAATAAAAGATATCGAAGATAAGTTTGGTGTTACTGCTGCTGCACCGGTAGCTGCCGTAGCTGCACCTGCTGATGGAGGAGGTGCTGCTGCTGAAGAAAAAACAGAATTTGATGTTGTATTGTCAGAAATAGGTCAGCAGAAAATCAATGTGATAAAGGTTGTACGTGGTATTACTAGTTTGGGCTTAAAAGAAGCAAAAGAGCTGGTTGACAATGCTCCCAAGCCAGTGAAAGAAGGCGTGAGTCAGGCTGAAGCGGATGAAATTAAAGCACAGCTTGAAGAAGCGGGTGCAACTGTAGAGGTGAAATAAATTCAAATTTGAATAATTTCAATTATATTCTTTTTAATTCAATAAAAGGAGGCTTCCTTGAAAGCCAGTAGCTCTAATCACAATAATCGGATTTCTTTCCAAAAGATACCTTTTTTTGTAGATCTTCCTGATCTTTTAGATCTTCAAAAAGAATCGTATCAGAAATTTTTGCAAGAGGAGGACTCTGAAGAAGAAAGGCGACCCGTTGGTCTTGAGGGTGTATTTAGAAATGTATTCCCTATTGAAGATGCACATCGAAATTATATACTTGAATATAAAAGTTATTTTTTGGCAAAGCCAAAATATACTGGTGAAGAATGTATTGATCGAGGTGTTACCTATTCTGCTCCTTTGAAAGTGCGACTTATTCTTCATATTACCGATGAGGAGAACCGTAATAAATATCTTCAATCTATTGAAGAGGATGTGTATTTTGGTCATATTCCGTATATGACAGAAAAGGGAACATTTATTATTAATGGTGCTGAAAGGGTTGTTGTTTCTCAGTTGCATCGCTCTCCGGGGGTCTTTTTTGATGATTCAATTCATCCAAATGGAACTCGATTATTTCAGGCTAGAATAATACCTATTCGTGGGTCATGGGTGGACTTTACAACTGATATCAATGATAGTTTATTTGTCATTATTGACCGCCGCAGAAAGTTTCCGGCCACAATGTTGTTAAGATGTCTAGGTTTTTCTTCAAATTCAGATATTTTTAAGGCATTTAAATGTATTGTTTCAATAGATATAACTAGAAAGAAAGCGGAACAGTATATAGGGGCCACAATCGTTGATGATGTTGTAAATGAGCAAACTGGCGAAATTCTGTATGAAAGTAATACGGAAGTGGATTCTGAGGTAATCTCTAATTTGTTAGAAGCGAAGATAAAGACCATTGAAGTAGTTGATGGAAATAAAAACTTTGACTCACAGTTAATTTTAAATACGATTGCTAAAGATCCATCTCACAACACAGAAGAAGCTCTAGCGATGGTCTATCAATTAATACGATCAAGTGAGCCTCCGAACCTTGAAACTGCTCAAAAATTTATTGAAAGAATGTTTTTCAGTCCTAAAAAATATGATTTGGGGCAAGTGGGTAGATATAGATTGAACCAACAGTTTGATTTGGATATAGATGTTGAAGACACTGTATTGACCATAGATGATATCATCAAAGTGATTTTATTTCTTATTGAAATGAGGAAAGGTGAACGAGGTACCGATGATATAGATCATTTAGGAAATCGGAGAGTCCGTACAGTTGGAGAGCAGTTGAGGGATCAATTTAATGTTGCTCTTAGTCGTATGTTGCGTACTATTTATGAAAGGATGAATCTGAGAGAGTCTGAGTCAATTACTCCTCAAGATTTGATTAATTCTCGTGTTGTTACAACTGTGGTAAATACTTTTTTTGGAACAAGTCAGTTGAGTCAATTTGGTGACCAGACAAATCCTCTTGCTGAAGTTACGCATAAAAGGAGAATTTCTGCTTTGGGTCCTGGAGGGTTAACTAGGGAGCGTGCTGGATTTGAAGTTCGTGATGTCCATTATACGCATTATGGACGGCTGTGTCCAATTGAGACTCCGGAAGGTCCCAATATTGGATTAATCTCTTCTTTAGCTATGATGGCAAAAATTAATAAGCACGGTTTTATTGAGGCTCCTTACCGAAGGGTAAGTAAGGAGTCAGAGTTAGCTATAGCTACTCACGAAATAGAATATCTATCAGCCGATGATGAGGATAGAGTTTTGATTGCTCAGTCCAATGCTAAATTGGATAAAAAAGATAAGCTAGTTGATGATATGTTGAGAGGTAGAATTAAGGGCGATTTCCCTGTTGTAAGGCCTCAAGAAGTAGATTATATGGATGTATCTCCGAATCAAATTTTGAGTGTTGCTGCAGCTTTAATTCCGTTTCTTGAGCATGATGATGCAAATCGTGCCCTGATGGGATCAAATATGCAAAGACAGTCTGTTCCCTTGATGAGGCCATCTGCCCCTTTGGTTGGGACTGGTCTTGAGAAAGTTGTAGCGAGAGATTCTAGGGCGTGTTTGGCTGCTCCAGCTAACGGGGAGATTCTTTGGGTTGATTCAGAAAGAATTGTTCTTAAGACTGAAGAGGTTCCAGATTCACTTCGGTTGGTGAAAACTGATAATGTAATTGAAATAAAATTAAAAAAATATCTCAGATCTAATCAAAACACCTGTCATAATCAAAGGCCGCTTGTAAAGGAAGGAGATTTGGTAAGGGCTGGAGATGTGATTGCAGATGGTGCATCCAGTGAAAAAGGAGAACTGGCTTTAGGGCAAAATGTTACTGTAGCATTTATGCCGTGGAGGGGATATAATTTTGAGGATGCAATTGTTATAAGTGAAAGGTTAGTTAAAGATGATTTGTTTACCTCTATACATATAAATGAAGTAGATCTTGAGGTACGAGATACCAAGAGAGGTGAGGAAGAACTTACAGCAGAAATACCAAATGTCAGTGAGGATGCAACTAAAGATATAGATGAAAACGGTATAGTTAGAGTTGGGGCAAAGATTAGAGAAGGGGATATAATTATTGGAAAAGTAACTCCTAAGGGTGAAACAGATCCTACTCCTGAAGAAAAATTACTGCGAGCGATTTTTGGTGAAAAGGCTGGTGATGTGAAGGATGCATCTAAAAGGGCAACCCCAGGCGTTCGTGGAGTAGTTATAAATACTAAATTATTTGAAAAGCATGTAAGAAGATCTCGGGCGGATGATAGGAAGAAAATACTAAATTATCAGAAAAAGGCCAGAGAAGAAAAGACAGTGTTGTTGGGTGCTCGTGATTCGAAAATAATTGAATTGATGAAATCTCAGATTTCCTCAGGAATTAAAGATAGGTCCAGCGGAAGGACCTTGATAAAAAAGGGGACAAAGCTTACAATTAAACGTTTAAAAACTTATGATTTAGAAAGGTTTAGTCAAGAATCTCCTTGGATTGAGAATGGTGAAGTATGGGATAAAATCCGGATAATGTGGCGGTCATTCAGAAAAGAATGGCAAAGGATAGAGTCTCAATTGGAAAGGGACGTATTTACTCTAAAAATTGGAGATGAGCTGCAACCGGGAATTTTACGTTTAGCAAAAGTATATATTGCTAATAAGCGAAAGATACTTGTAGGTGATAAAATGGCTGGCCGTCATGGAAATAAGGGTGTTGTGGCAGCTATCGTTCCAGAGGAAGATATGCCGTTTATGGAAGATGGAAAGACTGTTGACATAATTTTGAATCCCTTGGGTGTGCCTTCCAGAATGAACCTTGGGCAGTTGTATGAAACTATGTTGGGATGGTCTGCAGATATATTGGGATTAAAGTATGAAACTCCTGTGTTTAATGGAGCTTCTCCAGAAGAGGTTGAAGGTGAACTCAAAAAGGCAAATTTACCGGTTTCCGGAAAAGCGTCTCTTATTGATGGGAGAACCGGTGAATATTTTGAAAATCCAATTACAGTCGGAAATATTTATATGATGAAACTGAGTCATATGGTAGAGGATAAAATGCATGCAAGATCTACTGGTCCATATTCCTTGATAACTCAACAGCCTCTTGGTGGAAAAGCTCAATTCGGAGGGCAACGGTTTGGTGAAATGGAAGTTTGGGCGCTTGAGGCTTATGGTGCTGCTCATACATTGCAGGAAGTTCTAACAGTGAAATCTGATGATGTTGATGGAAGGTCAAGAGTATATAATTCTCTAGTTAAAGGTGAGGATATGCCAAGTATTGGTACTCCTGAATCTTTCCATGTGCTCATTAAGGAATTGCAGGGACTCGGTTTGGAAATTGAATTAGATTAAGGGAGAGTAGATTTGACTTTTATTCAATCACATAAAATAGATACATCAAAGAAATACAAAACTGTCACAATAAGTCTAGCTTCGCCTGAATCGATTTTACAGCGATCCTATGGTGAGATATTAAAGCCAGAGACAATTAATTACAGATCATATAAACCCGAAAAAGATGGACTGTTTTGTGAGAAAATATTTGGTCCAATTAAAGATTATGAATGTCATTGCGGGAAATATAAGGGTATTAGATACCGTGGAATTATATGTGATAGGTGTGGTGTGGAGGTTACAAGGAAAAAAGTCCGGCGCGATAGAACTGGGCATATTACCTTGGCGGTACCGGTTGTCCATATTTGGTATCTAAAGTCTATTCCCAGCAAGTTGAGCTATTTATTAGGGTTAAGTACTAGAGACTTAGAGAGAGTGATTTATTACGAAGTCTTTATTGTAATTGACCCAGGTAAAAGTGAGAAAAATTTTTTACAGTTGATTGATGAAGAAGAGTATGATGAGCTAGAAAATCAGTTTGGCTATTACGCTGTATCTGATGAGGATAGGGATAGCGAAAATTATTTTCAAGCTATGATGGGTGGTGAAGCAATGAAGGAAGCTCTGAGTCGATTAAACTATAGCGATGTAAAAAGTGAGCTTGAGGAGATAGTAGTTACAACTCGATCCAAACAGAAAAAAGCTGATGCATTGAAGCGATTGAAAGTTGTGAATGAATTTGTAAACGATGGCGCTAAAAAGAAAATAAATCGACCAGAATGGATGGTTGTTGCAATTTTGCCAGTTATTCCGCCTGAATTGAGGCCGTTGGTCCCGCTAGAAGGAGGTAGGTTTGCAGCAAGTGATTTAAATGACTTGTATCGTAGGATTATTATTCGAAATAATCGACTGAAGCAATTAATAGAAATTAAAGCGCCAGATGTAATTTTAAGGAATGAAAAGCGTATGCTTCAAGAATCGGTTGATGCGCTTTTTGATAATAGTCGCCGAAAGACAGCTATTCGAAGTGGAACGAGACGTCCTTTGAAGTCACTGTCAGATATGTTGCGAGGGAAGCAGGGTCGATTTCGTCAGAACTTATTAGGAAAGCGGGTAGATTATTCAGGAAGGTCAGTTATTGTTGTAGGTCCCGAATTGCATTTACACGAATGTGGATTGCCTAAGGATATGGGGTTGGAGTTGTTTAAGCCACATATGATCCGTGCTTTAATTGAGTATGGGCATGCGACAACTCCGCGAGGGGCTAAATTGTTAATAGAAAATAAAAATTCGGTAATTTATAATGTATTGGAAAGTGTTGTTAAAGATCATCCAGTTTTGTTAAATCGTGCCCCAACGCTACATCGATTAGGTATTCAAGCCTTTCAGCCTGTTTTAATTGATGGTAAGGCCATACGTATTCATCCTTTGGTTTGTTCTGCATTTAATGCTGACTTTGATGGAGATCAGATGGCGGTACATGTGCCGTTATCAATTCAGGCTCAAGTTGAGGCTCGTGTATTAATGTTGGCTAGTCATAATATTTTACATCCTGCTAATGGAAAACCTGTTGCGATTCCATCACAAGATATGGTTTTGGGATGTTATTACTTAACAAAAGCCCAAAAAGGAGATATTGGGGAAGGTAAATTCTTTAAATCTTTTGAAGAGGCAATTCTAGCTTGGGAAAATAAGAAAATTGGATTGCATTCTATTGTACATGTGCGCCATAGTAAAATATGGCATAAAAATACTACTGTTGGAAGAATATTATTCAATTCGATTTTACCTGAAGAAATGGACTATAAAGATTTAACGATATCTAAATCAGCTTTAGGTGATATAATAAATCAATGTTTTTTAATCGCTGGTAATAAAAAAACTGTTATATTTTTAGATAAATTAAAAAAACTCGGATTTGATACAGCCACGATTGGTGGATGTTCAGTTTCTATAAGTGATATTCTAATCCCTACTGAAAAAAATGATATTCTAGAAGTTGCGTTTGGTGAGGTTGACGATATACAGAGGAAGTTTAGACAGCATATCTTGACTGATGGTGAAAGATATAATAAAGTGATAGATATATGGACGCATGCAACTGGTCGTGTAGCAAAATCCATGATGAATGACCTAAAAGAAGATCAAAATGGGTTTAATCCAGTTTGGATGATGGCAGATTCTGGAGCCAGGGGGACCCAAGATCAGGTAAAACAGTTGGCTGGTATGAGGGGTTTGATGGCTAAGCCAAAAAAATCTATGACAGGAGAAAAAGGTGAAATTATTGAATCTCCTATTATTTCCAATTTTAAGGAAGGTTTGTCTGTAATGGAATATTTTATTTCTACTCACGGAGCTCGAAAGGGTTTGGCAGACACAGCTCTAAAAACAGCAGATGCTGGATATTTAACGCGGCGTTTAGTTGACGTAGCTCAAGATGTTGTTATAACTGAACCAGATTGTGGGACAATTCAGGGTATCGTCATTTATGATTTGAAAGAAGGTGAGGAGATAATTGAAGAACTTCCTGAAAGAATCTTAGGGCGAGTTTTGGTTGATGATATAGTAGTGGATGGGAAGGTATTAATAGATTCGGGTCAGCTAATTGATGAGGCAAATATAGAAAAAGTTTATGAAAGTGCTATTCAGAGTGCAAGGATACGCTCAGTGTTGACTTGTGAATCTGAAAGAGGGGTCTGTGCAATGTGTTATGGATGGAATTTATCTAATCACCAAATGGTTAATATTGGATCAGCTGTTGGAATTCAAGCAGCTCAAAGTATTGGAGAGCCTGGTACTCAGTTAACCTTAAGAACCTTTCACATTGGTGGTACAGCAACTAGAATTATTGAAAAGTCTGAGATGGTATCCAAATATAGTGGGGTTGTCCATTTTTCAGAAAACTTTAGTTCTGCAGAAACTAAGGACGATGCTGGCATTGCTACAACAAGATGTATGTCAAGACATGCAAAGATACAGATTGTCAAAGGAGCTGCTGATGATGTAGTTGCAGATTACAATGTTCCTTATGGTGCAAATGTTTTTGTTTCTGAAGGTGAAGAGATTGAAAGTGGTACGACATTAGTTCAATGGGATCCATATACAGATATAATCCTCGCATCGTCAAGTGGTGTCGTAAGGCTTAAGGATTTTATTGAGGGGGAAACTTATCAGGTTGAGGCTGTTGAGGGTGGTAAGAAGCAGATGGTAATTATTGAATCTCGAGATAGAAATTTGAGTCCTCATATAGAAATCGTAAACGAAAAAGATGAAATTATGACAGGGGGTACAATTTTACCGGTTAAGGCAACTCTTGTGATTACTGATGGTCAAAAAGTAAATCGTGGTCAAACACTTGTAAAGATACAGAAAGATATTGGAAAAACAAGAGATATAACTGGTGGTCTTCCGAGAGTTGCGGAGTTGTTTGAAGCTCGTATCCCAAAAAACCCTGCTGTAGTAGCTGAGATTAACGGAACAGTGAAATTTGGTGAAACTAAGAGGGGTATACGTAAAATTATTATTGAGGGTAGTGATGGTGAAGCTCGTTCTTACAATGTCCCTTATGGTAAACATGTTATCGTACATGAAGGTGATTTTATTACTGCAGGAACACCACTTTGTGAAGGAGCAATTTCGCCGGTAGATATATTAAATATTATGGGTTCTGGTGCTGTAAGAGAGTATCTTGTAAATGAAATCCAGGAGGTTTATAGGCTTCAGGGTGTAAGCATTAATGATAAGCATATTGAAGTTATTGTACGGCAAATGATGAAAAAAATTGTTGTTTCCGACCCCGGTGATACACGTTTATTGGAATCTGAAAGAGTAGACAAGTGGGATTTGCACAAAGAAAATAAGCGTATATCTGATCATGTCGTAGTTTCGGACCCAGGAGATTCGGAGTTAGAGGAAGGTATGATAGTAGAAAAATATGAATTCAATGAAATTAACAATGATTTAAAGATTAACGAAAAGCTTCCAGCAAAATATAGAAAAACAAAGCAGGCGCAATTTGATCCTCTCCTTATGGGAATTACCAGAGCATCGCTTAATACGGAAAGTTTTCTATCAGCAGCATCCTTTCAGGAAACGACACGCGTTTTGACTGATGCAGCTTCATCTTGTAAGACAGACTATCTACGTGGATTGAAGGAAAATGTAACCATAGGAAGATTGATCCCTGCGGGAACTGGATTCCCTGATAAACTTGAAATTATAGTTGAGAGTGCGTCTGTAGGCTCTCATATGGTTCAGGAAGAAGTAGATAAAAAAGAAATCATAAAAACTGATAAATAGTTATTGATATAATAGTGATATATTATTTAATATTATAAGCTTTATCTGAATTGAAATGCCAACAATAAATCAATTAATTAGAAAAGGAAGATATCGTGTTTCAAAGAAGCACTCTACTCCTGCGTTAAAAGGAAATCCGCAGAAGAGGGGGGTGTGCACGCGAGTATATACTACTACACCTAAAAAGCCGAATTCAGCTCTGCGTAAAGTGGCAAGAGTTAGGCTTACGAACGGGATGGAGGTATCTGCTTATATTCCCGGTGAAGGTCATAATCTTCAGGAACATTCTATTGTGCTCATTGAAGGTGGACGTGTAAAGGATTTGCCTGGAGTTCGTTATCATGTTATTAGAGGGACATTGGATACTGCTGGTGTAGCTGGGAGGAAGACTAGTCGTTCAAGGTATGGTGCTAAAAAGGATAAGTCATGAGGAGGAGGAGACCTGAAAAAAGAACGATTTTGCCTGACCCAGTTTATGGAGATTTAGCTGTGGCAAAATTTATCAACTATCTTATGTCTAGGGGAAAGAAAGGTGTGGCTGAGAAAATATTTTATGATGCTATGGAAACTATCGATCAGCGGACAAAAACTGATGGAATAAAAGTTTTTAAAGATGCGGTTTCAAATGCTTCTCCTGTGCTGGAAGTTAAATCTCGAAGAATTGGCGGTGCTACTTATCAAGTTCCTATTGAAGTTCCTGAGGGGAGGAGATTTTTTTTAGCTTCTCATTGGATTATTAGTTCTGCTACGGGGAGAAGCGGAAAGCCAATGTCTGAACGGTTAGCGCATGAGTTTATTTCAGCCGCTAATAATGAGGGTGGAGCTATAAAGAAAAAAGATGATACTCATAGGATGGCTGAAGCAAATAAAGCTTTTGCTCATTACGGTCGAAGATAATGCAGAATTTTGAGCTTGATAGAGTTAGAAATATCGGTATCATGGCGCACATCGATGCTGGGAAGACGACGCTTACGGAGAGAGTCTTATATTATACGGGCCGTACGCACAGGATAGGTGAGGTCCATGATGGCGGTGCAACCATGGATTGGATGGACCAGGAAAGAGAAAGGGGTATTACTATAACTTCAGCAGCAACCACCGCTATTTGGGATAACCATCGAATCAATATAATAGACACTCCTGGTCATGTAGATTTTACAGTAGAGGTAGAGCGTTCGTTAAGGATTTTGGATGGTACAGTTGCTATTTTTTGTGCGGTGGGTGGGGTAGAGCCTCAAAGTGAAACGGTATGGAGGCAAGCAGATAAATATAATGTGCCTCGGATTGCATTTGTCAATAAAATGGATAGAGTCGGTGCTGACTATTTCTTTGTCATTGATATGGTAAGAGACCGTCTAAATGCAAACCCCCTTCCTCTGACGCTACCAATTGGTGATGGTGATATGTTTAATGGTATCATTGACTTATTATCTATGAAGGCTATTCTTTATAATGAGTCCACGTTAGGTGCAAGGTTTGAGTATGGTGATATTCCTAGTGATTTGCTTTCTGATGCGCAAAAATGGAGACATCATTTAATTGAGGAGACAGCAACATACGATGATGGATTGATGGAAAAATATTTAGCTGATGAAGAAATATCAGTTGATGAAATAAAGGCAGCTATTCGAAAGGGGTGTTTGGATAATACATTTATTCCAATATTTTGTGGTTCTGCATTTAAAAACAAAGGGGTGCAACGATTGTTGGATGCAGTTATCGACTTTTTGCCTTCACCTGTTGATGTTAGTGAGGTTCATGGGTTTGATGATAGAGATTCTGATATTGCTTTGATTAGAAAACCGAATATGGATGAACCGTTTAGTGCTTTAGCATTTAAGATAATGACTGATCCGTATGTAGGGCGTTTAACTTATCTTCGAGTTTATTCTGGGGAATTAAAAAAGGGTTCGTATGTATTTAATGCAAACACCGGTAAAAGAGAGCGGATAAGCCGACTACTTTTAATGCATGCAAATAAGAGAGAAGATATCGATTGTATTAAAGCGGGAGATATTGTTGCGGCTGTTGGTTTGAAGAAGACAAATACTGGTCATACTCTTTGTGATGAGAGTCAACCGATCCTGCTCGAAACAATGGAATTCCCAGAGCCAGTTATGGAGGTGGCTGTAGAGCCTGTTAGTAAAGCAGATCAGGATGCTTTATCGAATGCATTAGTAAAATTAACTGAAGAGGATCCAACCTTTCGTGTCTCCAATAACGAGGATACGGGACAGACAATAATTTCAGGAATGGGTGAGTTGCATTTAGAAATTCTAATTGACAGGATGTTGAGGGAGTTTAAAGTAAAGGCAAATGTAGGTAAGCCTCAAGTGACATACATCGAAAGTGTGACTAAAACCGTATCTGATATTGAAGGAAGATTTGTAAGACAGTCTGGAGGTAGAGGGCAATATGGGCATGTGGTAATCAATCTTTCTCCTAATGAGTCAGGGAAAGGTTATCATTTCGAAAATAAAATTGTGGGAGGTGTGATCCCTCGAGAATTTATTCCTGCGGTGGATAAAGGTATTCAGGAAGGGCTAAAGAATGGTATTCTAGCGGGCTATCCAGTAGAAGATGTTAGGGTTGAATTGATATTTGGCTCTTATCATGATGTAGATTCATCCGAAATTGCATTTAAAATTGCAGGTTCGATGGCAGTAAAGGCAGCGTGCAAAAAGGCAAATCCTGTTTTAAAGGAGCCAGTTATGAAGGTTGAGGTAACCACACCTGATGAATATCTAGGGGATGTGATGGGTGATTTAAGTTCGCGTCGTGGTAAAGTCGAAGGAATGGATCAACGAAAGAATCTTCAAGTAATTACAGCAAATGTTCCGCTTGGAAGTATGTTTGGTTATGCTACTGCTCTCAGGTCACTGACTCAAGGGAGGGCTGTGTTTCATATGGACTTTTCAACTTACAGTCAAGTTCCCGCACAAATACAGGAAGAAATAATCGAGCAGGTTTCTGGTTTAGTTAAAGCTATTTAATCAATTTAAGGAGTAATCATGTCAAAGGAAAAATTTGAGAGAA
>CEUS01112665.1_pt1 | contig 14268 bp, 8 predicted proteins | sample 427031 | NCBI WGS metagenome assembly CEUS01 (sample SAMEA2622837, study PRJEB7988) | marine metagenome | biome: marine biome (ENVO:00000447); feature: marine epipelagic mixed layer (ENVO:xxxxxxxxx); material: "saline water (ENVO:00002010), including plankton (ENVO:xxxxxxxx)" | depth 140 m | reverse complement strand
CTAGAGGGATGTCAATTTCTTGTGTCATAGTGATCGTTTCTAGTATTGTCTGAATATATGAACACTTTGGAGTTGAACTATGATTTTATTCGGAGAAAATCACAAGAAAATAGACAATTTTTTTTACATTCAATATAACCAAACACTCATGGTATGGATTACGTTTCATACAAGACATGAAGTAGAATGCATAATTTGTAAAGAAAAAATTCCAATTGGAGAACAAGCTGAGCGTAATGAAGAAGAAATGAGGCACCAAAAGTGTGGGAAAATGTTAGAAATTGAGAAGTTAAGAAATGAGGCAAGAGAATTAGAAGATGCAGGAAAACAAAATAAAGCTGAAGAACTACACGAAAAAGCAGATCATTTTGAGTTTCAGGAATTATTAAAAAATTATGATAAATCAAAAGCAGTCATAACAGAAGAACAAGAAAAGATGTTACAAAAGGAATTAGAAGAATCACAACTACGCAGAGACGCTAAAAATTATGATTATCCTGAATTTTTAAATCGTTTTAAAAAATTGTACCTTTTAAAAGTAAAAGATATTTGTGGAGATCATACTTTTGTAAAACTATCAAAAGTGTTACGTGATCCATTAAAAGCCAGAAAATTAGAACAAGATATTGGGATAAAACATTTTAACAAATGGACAAAATTAGAAACATTCTTGATTTCAAAAGATACTCCAGAAGAAAATAAAGAACATTTCAGAACAGTATTTTCAAAATGTCAAGATTATATTTACTGGAATGATAGATATTTAGAAGAAGAGGGAATTGAATATCTTCTAGAAGGAATTGTATATGAAAAGATTAAAGAGATTAAATTATTGTTTACTATCTTTGGAGAATCAATTCATTCAGAGATGAAAAATCAACTACAAAAAATTAGAAATGATTTATCACAAAAAGACATTAACTGCATATATCGAGTAAGCATCTCAAGAAAACTACACAAAGAATTACATGATCGTTTCATTTTAGGTTCAAATATTGCATGGAATGCTCCATCAGTTGGGCAAATTAAAAAAAATCAATTATCGGAAATTACAGAATCTCCAAATCATGATAAATTAATTGAGAAATTCCAAGAATTTTGGGATGATTCATCATGTTTAGATTTAATTAAAGATTGGGATAGAATAGAATTTGAATTACAAGAACAAGGAGTAGAAGGGAAATATTATAGAAGAAAATGTATGAAATGTGGAGAAAGAACATCAGTCTACAAAGTATACAAAGATAAACCAATTTGCAAAAAATGCCCAAAATTCTAAAAAATTTATTTGTTAGTAAACCACGTTATCACTGTGTCAGATACTCAAAAAGTTGCCATAATTAGTGGTTGTTCTAGTGGAATTGGACTTGCCACAGCCATAGAACTAGCAAGAGGAGGATATTTTGTATACGCAACAATGCGAGATTTATCAAAAAAAACAGATTTAGAAAAAATTGTAAATGACCAATCTTTACCTGTAAGAATTTTGGAAATGAATGTAGATAGACAAGAGACTATTGATTCTACAATTTCTACAATAATGGAAGAAAAAGGAAGAATAGATGTTGTTGTAAACAATGCAGGATTCATGCGTATGGGCTCTCTTGAAGATACATCAATTGAATATTTTGAAGAACAAATACAAACAGATTTTGTTGGTCCTGTCAGATTACTAAAAAAAGTTATTCCAATAATGCGAAAACAACAGTCTGGTCATATAATCAACATTGGTTCAATTGCAGGAAAAGTTGGATTTGCACTATCATCAGCCTATGCTTCATCAAAACATGCATTGGAAGGATTGACCGAAGTATTACGAGGAGAATTATCCCCATACGGAATCAAAACTACAATTATTGAACCAGGAGTTGTCAAAACTAAATTTATGGAAAATATGAAAGAGATTCCTGAAGAAGTAATCAATGAATCACCATACAAAGATATGACTTTAGGAATGATTGATATTTCAAAAAAAATTTTTGATGCTGCAACATTTGATGGGAATGGTGTTGCAGAGGTTATCTTAGATGTGTTAAAAAATAAACCAGATACGCTTAGAATTGCATGTGGCGGAGCAGGACAAACACTTGTAGATAAAAGAAATTATTTTGCAGGAGATGATAAAGCATTTTTCAATTGGTTTGATAATGAATTCATGGGAATTTTATCAAAAGGTTAAAGTTTATCGTAAATATTTAAACCATTCTGACCAAATGTTTTTTCGATAAAAGTTTCTTTATCTCCAAACCATTCATCGTATTTTATTGGACTATCATCATGAATAGATTTTATTGTTGGAACAAGACCAGTATCGTTTTGCATTTGTAAAAATTTTTCTCTCATTTGATTTTGTTTTTCTTGATATACCCATTTTTCATATTCAAAGTGTCTTTTTTGTAAGGCAGATTCTGATGCATATTCATTATTAATTCTAGCACCGATATGCTCCAAAAATTCAGGATAAGTAGAAAACAGGTCATCCAGGCGTGAACCATAATCAGAATAATCAATCATATGTTTGTGAGTAGGTTGAATGTCTAATTCAGATTTTATTTTATAGTAGTCTGAAGTTAATTGTACAATTACAAAATTAGTCTCAGTTCCCATTTGTGCAACTTTCTTAAATCTACCAAATGTTCCATATTCATTAATTATGTATTCAATTCCAATTTTTGAATCATGCAACATTTCATCAAAATGAGGAGAATGATCTAACTGTCTAGTCATTTGGTTAAATTCTTCAATTAATTGTTCACCTTTTGGACCTTCTTGAGATTCATCAATATTTTCTAATCTAGAAGTTATCGGTTCAACAATTTCTAATAATTTCTCATAACTACCAAATACTTCATTGTAATCTTCAATTTTCCATTTCTTATATTCATGAATTTCAGTAGGAGATATTTTTCTTTGAACAGTAAAATACAATTCAAAATATTCTTCATATAACAAATCTCTTAACGCAAGATCTTTTGTTAGATCTAATCCTTTTGATTTTAAGAAATTTGAATAATGCCCATACAATTCTTTCATGGTTGTATAGACACGTGTATCAACACTTTCACCAAATTCACGTGTTGTTGGAATGTGATCAAACACCATGGAAAGATCAGCCCATTCTTCATCAAGTTTTCTCTTTTGAGAATCTAGTCCTGGAGTAGACGATACTAAAGCATCCTTGTAATCTTGATATCGTTTCCTAAGAATTTCTTCAAAACGAGAAATGTCAAGTATTTTTTTGACAAGTAATCGTCTTTGACCACGTGGAGAATATAGTGTAACATCATCAGAACGTACTGAAATCAATCCTCTTTTCTCATAAACATCAAAAACAGCATCAAATGATGAGATTGCATATTTGTCATTGTTAGTTTTTTGTAAAAATTTAACAGCATCCTCAAACGTTGGAATTGTATTATTTTTTTGACACTCAATCAAATACAATCCAAATTCAAATTGATAATTTGCCTTAAAGGCAGAAAGAGGTTGTTTTTCCATGTAGCTACAAAATGGACATTCTGATGCCTGAACCTTTTCAAAGATTGGTTTGACGGAATTGACGTAGTCTGTGCAATCAAATCTATCACTGAGAGTAGCTTTTTCATATGCTAAATCAGACATTGTAAACCACATTCGTGTTTGTCCAGTTTCATCCCAATTCACTCCACCACGAAATATGCCATTTTCTTCAAGAGTTTTGAAAGGTAAAGTAACAAAGGCATTTTGAGAAATATTAACTACAATTACAAAAGAGTTTTTTGTATCAACTTCTCTAAGAAATGCCATAGCTTTATCTTTGATACCAACATCAACCTGCATTTTTTCTTTTTCTTTATTTCCATAAGAAACAAAAACTCTTTTTTCATAATCTAGATCGTTATTATTCTTTAAAATAAAATATTCTGGTTCTTTCTGAATAACTTGCCAATCAATACCAGAAGTTTTTAGAGTTAGATTTAGATGTCGTACCCAATCAAGTTTTGTATCAAGAGATGTAGTAGAACTAGATTTTTCTTTACTACAATCAATACATAACGGCGTTAGTTGCTCTTTTAATTTTCCAAATTTAAATAAATCAATAATCATTGTTTTATCTTCAGGTGCATAACCAAATTTATCAATTACTTCATTAATTCCATTTGCAAATAATCCACAATTTTGACAAGTATGATTTAATGGTAAATCATTTGTTTCAGTTTTTTTACTTGTTTTTCTAGTGATCTGTTTTTGAGATAGCCATTTTTTCATTACTTCATTTAATAATTCTGATTTTATTTCGCGATTAACTATGGAATTAAATCCCTTTGTAAATGGTAAACCTTGAATCCAAGGTATTGCGTCAGATTGCATTAAAGTTACATGAACTGGTTTAACAGTGAATCTGTATTTGTAAATCACATTATTTGTTCTGAGTTCATCAGGCCAAAATGGTTCTTTACCAATAAATTTTGCAGTAGCTTTTCCAAAACCAAATACAACCTTTTTTGAAAATGGTCCAGGATCCTTCATTGCATTTGCGAAAAATACAAAATCACCAATTTTTAATTTTTCATATACACCAATGTCAGATGGATCCGCACCACGTGTAGCCCACATAATTTCATTATCATCTATACGATTTTCAAGAGAATGCCCCCAGTTTGACCAGGGACCAGATATCAAAAATGAACTCTGAGGGCCAGAATCTGAGGAAATAGGCTCAATTTGAACTGGTTCAGACTGAATTTCGGCTGGTTCAGACTGAATTTCAGGTTCTTCTAATTCTTGTATTTGTTCAGAACCTTGAGCGAGTCCTGCAAAGTTAATTTTGATTGGTTGACCATCTTTGGATTTACAATCTGAAATTTTACCCCAAAGTTCAGACATATTTTTCCAACCTAAGGAGATTACATTTTCTTTAAATCCAGTTGCTAATTGTACTTGATCATCCATATCAACTAACCAAACATCATCAGTACCACCCATTTTTTTACCACGCATTCCACGTCCAATCATTTGTGTATACAAGACTGTACTTTTTGCAGGTCTAGCAATTAAAACACAATCTACATCAGGTACATCAAAACCAGTTGTTAAAATGTCAACATTACATAAAACATCAATTTCACCTTTTTTAAATTGATTAATTTTTTCAACTCTCTGTTTTGGTGATACTTGTGAATCAACAAAATCTGCTTTTATGTTATATTTTGCATTTAAAATTAAGGAAAGATTCCTTGCATGTTCTATATTACATGCAAAAACAAGAATTTTTTTTCTATCACAGTCATGTAAATAGTAATCAATAGCACTTAAAATTCTATTATTTCTATTGCGATCTATTGCTAATTCAGCTTTGGTTTCTTTAGTAATTTCTTGTCTATTTTTTTCAGCTTCTTTTTCATTAAATATTCTAACTTTTCCACCTTCTATTTTTCCATGATAAACATCACATAAAATTTGGCGATTAACTAATGATTGAATTAATACTTTCTGTTTTTCAAGTCCATCTTTTACTACAATATTTTGTTTAGGTTCAACAGTAATTATTTGATCAATAGTGGTTGAATTATCATCTTTATTTGTGATTGTAAGAATTATTTTGTAAGTTCCAGGTTCTGAAAATTTATAATCAATTTCTTTTTGTGGAGAAGGATCAGGTAATGGAGTGCTATTTTTTTTCTCTGATGGTAAAAGTTCATCTACAAGACTTTGTTCTTTATTTATCTCCCATTTCCATTTAACAATTACACTATTGTTATCAAAAGATCTTACAGAAGAGAGTCTTACGGTGGTTTCTGTAAAAACTTTAGATGGAGAATCAATTATGGCAACTGGTTTTTTGTTATCAGAAATATCATTAATTTCTGGATAATACGGCTTATCAAATCTTAGATAGAGACGTTTTGTATCAGGGTTTAATTCATTACTATCATAATCCTCGGTTCCTTTACCTCTAAATGGAGTTGCAGTTATTCCAACCAATACTATGCCTTTTTCGTTAATTTCAGGCTCATTTTTTCTATAATTAAACCCCATTCCATGAAGAACACGAGTATACATTTTGGTGGTAGCCCTATGAGCTTCATCAATAATTATACATGCAGTCAAATCACGGAATTGTTGAAAAATTGGATGGTTGTAGAAATCATTTGATGTTTGATCTTCTTTTTTGTCATTCGCCTGTTCTTCAAGATCAGAGAAATGAGAAGCAGTATTTGCTGTTTCGTAGAGTTTGTTTATAGTAGCAACAATAATGGCTTGTTCATCATTACAAGCTAGAACATTAGATAAATTGTGATTGTCTGCAAAAAGTCGATGTATAGTAATTGCGGATTCTCCTTTTTGTTGATAAATTTGTTTAAATTCAGATATTGCTTGTTCACATAATTCTCTACTTTGTGCAATCCATAAAATGTATTTTGAATTTTTTTGTTGTAGTGGAGAACATTGCTTTCCTTTGTTTAACCAATCTACAATTGATTCAACAGCAATACGAGTTTTTCCTGCACCAGTGGGAATTGAAATGAGTAATCTTTTTTTTATGTCTTCAAACTGTAATCTATTTCTAATTTCTAAACTTGTTGCAATTTGATAATCATGTAGGGGTTTATATTCCCTATTTGGAATGATTGTTTCTGATGCTTCAGGACTATCTGGAGTTGGCGGTGCAGAAATAGTTTCAATTGGGAGTTCTAACCATTTAACTAATTCAATTCTCCAACCACGATTACTTACAACTGGCATTTCTGCAACTTCTTCTACTGTAGTCATATTTTCCCAATGATAATCATATTTTTTTTCTATTGCTGCCTGGATAATTTCATTATCACTAAAATCTGGTGGATCATTTTCTACACACGCTTTTAGAATTAATTCCCTTAGACGTTTCGTTGCAGGTCCATTAATTTTTTCACCATAAATTTGTAAAAGAAAGTTAGGACCAATAATATCATAAAGTAATTCAGCTAATTTTTGTGAATTAGAAATTTTTCCATTCTCTTCAATTATTTCTAAAAGATCCTCAGGATTTGTTGATGTAGCTGCTCCTCTTGTAAGAACATTAATAATTATTTTTCTTAATTCTTCAGAATTAGGCCACCAATGCAAGAATCTTTCAACACATTTTTGTTTATTGGTTTTAAAATTATCTGGATTAAATGAGCCTGAAGTTTCATTGGATGGTCTAGAAGTAGGACGCTTCATGACAATTTCACCAAAAATCCTTCCTGGATTAGAGACTCAAAGAGTTTTCTTGCGTCTTTTACAATTTTTCCTTTGTGAATAATACCCATCTCAATGTTGGTTTCAATTGCATTTCCGGTTAGATTTGCAGAAGTTACTAACATTTGATTATCATCAATAATCAAGACTTTGGCATGAAGTGAGCTACCTTTTCGTCTAGGTTTGTATGAGTAAATAGTTGGTTTTTGGTTTGATTTCCACATGGAATGAATTGATTCTTGATGTTTGTGTGCTTTATCAAATAAGAAATCAACACGTACTCCATTATCTGCAGCGTTTGATAATGCTTCAAAGATTGGTTCAATTCCATTAAATACAACATAACCAACAATTGTAATTTTTGATTTAGCCTCTTTAATCATGTTTAACATTGTGGACATTGTTGCGGAGGAATGACTTTCAATTAGAGGATTAGTCATTACAAGTTGAGTATTTTCAATATGTGTTTGATTAGTTTCTCTTATTTCATTTAATAATTCAAATAAAATTCCTGCACTTACTGGATCAGGAATTAAATTTAATGTTTCTTTAAGAATTTTAATTTGTGAATCAGATAAATGTAATTCATTTTTGAATTCATAAATTGAACTTGAAGAGTTTAATTTGTTATCTTTTAACGAGTCGGTTAATTGTGGAATTTTTGTTTTAGGTATTTTTTCTAAAACAATTTGAAATTGTTGTTTAATTTTTCTATTCAATTTTATCACCAAAAAATCCATATGTTAAATCACAAAGAAGTTTTCTATCCAACAATCTGTTAAAATCTTCACAGCTTGTTTCTGGAAGTAAGGAACATGAGTAACATGCAGAACCACTTAATCTATTGTAAACTGATTTCTTCTTTTCTAATTCATGATTTGGATCAGTACGTCCACATAGTGGATCTCTACCACAACTACGTGATTTTTCTAACGTATTGTTTAGTAAAGGAATGAAATTATTTAGTTCACCTTGTCTAACTAGACCACCTAAACTTCCTTCACTTGAAGACGATGAAGTGTAGATTAAAATTCCATTATAATTGCCATCACAATAGATTCTTTCTGCTAATGATGCTTCATTATATCCAACAAAAAATGATAATTCACGAATCAATACATGAGATAACGTGTGTAAAAGTATGTATTTTGGAGTGATTTCTCTTGCTTGAATATTTTGAGTTGCTGCCCATTCATTGTATGATGAAATTATTCCTTCACAACGTTTTTTCACATCATCTTTTTGTGCCCAATCAGTAAGCATTTTTTCATCTAATGAAAAGAAGATTCCTTCTCCCTTAGTTTCAACTCCAGGTAACCAGTCAATTTTTTCACTACTAGATAGTTTTGAAAGTTTTGTGCTATCTGTATCAAAAGGATCTGGAGGTTGGCTACGTGTGAATCCTCTCAATGCTTTGAGAATGGTTAATCTATTAATTTTCTTTAATGAACTAAGATATTTTTTGTTTGAATCAGGCAATGAAACGTCTTCGATGTCAATTACATCATCACCTGGAAAATCAGTATTGATTAAATCATGATATTCTTCAGCACGAATGTCTAATTCATTTTCAATTTTTGGGTTTAATCTTTCTTCTAACTTTTCAGTAATTTGTTCAGTTGTATAATCATCCATTACATCTTCAAAGATACTTCTTTTTTTCGCAATTTCTTGAATCACTGCTTCAAATGATTTTTCAGGATTGTCTGCTTGTATGTCTATTATATTACCTTCAACTCTTGACCAGTTTCTTTGAATTGCCAGGTGAATTCTGTGTCTAAATTTTGGAATTTGTAAAGCAGTGATTACTGATGAAAAGTACAAACTAGTTGATCTAGTCATTTCAGCACGTGGAGCAGTTGTTTTTGATTCTGTTTTAGAATTTTTTGGCGGACATTTTTGTTCCTTACCTAACCAAGGTCGTTTACCTCTACAAGTAAACTGAATTGAATGATTTGTTTCTAAATCAGGTAATAGCGGTAAATCATTACCAATAACACCAGACATGTTTCTATATTTTCCACATGTTTCACATTTTACAATATATGATGTGATGGATGTGCTATTGCTATTGTGTGTCCATACGAGTTTTGGGTTATCACAAATACCGGCCTCTTGAGAATTTGAAAATTTTTCTCTACATTTACTGTGTGCCCATTGAATCCATGGAAAATCATCCAAGTGTCCATATTTACAGACTAAAACAAATCTTGCTGGAATTAATTCATTTTTACATGCCTCACAATAAAAAATTCCCTTAGGATCATTTGTGAATTGTTTATGATGTTGAAGTCGTCTACAATATTTGTTTGAACAAAAACCCCAAGATGGAAACGAAACCACAGGAATACCCGCACGAATATCTTCATCAGATTGTGGCATTCTGAAGTGATTCTTTTTACAGATTTTTTGAAGATAAGGATGGTGAAGGACCTTAAATTTTGTGAGTAAGTTTTCATCAGTAAATGCTTCAGGCCATGCATCTAGTCCTGCAACTACTGCACAATCATTTTCTAATGGTACAATAGAACCTGGACCCCAAGTTGTTATCAATTGACTATTCCGAATACTTCCAATATCTGAAAATTTTCGTTTGTTATTCTGGGACATCTGAATCATCTCCATTAAAATAATACAGCTGTTGTTCTTGTTCTGCTTCCCGTAAAGACATCGGTGTCGCAGGAATTTCTTTTAGACCTTGTTGACCTTGTTCAATTGATTTGAGTAAATAATTATTATTTTGTTTTTCTGCTTTTTTTGTATATTGTGTTGCCTTGTAAATTAACGGTGTATTTTCAAATGTTGCATATTTTTCCCATAACTTGAATAAACTATCAATTTGATCTAATGTGGATTGAAGTTCTGGTGGATCAATTATACCAACTCTAGATGAAAATTCATTTTTAATTTCATCAATTTGATTTTTAATCTGGGTATTATTCAAACGCATTCTTTTTGCAGAAGTATTAGAAGCCATGATTGGTACAAGATTTCTAATCAAACCCACCAATACACCAAATAAACCAGCATCACGTGCACGTTTTGCAAATGGTGTTAAACTAATTGGTTCTACATTTTTGAAAAATGTAGAGTGATAATATTTGAAATTCTCATAATGAGACAAGTCACGAGGTTTCAGAGGGTTGTAAAGAGTGATAATAAGACCAGGAGCACGTCTTCCGATTCTACCTGTTGCTTGAATATACTCTGAATGGTTTTTTGGTTGTCCATTTATCATCATTAAACCAAGTCTTTGAATATCAACTCCAACAGAAAGCATGTTTGTAGACAACAACATGTCAATAGGTTCATCAGAATCTCCAAGTTTGGTTTCAACCTGTTGAAGGATTTTTGGAATATTTCCAGAGTCTTGGCGTCCTGTTAATTCTTCTGTGATCAGATTTTTATTTTTCCAAACCTTTTGTTTCTTTTTCTCTAGCTGTTTACTTTTCTCAATATTTTCTGCCTCTTTTTCTTGTTCTATTTCATCTTCATCTAATAATTCAGCCAATCCTGTAGAAACGGATTCAGATTTCTCTTGAGATTCTTCTTGTTTCTTTTTTGATTTTTCTGCCTCTGCTTTGGCCATTTCTTCTTGTTTTACTTCTACACGATCATAGTAGGCTTGGACTAAATCCGGTACGGTGTCTTTGTAACTGCTTGCTGCACCACCTAATTCCCTCATACTGTTAAAATAAGAAACCAAAGTGTAGTATGGATCAATTGCAGAATGTAGAATTTTGTCATTTGGTTCAGATTTTTCATATAATCTTCTAGTTGTTCGTAATAATGCAGCAGTGATTCGAGTTTGAAGTCCAAGATTAGAACTTCCAGTGGGGCATAATCCAACAAAGATTTTTTCCGCTGTTCCTTTATCAATTTCTGAGAAGAAGGTTTCTCCAAATCGTATTCCTTGTGGAGGAAATATTCGTGTTTGTTCATTATTAAATAAGCTTCTAATTTGTTCTGATGCAGCTCTAGTTGTAGCAGTTGATGAAATTATCTTTGGATAAATTCCATCAGAACGTTTGCAGAAATAATTAATTGCTGTTTCATATAATGCAGTTAATGTTCCCATTGGTCCAGAGATTAAATGTAATTCATCTTGTACAATTAATTCTGGCGTATTCATTTTTACACCATATTCTGCAAATTCAAATGAATCCCATTCAGAATCTCTATGCTTTGCATGAGGAGTAGTTATTGAGTTATAAAATCCACATTTACTACAATATGCATCTGTTTTACCAAACAGTGAACTAATATTTTCTCTCCAAGAAATTTGGGCAAATTTATCAATTGTAGAAATTAATAGAGAAGGACACCATTTGTAAATATCTTCATCAACAACAAGTATAGGTATACATGTTTCAGTAGTTTCTTTACCTTTTTGTTTTATTTTCATATGACTTTTGTGAAAGAAACAATGTTGGTTTGGACAAAATACACGACATTTTTTTGGAAGATAATATTTTGCGTCAACATCAACAGAATAATCTCTATTTCCTAAATCATTACCACACCAAGGACAATTAAGTAATTGAACGGGATTGTGTTCTTTTGGTCTATAATCAGGATTTGTTGATCTACGCCATGCATTTAATGTAGCTTCAGCACTTCCGTAAGGATCAGAATCTTTTGATAAATAATTAGGAGTTGTTTTTCGACCTACCCACAATCCAACATTAAATTGTAATTCACCCCAAGTATCAATATCATGTCTGCGTTCATATTCACATGCACACATCAGTGCTGCAGCACGTTGAAATTGCTGTATGGTTAATAATCTCAAAGTGTAACGCATGATAACAGAAACGCCGTATGCTTGCGGAGATATGACACCATCATCATAACGTGAAATTAATCTCTTAAAGGCAAGAGTAAAAGCAATTATTCCTAGATATGCTTCAGTTTTTCCACCACCTGTTGGAAACCACAACAAATCAGCCACATTTCTATTCTCAATAGTAGGATTTGTCATACTTTCCAGGTTCATTAAGATAAATGCAATTTGGAAAAGACGCCATTGACCATCAATATCATCTTCATTGTTTGGTAAAGAGAAATTATTCCCTTCAGCACGATATTTCTTAATTTGTTCAGAACGATATTGCTGTAGAGCCATTACACGGTTTGTAAATCTAAAGGCTTTTGCAACATTTTTTTGTGTTGAAACTAACTTTATTCCATTTTTTATTCGAGATGATGCTTCTTTTGCCTCTTTAATCTGCTGTTGTAAAATTTGATGTTCGTTACCATCATATTTTTCAAGATTTTCTTCAAGATTTTCTTGAATCCATGAATCATATTCATTTGTAATAGGTGACAAAAGTTCTTCATACTTTCCAATATCTTCATCAGAAACAGAATACAATTCTTTCATAGATAATGAATTTTTTAGATAATCATTTGCAGTTGTAGGAATAATTCTAGATTGTGGTTCAATAGGTACAAACGTAGTAGAAATTTTATCTATTTTTTCACCTTTAACTTCAGTTTTATTCCATGTTACAGCACAACCATGCCCATAACCAAAATTTTTCATATCTGAAAATAAAAAATTTAACAATTCTTCATTTGAATCATTTGTATTACTTTGAAATTTTTTATTTAGAATTATTGGTTCATCAGAAAATAATTCTATAGATGTTTGAAATGCAATATTTTTTACATTACGTTTGTTAGAAATTGTTTCATTAACTAAATAGACATGAAGAAATATTTCTCCATTAGTTTCTCTTTCATAAGATACATTAAAAGATAACCAAGGAGTGTCTTTTAAAGTGAATAATTCAGTATTAGATTTTTTATCTCCGCTAAAATCAATAAGTATTGTTTCTTCATGTTTTTGTCTTTTGTATGTTTGATGTTTTCTTTCCCCCTGGGTAAAATAAGTTGCATATTTTATTTTTGCAGAAATGAATTGTTTTTGATTTGATACAACACATGCGATACCAATTGAAGATTGATTCGTAGTGAAATCTCCTTTTAATTTTTCAGATTCTTCTTCAGGAGATTCATGAGATTCTTTTTCATCAGGATCCATTTCATCTTTTTGTGGAGAAAGCATTCCGGTAAGGTAAAGTGATTGTGGTCTTTCATCTAGTTCTTCTTCATCTCCCCATCTTGGACCAATTGTTTCTTTTAGAAGATCAGTAAGTAATTCTTGTCTAACATTTTCTGGCAATGTTACATTTTCTGGTTGAAGAACATCTATCTGAGACAGATCCGATCCGCGGAATTTCAGTGATTTAACCATTTTGTGATCCTCCCAATTTCAGAATTTGTTGACAGTTTTCATAGAGTTGTGTTGATTCAGTATGTCCTAATTCACGTCTACATCCGTTGCAAACCGGAAAATCTATTCGTAAAAGACCTTCATATTTGCACAAAGAACATCTGGAAAAATACATCCAGTCATCTGTTTTTTCGGAACCTATTCCAGAACTAAGAGGTTTGATTGGTTGGTCTTTTTTTTCAGAGAACAAAATTTTGATTTTAGAGCAAATCTTATCCTCAATTTCCGATAGATCCATCTTGATCAAAGTGAGATCTTGATTCTCACAGTGAGATTTAACGATTATTTGACTCATTTCAGATCCTCCAATTTCATATTTTTTTTGAAAGAATGCATTCTTCGCTTTGTTTCAAGATAGGAATTTGCCAGTAACAATTCCTCTCTTACATCAGAATCCAGTTCTTTTGCTTGTTTGGCAGTTATTCCATGAGATCTAGCCAGTCTTAGATCCTTGATGATTCTATCAAAAGCTTTTTCTGCCATTTCTGGATCATCAATTTCCATTTGAGAACATATTCCTGTAGCAACCATATTGACGATTAATTTCTCTCTTTTTGTTAAAGACATTATTTACTACCTCCCATGTATTTTCCGCCATTAACTTCCCACCATGGTTTACTATGCCAAGAATATTCCTGGTCAGTCATTTCAGAGAAGCACTTGAGACAATGTTGACTTAAAACATCTGCCACTTCTGCCTCTGAAGAAGACATTGAAGAACCACATTCTTTACAAGAGATGTAGATTGGAATGTACTCTACATGATA
>CEUS01283688.1_pt1 | contig 14269 bp, 10 predicted proteins | sample 427031 | NCBI WGS metagenome assembly CEUS01 (sample SAMEA2622837, study PRJEB7988) | marine metagenome | biome: marine biome (ENVO:00000447); feature: marine epipelagic mixed layer (ENVO:xxxxxxxxx); material: "saline water (ENVO:00002010), including plankton (ENVO:xxxxxxxx)" | depth 140 m | reverse complement strand
TTCCTGAAGCTCCAGTTCGGCTTGGTGAAATGGAAGCGACTTGGGCCGCTGCGCGTGCGTTTCTAATGGAAACCCAGGATGAAATTGAGGCAAACCTTGGCCCGTTGGATGGCGGTAGAGAGTACCCTGACTGGCCCCTGGCTCGTCGGGGTCTGCTTGCATCCACGCACGCGGCACAGTCTTGTAGGCATGTTGTTGACACGATCCATAACACTGCTGGAACAACGGCTAGTCGCATGGGTCATCCGCTCGAGCGAAAACTAAGGGATGCCCATCAGGCGGCAGCCCATGGGGGTGTTAGTTGGCGGCACTACGGGAGTATGGGTCGAACCTATCTTGGTGAGGAACCACCTCCGCAGTATGCGACCCCAACTCGTGCGTAAGCCGATTTGTAGTGACCAAGCTACGTGGAATTTCTACGCTAGCACTTTTGCTTGAGTGGGGGGGGAAACTTCCCCCCGAAAGCTCTACAATTCCGCCACTTAGTTACTGGGAGAGCAGGCATGGTTCGACCCGAGATCATCGAACGACAGGATGTGCTTAAGCAGACGCCTATGTTGGAGCGTATTGCCGGCATGAAGGAGATGCTTCTTCAGGCAGGAGATGAGGCTCAAGAGCTTCGCCACCTCCCAGAGTGGGCTTCCAAGGAGATGGCAGATAACGGGCTTTATCGCTTCGTGCTACCTATCGAACTAGGTGGCGAGAATGTAAGGGCACGACAGCAGATTGAAAACGTGGAGGCCGCTTCTGCCATTGATGGCTCTGTCGGTTGGTGTGTCCATATCAACTCTGAGATCAATGCCCTGGTCATTCGTCGTATGGAACCTGAGCTAGCTCATAAGATCTGCGATGACTGGGATGTTCTTGTTTGCTCAGGGCTTGGTCCGCCCAATGGTCCTAACCCCGGCCGTAAGGCCCGGCGTGAAGGTGATGGCTGGCGCCTCAATTACCAAGGTTCCTTTGCAAGTGGTAGCCACAATGCTACTTGGAACTTTGTCATGGCCTCTCAGGTAACCGATGAGGAAACGGGAAAGACACCTGTGAACTCTTACATGGTTCCACGTGGGGAGTTTGAGGTAGTTGAAACCTGGGACACCGCTGGAATGCGCGGTTCTGGGAGCCACGATGTGAGAATGACGGACTGCTATGTTCCCCCTGAGCACTGCCTTCCTGAAGTTGCTCTCGCTTCTAGCGAAATTTGGGAAAATCCTACCTATCGCAATCCTACTCACGCTGTTTATAACAAGGCTGCCTGCGCCCTTGGTGTGTGCCGCGGTGCCATTGATTCCTTCATCGAGCTTGCAAAGGTAAAAACTCCTTGGGGTTCTGGCTCAATGCTTAAGGAGCAACCTCAGGCCCAATATCGTATCGGTGAAGCAGAAGCTACCTTGCAGGCAGCTCGTGCTTTCGTAATGGAGACACAGGATGCTCTCGAGGACCATCTCGGTCCTCTTCCCTCGCAGGGGGGACGTCTCACTCCTGACTGGGAACATGCTCGTCCTGCCCTCCTCGCTTGTGCGCACGCTGCGCAGTCCACTCGGCAGGCTGTGGGGATGCTCCACAATACAGCGGGAACGACAGCAAGCCGGATGGAACATCCACTTGAGCGAAAGCTTCGAGATGCTCACCAGGCAGCCACCCACGCCCTGATTTCATACCGTCACTATGAAAATATTGGGAAAACCTGGGTTGGCCACGAGCCGCCTCCAAACTATCGCCAACCGGAACGCGCATAGCGCTCCCTAGGTACTGGTAGAAGCCACTGTGACAGCTGCGCGTTGTCGGCTGCGCAACAACTTCAATTAGCCGATAAGAGCTCTGCGGAGAGCAGAAAGCTCGTCTGCTGACCATCGATTCGCAAGGGCTGAGGTTGGCACTGCGCTATTCGAACCGTGATATGCACCAGGATAGATATGCAGCTCGACTGGGACACCTGCATCTGCCATCGCTCGTGCGTAGGCAACGTCCTCGTCAACAAATAGATCTAGGTCCCCGACGTTGATATAGGCAGGGGGCAAACCTTCAAGGGCAGTCGCTCGTGCTGGTGCGGCGTAGGGTGACACGTCCTCTTTGCCTGCGTTTCCTGCTAGATATGCATTCCATCCAGCGAGGTTGGCCTCACGGTTCCATGTACGAGAGTCTTGAACTGCATGACTACTACGTGTGGTGTTGCGATCGTCAAGCATTGGATATACGAGCTGCTGGTAGCAAAGGGGGATCTCCCCCCGGTCTCGTGCAGCTAGCGCTATTCCGGCTGCGAGTCCCCCGCCTGCACTTGCACCCCCGACGGCAATACGGGTCGGGTCCAGCCCTAATTCCTCCTGCGCTTGCCACAGCCAAAGCAGTCCTGCGTAACAATCTTCAAGGGGTGCTGGGAAGGGGTTCTCTGGTGCAAGACGGTACTCAACTGAAACCACCAGCACATTCAGTTCATCGGCGATATTGGAGCAGTATGGGTCATTCATTTCGACACTCCCCATTACCATGCCGCCACCGTGAATCCAGTAAAGAGCCGCTGCTGGCTTAGGCAAATCCTTCCTCTGGTAGAGCCGTACGTTGATATCCGGATTCTCAGCGGGCCCTGGAACCTGGCGATCTGTGATCAGTACGTTCGGAGGCAAAGTCGGCTGTGGCAGGGTTGATCGCATTTCTGTCATTCGCGCTCTCGTGCCAGGAATGTCAGACCAGTCCCGCATGGGCCTGGGGGCTCCTTCGAATAGGGGTCGGTGTTCGTCGTCGAGTCGGCTGGGAATATCAAGGGGTGCTATGTTCATTGTGCTGTCCTCATGCTCGCTGTTGTGCCACTTTTCGCAGTGTACGCCGCCCATCTGGCCCTAGGCTCAAAACCGAGCTAGAGGATCCTCCTCTTCACTTCGAGCGGGACTCGTATATAGCCAAAGAAGTGTTTGGATGTTGTGAACATCTTGCCGGTGGGTGCACTGGCTAGATCCCCTTTGATGAAGACCTCTGGTCAGAGAAAGCTCTCGAGCAAACCCTTTACCGGGTTAGCTCTGAGATATCTGGCCCACCTTCTGTTGCCACCACCCCCGAAGCGCGTAACTGCTCAACCTCTTCCAGCCCGAGCCCAAGCAATTCACTGAGGACCTCAGCGGTATGCTCTCCCATGCTTGGCGGTGGGCCAGATATCCCCGACTCTGAACGGGAAAGGCGGATAGGGGTATTAGCCACAGGCATGGTGCCAGCTACGGGGTGGGTAACTTCTTGAATCATTTCCCGGTGCTTCACTTGAGGATCGGCTACTACGTCTGAGATTGTGTTGAGTGGTCCACTCGGGATGTCAGCGGCTAAGAACTCTTTCAGCCAGTGCTCAGAGGGTTTTCTTCGGAAGGCTTCGAACAGAAGAGGTTCTAGGACAGAATGGTTGGCGGTCCGTTTAGGGCCTGTGTCGAAGCGTGGGTCGTCTATAAGGTCTGTCACACCGAGCAGTGCACAAAGGATGGGCCACTGCTCGTCCCGAAATGCCAGCGCTACTACGATCCAACCGTCTTTAGTTGGGAAGGCTTGGAATGGTGTCGCACTTGGGTGGCGAGTTCCCAATGGCGTGGGCACCTTACCGGTAACAAAGTAACGCATGATGGCGTTTTCCAACACGCTTACTTGGGCATCTAACATGCTGATGTCAATAGACTGTCCCTCTCCAGTCTGTTGCTTGTCATGTAGGGCTGCCAAGATTCCTATCGCCGTGTAGAGGCCGGCTACGATGTCCCCGTAGGAAACTCCTGGACGTACTGGATCACCGTCTGGTTCCCCTGTGATTGACATCACGCCGCCCATTCCCTGCACGATGATGTCGACGGCTGGGTAGTCTCGGTAGGGGCCTGTCTGTCCAAAGCCTGAGGTGCTTGCATAGATGAGCCCGGGGTTTCGTTTGCGTAGCGTTTCGTATCCGATGCCGAGCCGCTCCATTGTTCCTGGCGTGAAGTTCTCCATTACTACATCGACCTTCTCGACGAGGTCGAGGATTAGTGCCTGCCCTTCCCTGCGCTGCAGGTCAATTGAGACGGAACGCTTACCTCGGTTAATACTGAAGAAATATCCGCTCCAGCCGTTTTGGTAGGGTCCGCTTGTGCGGGCAACATCCCCCCAAGGTGGGCGTTCCACTTTGATTACGTCCGCTCCTAAGTCGGACAGCACCATCGAGGCATAAGGGCCTGAAAGCACCCAGGTAAAATCAAGAACTTTGATGTCTGTTAGTGGTTTTGACACGGATCGCGAGTATACGTGCGTCGACTATCTCTGACTCCGTAGGAATGCGCACGACCTTCATTGCAGAGCTAACTTACGCCCAGCATGGGATTGGCCCTCCAGTACGTTTCTAATGTCCACACTGAGGTACTTCATGGCAGGCCTTACGGATAGAGAAGTGGCGTTAAGGGGAAATTTAAATTCTGACTAAAGCTCACCCGCGCTATCATCCTGCTGTGCCTCAGATTGAATGGTATCGGGTGGCTGACCTCGATGAGTTGGAAGAGGGGGATGTCAAGACTGTTCTTGCTGGTCGTCACGTCGTTGTGCTCATTTTGCACGAAGGCCGTTTTGGGGCGCTGGATAACCGTTGCCCCCACGAAAATGCTCCACTTGGTGAAGGTTACATTGAGCGGGGTTGGCTCATTTGTCCCCTTCATCTGTATGAGTTCAATCCTTACGACGGACACCCCTCTCCGACCTATGAGGAGGGTCCACCTGCTTATCCAGTAGACCTTCGTCAAGATGGGGTCTACGTCGGTATTGAGGATTTCAAAGTTAGTTATGAGGAAGCCCGGCAGGCCTTCTTTGCTGCTACGGAAAGTGCTGTCGAACTAGTCAAATCCGCTCCAGGCGCTAGAGAAACTCTTATAGACTGGCGTCGGGCTGCCGTCGTTGGTACTGATGTAGATCCGCCACAAAATATGCCCCATGTAATAGAGGCCAGTGATCTCCCTAACCCGCTCGCAATTGCTCGTGCCCTTCGTGCTTGGCACGATTCCCACGAGGCAATGCGGGTAGCCTTTAACCGCATTCCCCGGGAAGAAAAGCCCTCGGTTGCCCGTCCACCCGCGAAGTATCCTTCGCCCGCACCCACAACTGTTCCCCGGATGACTTTCGGTTAGCCCTAATGACTAAGGGGGAAGGGGCTGGTTTGAAAGACCGCAGACTTGGGCGAACAGGTCGCATGGTCTCCGAGCTTGGCCTAGGGGCAATGGATACCCCGACCTCAGACAGGGGTTCTGATGCACTTCAGTCTGCTATTGATAGTGGGATCACTTTTATTGATACGGCCCGCGAGTATGCCGGAAGCGAAATGCTTATAGGTCAGGTCCTCCGTGAGATGCAAATTCCGCCTAATCTCTGTCTGGCCAGCAAGACTTTTAGTCGCACTGCTAATGGTTCCCAGTACGACATTGATCGCTCCCTTAAGACCCTGGGCTGTGATTGCATCTCCCTTTATCAGCTTCACGACGTATCGACTCTCGAAGCTTGGGAAGCAGTAATGAATGCCGGGGGTGCCCTTGAGGGTTTGCAGGCTGCTCGTGAGCGAGGCGTTATCGAAAATATTGGTATCTCTTCCCACACTGCTGAGGTTCTTCGGATGGCAATCACCTGTGGTGAGTTCGACACCGTAATGCTCGAGTACTCCGCCTTCTATCCTGTTACTGCTCCCCTAATAGATCTGGCAGCGGAACATGATGTGGGGGTTATTGTGATGCGTCCTGTTGGGGGTTCTGGTCGTGCTAGCGCAATGCGTGGTCGTATTGCTGAGGGCTATGACGGTCCTCTTACTCCTGCCAATCTTCTCCGGTATGTCTGGTCCAATTCTGCTGTTTCGGTTGCAATTCCTGGTGCTCGCTATCCCTCTCGCATCAACGAAAATGTTGCCACGGCCAGGGAAAGGCGCCCTATGGATTCCACTGAGCGTCTTACTCTGGAAGCTGAGGCTTCCAGGTTGTATTAGCTGCGTGCCCACTCTTTTGCAGCATCGGAGGCAACCCACGTTATTGCGTTGGTAAGGAATTGACGAAATGCAGGGTTCTCGTAAGCACTAGGGCCATCCCCCCCGTCAGTTGCTACAACGGGGCTGTTATGGGAGCGCTTTGCCCATGCCACTAGATTGCTGCCCTCGGGATGATTCCAGTTACTTCGTTGTTCTGGTGGGCCAAGGGAGTTGAAATTTTCTTGGACCCACGAATAGTCGCTACGAAGTAGAGGCACTATATCTGGCCTGCTCTCAAAAGTAGCGGTCTTCAAATACAGTTCATCAGTTACTTCAAAGCCATCGCCTAAGCCTTGTAACACTGGGTGGGACGAATCGCACACGGAGAGAAAGTGAGTGATGTTTCCTCGCGGGTCATGGCCACCCCCGCGATATCCCGATACAGGTACCTTCACGCCATCCAAGACGGTCTCGCGCATGGTGAAAGATGACCCATGGACTTCTTTCCAAAGTGGCCAACCAGGCCACTGCACGATGGCATGATTGAGGAGAACAAGGCCAATGCCCTGTTCTAGCAGTGCCTTGATACTGTGCTGGTAGTCCTCTGGGGGAAGTTGATAATTGCCACTGTCGTCGGGTGTGAAGCCCCACATATCGTAGAAGACCACGGCGTCGTAGTCAGCTACATTTTCGGGGCGAAGCATCACCTGGGCTGCGGGCTGTTCAACTTGAGTGGTGTTTAGTTGCGGGTTCTCGTCAAACATCGCATAGAAGCCGTTGTAGTCGAAAACGTGCCCCTTCGTAACAAGTAAAACGTCCAATGCCATAGTGCCGCTATTCCTTTTGGATAATGCTTTCTGGTGGATGACCAGTAATTGTTTTGGTTGAGCTTCTGATAGATACCTCTAGCGTTTCTTGAACGTCAGATGTAGTTCGTTCATGCCAAGCATGATGCCCGGTTGGTTGCGAAAGTCATTCTTGTTTGGGGCAATCGCGAGTTCATCTAGACGGTCAATTAGTGTTCCAACCGCGATGTTTTGCTCCAGACGTGATAGGCCAGCGCCAGGGCAAACGCGGGGCCCCATGGAGAAAGTAAGGTGCCTGCCCGGGTTCTTTCTTTCCAGATCGATACTTTCTGAGTTGGGACATAGGTCGGGATCGCGATTGGCTGCACCGTAGCGGAGATGGAGAATTGAGCCGCGCGGTATCTGCACCCCTCGGATCTCTGTGTCCTCAATCACTAGTCGGGTCGACAACCCCTGAGTCGGAGCGAAGAGCCGGAGTGCCTCTTCCACGAAGAAGCGAATCTTGGAGCGGTCTTTTCGCAATTCCTCGACGATCTCTGGATGCTGGGCAAGCAACATGCCTTCTGCAGCTATTACATAACGGGTAGTGTCGTGCCCGCCGATGTGCATCTGGCCTGCGATACCAGCGATCTCCTCGTCGGTGAGTGAGCGGCCGTTGAATTCGACCTGAGTAAGATCCGAGATGAGATTGTCTCCCGGGTTCTTTCGAGCTTTTGCAACCTGTTCAAGGCTGTAAGCAAATAAGTCAGCAAGTTCGGCTGCATTCGCTTTCTCCTCTTCTGGGGTGAGCAGGTTCTTGTGGCTGTATCCGAAGACGAAGCGTTGCACCTGCGCATCTGCCCAATGTCGCGTTATTTCCAAGTCCTCTAGAGGAAAGCCGATTACGGTTGTGATCACGCGTTGTGGAAGCGGTGCTGCAAATTCAGATACGAAATCCACTTCCCCTCGATCGATCCAGCCATCGATTAGTTCATTTGCCTGGTGGGTGATCATCTCTGTGTTGCGGTGGGCCCCTTCAGGTCCCACCCAAGGTCCGGTTAGCTCTAGGCGTTGCTTCTTATGCAACTCCAATGTTGGTCGAACGGTGTCGCGTGGCGGAACTAAAGCCCCAATGCCGTTTTCTTCTACGAGTTTGGCTGCATCTTCGATCGCGATATGGGCCTGATACATGGGGAATTGCACAGGGTCGCGGACGACTGCTGCGATATCGTCGTACTTAGAGAGAATGAACGCGTCGGTTCCAGGTAAAGCGCCTTCTCCAGGAATGGGGTGAACAGGGGCTTCTTTGTGCAGGATGCGGTAGGCATCAAACCAGTGTTCCTGGGCTCCTGGGGAGAAGAGGTCGACCTCCTCTAGGTTAACTGGGCATTTGATCTCCGCAGCCATCATCTCGTCTTGCTTTTTTTGCTGCTCCGCTGTCAGGGGCATGGCCTTACCTCGATTTTTACGGACTGATTTTGATGTACCAAGGATAGCCGTGATAGCCCATCGCTTGGAAGTGCCACATTTGATTGGTTTTAGAAAAGTTCCTTCTTGGGTGGTGCCTGCCTTTAACTACCCGGAGGGGTGTAGGTAAGGCTGCCAGCCTGCTGCAGGGCAGACATGCCATCTTCTATGGACAAAAGTGGAGTGGTCTTTAGGTTAGCTACACCCCCGCCTGCGGAGGCAACCAGCGCAACTGCAGCCATACTTACATTATCTGGCACTCGCACTATCAAGACGAGATCGTCTTCACCAAAGGCAAAGAAGGCGGATTCTATTTCCCCTCCGACCTTCTCAAATAGAGGCCGAACCACCTCGATCCGGTTTTGCGGGTTTTCGATCTGGGCTGCCCATGCAGCACCGGTGTAGGAGGCTGTAATTAAGTAATGGGCCATGATGCTTCTCCGGATCCCTCATCTATTGGTATTTCTTGATGTTCCTAGGTTTGTGAAGATCTAGACAGTGTTCATCCACTGGCTAAATCTAAGCCGATTAGTTCTGCTAGTTTCAGCGCTCTCGCCCTTTGGTTAATACCTCGAGCCCTAAGCTGCGTCTTTGAGACTGGACAGAGAAGGGATTCTATCAGCTGGCGAATCGGTTTCTCTGGTAAGAAGAACCACCTTTCCAAAAAGAAGGTCCAAGCCAAGTACAGCACAATTGAACGAAGATCTGCATGGTGTTGTGTTTGAACGAAGGGGCTTCCTAGTGTCCTTTACGGGTTTCCCCAGGAGGCTCTTGCACTACGTGTAAACGTGGTTCAATATTATGCCTCGCCTTCCCATATATTTTAGGTGATACTTATTTGTCGGTGATAGGACTGTGTTAATTAACAAATTCTTGCGGTGCGCTGCGCCCATCCAGAAGACCTTGTATGTCCTCGCTCTCGTGTCCATGCTCCTCCTTGGGGCTGTCATGGCAATGGGATGCTCTGATGGTGATGAAAAAATCACTGTTTATTCGGGACGTAGCCAGAACCTTATTGGCCCACTTCTCGAAATGTTTGCTGAAGAAACAGGGATCAATGTTCAGGTTCGGTATGGCGGATCAACTGACCTTGCCCTGCTTCTCCAGGAGGAGGGCGACCGGACTCCCGCTGATGTGTTCATCTCGCGCAGCCCGGGCCCGATCGGCTTCCTTGCGGAGCGAGACTTGCTGTCCGAGCTGGACGATGAGGTGCTTGGTCTTGCTCCCTCGAGTCCTTCCGGCTACTGGGTTGCTTTGACGGGCCGCCAACGTGTCCTCGTCTACAACAAGGAGCTGTTCGATCCGGCCGACCTGCCAACTTCTATACACGAACTCACGGAGGAGAAGTGGTTAGGGCGGGTTGCCCTAGCCCCTACGAACGGATCGTTCCAGGACTTCTTTACTCTATTTCGCATTTCGGCGGGCGATGACAAGGCTCTAGCCTGGCTTAAGTCCCTCCACGATGGTGGTGCGCCTGTCTACCCGAACAACGTTTCCATTGTCCAGGCCGTGGCTCGTGGGGAAATCGAAATGGGGCTTGTCAATCACTACTACAACCTCCGCATCAAGGTTGAGGATCCCTCTGTCCTCAGCGAGAATCACAACTTCCAAGAGGGTGATCCCGGGGGCGTGACCATTGCTACGGCCATTGGAGCCATTGCCTCAGGTGATAAGGATCTGGCCCAGGAGCTCATCCGCTTCCTCACTAGCAAGGTCGCTCAGGAGTACTTTGGGCAGGCGAACTTCGAGTATCCGCTCGCTACAGGGATTGAGCTTGAAGGGGTTGCGCAGTCACCCGTGCCGATCGATCTCGGTGAGTTCGACCGTCTTGGAACCAGTCTTAAGCGAACTATCGAGCTCATCCGCGAAGCCGGCTTCGAGCCATAGAGAGCATCCCTTTCGGGTCCTCGAAGGTGGGCGTGGTATGCCTCTGCATATTTCGGGCGGTGTTACGGAGATGCAAAGCAACTAGCTTGAAAGCTAAATAAAAGGCATTTTCTAGCTTGGCCTTATGCGCAGGCCCCGTATAACCAACGTAATGGCGTCATTACGCAAGCAAGGCCTGTTGCTTCTCAACCTAGGGACACCACGGAGTCCCACAACCAAAGATGTACGTGAGTACCTGAGAGAGTTTCTCTCAGACCCGTATGTTCTCGATGTACCCGCACCTGTGCGATGGCTTCTGCTGAATCTAGTCATCCTACCGTTCCGCCCCTCGCGCTCAGCCCATGCTTACCGTCAGATATGGTCTGAAAACGGCTCTCCCTTGCTTGTCCATAGCGAGGAATTGCGAAGGAAGGTAGAAGAGCGATTGGGGGGTGTCGTCGCTGTTGAGCTGGCGATGCGGTACGGTGAACCTGCAATTCCCGAGGCGTTAGCCCGATTGTATGCCCAAGGCGTCAGCCACATCTCCGTCTTTCCCCTCTACCCACAGCACAGCTCCGCCGCCACGGACTCATCGGTTGAAGCAGTCCGTGCGGCGGCAGTTGGCTCCCCGGTGACAATGAACGTGGTGCCGGCCTTCTTCGACCACCCTCGTTTCATCCAAGCCGTGGCCGAGGCCTCCAGGCCCATGCTGGACGATGGCGCGGCAGAGAGGGTTGTATTTAGCTTCCATGGCTTGCCCGAGCGTCAGGTAAGGAAGGCTGATAGGACGGGGCGCTGCTTCACGGAATCGGACTGTTGCTTCGGCTCCCTCAATGGCGAAATGGAATGCTATCGCGCCCAGTGTTTCTCTACCGCTCAGGCCCTTGGAGATGCGCTTGGGATTCCCGAAGGCCAGCGTTTGGTGACGTTTCAGTCGCGTCTTGGACGGGACCGTTGGATCAAGCCACATACCGATCGAGTGCTCGCTCAACTTGGCCGAGAGGGTGTTCGTTGTGTCGCCGTAATCACACCTGGGTTTGTGGCGGATTGCCTGGAGACGCTCGAAGAGATTGGTATCCGGGGCAGCGCTACCTTCAGGGAACACGGGGGCGAGCAACTGTCACTCGCATCCTGTGTTAACGCTAGTGATGCTTGGGTAGATGCGGTTGTTGCGATTGCAAGGGAGCTAAACCCCTCGATCGATTCCGACTAGGGAAATTTGCGACTTCCTTCTTCTAAGAATGCTTTGATCTGGGGCTACCTGGTCCCTCGTCGAAGCTTTTCTGGGGCATGAGTACTCACCCTAAGAAAAGATTAGGTTGAACTAATATATATAATTAGTCTAAGCTCCCCTCCTGGAAGCAGCTTCTTTGATGATAGGACTTGCGCTAGACGCTACCTCTGGGGCCCGACGGCTACTTGCGGGCCTTGCCTCGCCTGATGTCTATAGCGAGGAGAGTGCTTTGGGATCCCGCATGTGGGGCGGTGGGCCCCTGCGCTGGTTCGTTGCTGCGGTGGTGGTGGCATCAGTAGTTGTGGCAGCTACTCAGATCGCTGATGGCGCCCTCTTAGTAAACGGGTTTGGAAAGGTTTTTCGTCGACCTGAGCTCCTGTTCCTCTTTCTGGGCGGCTATGCAGCGGCTTTCTTGCTGCGGGCAGTTGCCTGGAAAGGGCTTCTCGGACCCAGTGGGGCAGGGGTGAGTGGTGGCAGACTCTTTGCCATCCTGCACGCTGCGCTGTTTGCTAATCACGCGCTTCCGGTTAAGGCAGGGGAGGTGCTCCGACCCTTTCTCGGGACTCGTGCTGGCCTCAATGTAACGGACGCCACAGTGTCCACTGCTGTGGCCCGCCTGCTCGACCTTGCGGCTCTGTTCGCTATTGCCGCTGCTCTCATCCCTCTCACCGTTGGTATAGACGGGCTCACCGTTCTAATAGGCCCCGCCTGCCTGCTCTTGGCTTTGGTGGCCGTTCTGCTTTGGTTCCGTGGGACAACTGCTACCTGGAGCCGCTTCCAAGCTGTGGAGCGACTTTGGATCAGGACCAGGGATGCGCTCCGAGTCCTATCCCCGCGAACTGTGATTGGCGCTTTCGTCCTGACCGTCCCCAGCTGGATCCTTGAGGCAGTCGTTGTTTACTCTGCTGCGCACGCTCTCGGTTTCGAGATTTCCCTTCCTGTTGCGATGGCGGTCACGGCCTTCACCATCTTCTTCCAGGTTTTCCATATCACGCCTGGCGGCATAGGTGTCTATGAAGCGAGCATGATTGCTGCGCTTCAGGTACAGGGTATGCCGGGTGGTGAGGCTCTCACGCTCGCGGTGCTCACGCACGGCCTCAAGTTCCTCTACGCCTTTGGTATCGGTGGAGTACTGATGCCATATGCGTTCGGAAGTCTGCCAACACTAGGCAAGCTACGAGGCAGCCGCGACGATCCAAAACCCGCTGGCCGTCTTGAGAATGTGGCTGCCCGCCTCTGGAATGTCCTCAATGAGGGAAAGCCGTTTACGCCTGTCTTCGTTTTGGGGACCCTTGTGCTGCTGGGCCTGCCTCACCTTACTGATGGTGGCTATTGGGTGCGGCAGGGGATCGCAGTTGTCGCCCTGCTACCTCTCTTCGCCGTTTTCTATCGTTACGCGTTCCCTCTCCGTCTGCGGGCAGGCCTCTGGGTGCTTCTTGCTGTCTTCCTCGCCGCCTTCCGTTTCGTTGACCCTGTAGCGATAGGACTCGTGCTTGCGCTCTACCTTGGGTTTACCGTCGTGCTCTGGGGGAGCATCTACTACCACCTCCGCATAGGTACACCTTGGACGAATGGCTTCCGCTTCTGGAGGCTTGTCCTGGAGAATCCAGATCCCACAAGCGGGAACTTTCTCGAGCAGGTTCCCAAGCTCCTCATCCTAGTCTTGTTGTCCGGCTTCCTGGTGGAGCATTCCGGACCGCTTTCGTTCGCGGCGGTTGAGGGCTTCACGTTGGGTGCTGGCCTTTTGGCTGTACTCACGCACCAGTGGTGGTTCACCTGGGCGCCGCCGGATCCACTTACCCCGACCCACCTTCGTAACGAGAACGTTCCCGTCTCTCGGCGAGTCATCCTGATCGTAATTGATGGCTGTCGTCCCGATCGTCTCGCCGAGGCACGGACACCGTTCCTTGATAGCCTCGCCGCTCAAGGCCTCGTCTGCGGTGATATGCGCACTGTTTATCCTGCGCGCACCGTTACTGCGTTTACTTCGATGTTGACTGGAGCCCCACCGAGCGTCCACGGCATGCGCAGCAACTTTGTTCCTTCCCTTGGTGTGAAGTGCAAGTCGATATTCGATGCGCTCAAGGACCATGGAATGCATGGGCGTCTTGTTGGCATTGCCCATCTTGTGGATTCTTTTGGGGACCGTACTGTTGAGACTGTCACTGCAGTTACGCCTAATGAAGAGATTGACGACGCGCTCGTATCGCGTGCGAAGGCGGTGCTCAAAAATGAGGACCCTGAGCTGCTTGTTTTGCAGACACTCTCAGTCGACCAGACAGGCCATGCCCGGGGTAGCTACTACCCGGAGTACCTCGAGCGCATTGAGGCCACTGACCATCTGATTGAGGATTTTCTAGCGTGGTGTCGTGAGGAGGGCTACCTCGAAGGGGCAACAGTAATTGTTACGTCCGACCACGGTCAGGGGAAGGGTATTGGCGGACATGGCCACCTCACCGAGCCGGAAAAGCGCGTCCCTTTCATTGCGTGGGGTGAGGGTATTCCGCAGGGACTACAGCTGGAAGGCTCGCGTAGCTTGCTCGATGTCGCACCGACTCTTGCGTACTACCTTGGCGTCTCACCACCAGAGCAGTCGGTTGGCCAGGTGCTTTTTACTCCCAAAGGTGTTCCGGAGCGGGGAGATTCACTTGCGATAGTTATTCCCGCATACAACGAGGCAGAGGCACTTCCAGATGTTCTTGCGCGCATTCCGCGACAGCAGCTCGGCGACGTAACTGTCATTGTCGTCGACGATGGTTCAACCGATGCTACGGCAGTAGTTGCGGAACGCGAGGGTGCTGATCTTGTCGTTCGGCATTCCTCTAACCTGGGTCTCGGGGCTGCTCTGCGGACGGGTCTCGAAACGGCCCGTGGGCTCGATGCTCGTGCTGCTGTCTATCTAGATGCTGATCTCGAATACGATCCTGCAGAGATCCCGGCACTACTGGCTCCTATCGAAACTGGTGAAGCCGATTACGTTCTCGG
>CEUS01281516.1_pt1 | contig 14274 bp, 9 predicted proteins | sample 427031 | NCBI WGS metagenome assembly CEUS01 (sample SAMEA2622837, study PRJEB7988) | marine metagenome | biome: marine biome (ENVO:00000447); feature: marine epipelagic mixed layer (ENVO:xxxxxxxxx); material: "saline water (ENVO:00002010), including plankton (ENVO:xxxxxxxx)" | depth 140 m | reverse complement strand
TAGGTGCGATTGAAATTGTCTGGACCGGCGGTTGGTCCGGTGGCCTGCCGATTGACAAAGAGGCCTCCAATGCTCGATCGGTTTGGCAGATCACGACGGACACGCGCGACCGTAAAGTTGTTCGCGGGAGTCAGTCCTGCAACGTCTTCTGTTTGCATATTGAGAAAGCCAACAGTGACGGCATTGGATACTTTGCCAGAGAGCCTGGCGCCTGCCAGAATCGGAACTACCTGTCCTGCCTCAATACCAATTCGCCGGCTAAAGAACAATTCTGTTTGTGCGGGATCGCCCTGGACAGCACCACCGGCGTTACTCACGGTAAAAGATCCGGCATTTTCAAGAAAGAACGGACGTTTCTCAGGAAAGAAGAGATTAAAACGATCAAGATTGATCTGTTGTTCATCTACCTCTACCTGGGCAAAGTCCGTATTGAAGGATGCATCCAGTGTTAAGCCTGAGGTCACGCTGTATTTGAGGTCAGCGCCAACATCCCCGAGAAACTGTGTGGTTCCTGCCTGTTCGGTCTTTAGATTTAGCATGTCCCCTGTCAGATATGGGGTCAGTTTTAGATTTTTGTTATTGCCTTGCGGGACGACCAGGTTCCGCAACTCACCGGCGAGGGAGACGCGAAACAGGTTGTACTGCAGGGGTAGTTCAGACCAGTAGGCTGATTCATTGCGGCGACGAATATTCCGTTGAAAATTCACGCCCCACGTTTGGAGCGTGCCTGTGGGATAGCGAATAGTGCGGAATGGAATCGCAAATTCGGCAGTCCATCCGAGATCCGAGATCTCTGTGCTGACTTGCCAGACGCCATCCCAATTTAAATTAAATCCACCCCCGCCCCCGCGGGTCGCACCCCCGCCGCCCATGCCGGATCCGCCAACGCCCTCATTGACGACCTGTCCGTCGTACTCCTGCCCCGCCGGACTCGTCCCAAAGACAAATCCATTTTGCCGATCGAGAAAGGTGTCAAGAATCAATTGGAAGCTATCGCTATTGGCGAGTGACGAATCACGGCGACTATCCGTCACGATGATTTGCTCAGGATCTCGGTCGTAACACACGACGCCAATGTACAGGGTGTCTGCTGTAAATAAGATGCGGACTTCAGTACGTTCACTGGCTGGGTCACCTTGATTTGGTGCTGTTTGTCGAAATCCTGTGACCGCTGGCAGATCCACCCATGCCGGATCGGTTAGGATGTCTCCGTCGAGTACGGGGACATGAGACGTCACGGGATGGGCTACAGTGTACGGCCCAGAGATCGGCGACTCTGAAGTTTGCGCGGGCTGTGCATCGACCACCGTTGCGCTGAACGTGATGCACATTGCTGCCCAGACAACACTCCGGTGATGCCTTTTTTCGAAAGTACTCCGTAATAATCGCATGCCCACACCGTTAAGGATAAACCGTCTGTTCTCTTAATGGTGTGATACAGGGGCTGAGCGACTGCGAGTAAAGATTTAACATATTGTCAGAAGACACTTGCCAGTGTGGCTCACGTGTGCCAGCATTTGGGCTTACGCTGGATACAATACCTTTAAGGAGACTGTATGAGGGTCCTTCTACAGAATCGTAAAATACGAGTTGGTTTAGTTGGTCTGGTCCTGTTTGTTGCGTTAGGCGTAGGACAGGCCGTGATAGAAAAGGCAGCCACTGCACAGACAGAAGGTCTGACATGGGGGCCACAATTTGAAGTTGATCCGTTGTGGCCGAAACCACTTCCTAATCATTGGGTGATCGGTGCAGCTATTGGGGTGGCCGTCGATGAGCGAGATCATATTTGGATTGTCCATCGAGCGTCGACGCTGAATGCCGGGGAGGTTGAGGCATCGGCTGATCCCCAGGTTGCGATTGATTGTTGTGTGGCCGCGCCGCCAGTATTGGAATTTGACCAGGCCGGAAACTTAGTTGGCTATTGGGGTGGCCCAGGTGAAGGATATGAATGGCCGAAGTCCAATCACGGGATCACCGTTGATCATAAAGGTAACGTATGGATTGGTGGGAACGACGCGGACGACGCACATGTACTGAAATTCACGCGACATGGTGATTTCCTGTTGCAGGTTGGTCGAGCTGGACAGAGTCAGGGCAGTAATGACATGCAGAATTTTAGCCGTGTTGCGAAGATTTTTGTCGATCCACGTGCGAACGAGGCTTACATATCTGATGGGTACGGCAATCGTCGTGTCGTAGTCATTGATGCCGACACAGGTGAGTTCAAACGGTACTGGGGAGCGTACGGAAACGTTCCGGATGATACAGATCTTGGGCGATATGACCCAAGGGCGCCGGCCGCCAAGCAATTTCGGACGCCTGTCCATTGTGCTGAGCTGTCGACCGACGGACTGTTATACGTATGTGATCGGGTCAATGACCGCATTCAGGTGTTCAATCCAGATGGGACGTTTGTACGAGAAATGTTTATCGAAAAAGAAACGCTAGGTGCGGGTTCTGTTTGGGATCTTGCATTTTCTCAAGACGCTGATCAGAAGTACCTGTACGTTGCTGATGGGGTTAATGAAAAGGTCTACATTGTAGAACGGAAAACACTTGAGTTGGTTTCTAGTTTTGGCGATGGTGGGCGACAGCCTGGACAGTTCTATGGGACGCATAGCATCGCGACTGATTCTCATGGCAACGTATATACGACAGAGACTTTTGAAGGTAAAAGACTCCAACGGCATCTGTATAAGGGTATGGGAACAATTCGTACACCTCATCAAGGTGTGCTCTGGCCGAGCGCCAACTAGAAGATCCCAATCAGTAGTGCCAGACCAGGGTTCAGAAACTCAACATAAAGAGTATCTGAGCCCTTTTTTTTAAGAGGCAGTTGGTTTTTGCTTAATCTACTTAGGGTAGAGCGAATACAAATACTCCGTTCCCGGTGGGGGGATGTCGTTTTTCTGGTGTTAACTCCCTAGGGACTAAATTGTTCCAGCTTGCTCCTCCGGTGCCGACAGGTACGGCGAGGTACTGTTTTCCATTTACGGCGTAGGTGATTGGAAAGCCTTGCACCGCTGTCGGTAATCTGGTTTGCCACAGTATTTCTCCAGATTGTGCGCTGTACACATACAGATAACGGTCCCAGTCTCCCATAACCGCTAATCCGCCACTTGTAGTAAGCGCGGCTGTATTCGTTGGCGTACGAGTGCGGTGTCGCCACAAGACTTCTCCGGTTCGCATACTCATTGCCACAAATTCGCCAATGTGTTCAGGACTGCGAGGATGGAAATGGTTGGTGCGTCGCACGGGACCAGCTCCGCCGCCACCTTCTCGTTTTTCCACGGGACCAAAAATGCCTGTTTCACAATTTAAGGTCAGCGGAATATAGAACGCTTCGGTATCTGGGTTGTACGACATCGCCCGCCAACTTTTAAAACCTGACGTGCTTGGGCACCAATGTATTTCTTCTCCGATGTCTTGGATTGTGCCCTCACGGTATTCTGCTCTTCCTGTGCTCGGATCAATATCCACTAATGTTTGATAGCCTAGGTCGTGGGCAGCACGAAACTGGCCGGTTGCCCGATCCAGTTCCCAGAGCACGGCAATTTTGCCCATGGTGAAGACGGATTCACGATCATCATAATCGACTAGAATGCGCTCAAACACCTCGTCCATATCGTGTGATTCACCGGGAAGATGTTGGAAGTACCATTTCAGTTCACCGGTACTGGGATCTAACGCAAGCGTCGAATTGGTGTAGAGCGCATCGCCATCGGTGCCTCGAACGGATCGGGCCCATGGCTTGGCTTGTGCGGTGCCAAAAAACAAGGTCTTTGCACGCGGATCATAACTGCCAGGGATCCACGCATCTGATCCTGCCCGAAACATCACAGGGAGATCTCCCCAGGAATCCCCACCGCGTTCGCCTGGCCGTGCGACCGTCGACGTTCGCCATAATTCTTGACCGGTATTGGCATCAAGGGCCACAATGTAACAGGTGTCGTCGCGATACACGCCACAGCGTGTGAGTCCGGACACAACCTTGCCATCAGCAATAATTGCACCACTAGTAAATTCATAACCGGCGTCGCCGCCGATATTGGAATCCCACACCTCATCGCCTGTCCGAGCATCAATTGCAACCACGTGAGCGTCGGAAGTGTTTAGATAGATTTTGTCCTGATAAATCGAGAGATTTCGGTGCATCCGTTCGGGCGAGGCTCCTGTTGGATTGTCTTCGGTCGGTGTGCGTTGCCTGCGGTACTCCCACAAGAGTTCTCCAGTTGTGGCATCAAGTGCTTGGACCAATTCACCTGGGTTTGCAATGTACATCACGCCTTTATAAACCATCGGGGTTGTTTGCTGTGACCCTTCAGCTAGGGCCCAACTCCAACTCAAGCGCAACTGGTCAGCGTTTTCAGCGGTAATTTCATTAAGGGGGCTATGGCCCCATGCATCTAATGTGCGTCGCCAATGAATCCAATCAGCAGGATCTGGATCTTCTAGTACCGCATCGGTGACTGGACGAAAGTTGTTCCATTGCTGTGCCCAGGCACTGGGAGTAAAAGTGCCCGCAATAAGAACGGTCAGCACCAGTCGCAAGAAGCTACTAGTGTCGAGGTGTAGTAATAGTGAGTTTAGATATTTCATCCTAGTGATCCCCCAATCAGAGCCACGCATCATAAGAGAGGTGCCACACTATATCATTCGGGCATTTGCGGCCGTATTTGTGTGAGGCATTTTCTGATGCCATTCATGCAGTGCCGCGCATGAAAAGCAGATATACTGGCTGTTTCCCGATTAAATGTGTGCAATAAAACCAAGTATATAAGGAATTTGTGGAGGGATAAGGTGAGATTATCGATCGGCGCACTTCAAAAGGCTGTTTCCGTAACCGTTTGTCTTTTCACACTCAGTGCAATTGAGGTGCTGGCCCAACCAAAATGGGCAAGTGAAGGCCCAGTCGTTCACGGTCATCACCACCTCAATGTAACAGACCGGGCAGCGCACGAACATTTTTGGGGTGAGACGCTTGGGGGGATTCCGACCCCATGGCGCGACGTCAATATTTTTAAATTTCCTAATGCCTTAGTGTTTTTAACCGAACGTGAACCGACAGGTGGAACCATAGGGTCAACTGTGAATCACATTGGGTTTTGGGTGCCGAATACACGGGCGACACTCGACAAAGTAGTAGCGGCTGGTTATCCAGTTATCACTGAGCAGGAACTGCCAAATGCCGACGTGGAGGATGGCATGGTTTGTTCCGACAGCCAGAACACTTGTATTGCTTACGTACTTGCGCCAGATGACGTTAAAGTGGAATTAGTTGAAAATCGAGGACAATCCGTGCCTATTCAAAATCATCATATCCATTTTCACACTCCTGATGTCGAAGTTTTGCGCGAATTTTACGTAAAAACGTTTGGTGCGGTTGCAGGGATAAATGGTAATTTTAAAGTTGCCGATTTGCCCGGTGTGAACATGCGGTTCTCTCAGGCAACCGGTCCGGTTGTTGGTATTCAAGGACGAAGTCTTGATCATATTGGTTTCGAAATTGACGGGTTAGAGGCCTTTTGTGAGAAGCTTGAAAATATGGGAATAACGTTTGATCGTCCCTATTTCCGTATTGACGAACTCGATATTGGGGTGGCTTTTTTTACTGATCCAGATGGAACATATATCGAACTGACTGAAGGGTTGGATAACTATTAACAGTGCGCTTTGGTTGAACTAACCAAAGTCGAGCAGAGGATCATTATGGGCAATTTAAACAGCTTTTTTTGTATGGCTATGTTTGTCACAGTGAGTTCATCTGTGCTGTCGGCGCAAGCACCGATTCCTAATGTCAATGATGGGGTAGCTTTGCAGAGAGAGTGTGGCACGGCCTTGGATCAGGCTGATACTGGTGGAAAAGGCACAAGCGATCGAGATGAAATGGAACGAGGAAGTGATATGGGGCAATGTCTTGGTCTCGTCACTGCTGTGTGGCATACACACATGATGATGGTCGATGATTTTGATAGCCGGGAGGCATTTTGTGCTAGCCAGACCGTGAGTGCTGGACAGATGGCGCGAATAGTTGACGCTTATCTCAACGAAAATCCGCATGAACTGGCGATGTGGGATACGGTCTTGATCTTGCGTGCATTCGCCACGGAATTTCCATGCGACTAATCAGTTTGTTCAAGATGCGAGGTCGGCAGCAATTTACGCACGAGGTTGTATGGCTAAGTTAGAGACAGCACAACGAACAAGTGGTTTTACGGAATCAGTTATTCGAGAAATGACACGGTTGGCCAATAAACACGAAGCCATTAATCTTTCTCAGGGTTTCCCAGACTTTCCAGCTCCCGATCAGGTTAAGTCGGCGGCATGTGCCGCCATCATCGATGATTGTAACCAATATGCCGTAACGTGGGGTGATCCTGTATTTCGTAAGACAATCGCGGATTCATTTTCACAACAGTATGGAGTGTCGGTAAATCCTGATACTCAAGTAACCGTTTGTTGTGGAGCCACTGAGGCGATGGTTTCGACACTTTTGGCCTGTGTTAATCCAGGGGATGAGGTAATTGTTTTCGAACCGTTTTATGAAAGTTACGGACCGGATTCTATTTTAGCCGGTGCGGTGCCGCGGTATGTAACCTTACGAGAACCGGACTGGACTTTTGACCAGGATGAGTTGGCAGCAGTCTTTAATAATCGGACCAAAGCGATCATTATTAACAGTCCGAACAATCCTACGGGCAAAGTGTTCACTCGAGAAGAACTCACCGTAATTGCTGAATTATGTTTGCAGTGGGGTGTGCTGGCGATTACCGATGAAATCTATGAACACATCGTCTATGACGGAACCACGCATACGCCCATGGCTGCTATTGAAGGCATGTCAGAACAGACGGTTGTTATTAATAGTATGTCTAAAACTTTTAGTGTGACCGGCTGGCGTGTCGGTTGGGCGATTGCTCCTGAATGGCTGACAAAGGGGATACGCAAGGTGCATGATTTTTTAACTGTAGGGGCCCCTGCACCGCTTCAGGCTGCAGGTGTATCTGCTTTGGCTTTACCAGATGAGTTTTATCGAGATCTGGCGAGGGAATATGAAGATCGGCGTAATCTTTTACTGACGGTACTCGAACGGCATGGTTTTAATTGTTATAAGCCTGCGGGCGCCTATTACATCATGACCGACATCGGAAGACTCGCTGATAACGATGTTCGCTTTGCCAAGCGTTTAGTTGAAGAGGTAGGGGTTGCTGCAGTACCGGGAAGCAGTTTTTATCACGAGCCCTCTCTTGGTTGCACAAAACTCAGGTTTTGCTTTTGTAAAAAGGAGCAAACATTGAGAGAGGCAGACCGTCGTTTGGCAACGCTGACCGAGGCGCCTCTACGTCAGGCGAGCTCTTCGACGGTATAAAAGGTAAAATGTGAGCTAGGATATCTCGTCCTTAATATTAATCGTAAGTAAGTTTTGATATTTGGTCTTGTATCTCCTGCATTAAATACGGCTTACGATTTTTTATGCACGTCTTTTAATTTGTATTAACTATGTCGTCTCCTTTGCGCAAACTTTTACCATACGTGTTGTCCTACAGGAAAAAACTGGCTCTTGGGTTTGTGTTTCTTTTAGTCACAACGACGATCCAACTAGTGTCACCATGGGTTTTAAAGTACGCCATTGATGAATTAATGCTTGGTGTGACGCGCTCGAAGCTTATTGGATATGCAGGAGCACTACTAGGGTTGGCGGTTTTAGGAGGAGCAGGACGTTTTTTCATGAGGCGTATTATTATCGGGGTTTCCCGCCTCATTGAATACGACTTGCGGAACCGATTTTTTTCTCATTTGCAACAGCTGTCGTTGTCTTACTATCAAGAAAATCGTACTGGCGATCTAATGTCCCGGGCCACTAATGATTTAAATGCGGTTCGAATGATGGTGGGGCCAGCCATTATGTATTCTTCAACCACCGGTATTACGTTCATTGTCGCTGTATTTCTAATGTGGGCCATTTCACCACGCTTAACATTCTTTGTTCTTCTCCCGCTGCCCTTGGTGTCACTGGCCGTAAAGAGTTTTGGAAGTGCGATCTATCGACGGTCTGAACTAATACAAGCACAACTAGCAAAAATGAGTGCGATCACTCAAGAAACATTGACAGGTGTTCGAGTAGTTCGTGCTTATAACCGCGAAGCACTTGAAATTGAACGGTTTAAGGACGCCAATTACGAATATGTAGAGCGCAGCCGTTCAGTAATCCGGCTGCAAGGTATCTTCTATCCAAGTCTTGCGTTGTTGCTCGGGTTGTCGGGGCTTGCCGTTTTAGCGATTGGTACGAGAGAGGTTGTTTCTGCGCGGATGAGTCTTGGAGACTTCGTAGCTTTCAATGCATATCTCATGATGTTGACATGGCCTATGATCGCATTCGGGTGGGTCACTAACATTCTTCAGCGAGGGTTAGCTGCTTGGAAGAGGATGTTGGATGTGTTAGAGACCGAGCCGACAATTAAAGCACCCGTGGCTCCATCGATAGTCTCGAATGTAGGTGAGACCAAAGGTGCCATTACATTTAAAGAACTGTCATTTTCGTACAGGGACCGCCCTGTGCTGAGAAATGTGTCAGCGGTGATTAAGCCGGGACAAAGTCTTGGCGTGGTCGGCCCAACAGGGTCAGGTAAGTCTACGCTTGTGAATTTGTTGCCCCGGCTGTTTGACCCTCCAGAGGGCACGGTATTCATAGATGACCATGACGTTCGTGACATACCGTTAGCTGTGCTGCGTGGGTTCATTGGCTATGTGCCTCAAGAGCCGATTCTTTTTTCTGACAGTATTATCAAGAACGTTATGTTCGGAAGCCACTCGAATAAAAAGTCGCTGGACGCGGCTGAACAGGCAATCGAAATTTCTCGTCTTGATAAGGATCTTCAAGGGTTTCCAAAAGGGTTTGAAACAGAGATTGGCGAACGGGGTATCACTCTGTCGGGTGGACAAAAACAGCGCGTCGCGATTGCGAGGGCATTGATGGTCGATCCGAAAATTTTAGTGCTCGACGACGCGTTGTCCGCCGTGGATACGCAGACCGAAGATGAAATTTTTTCACATCTGCATCACATCATGCGGGAACGTACTTCGGTTGTAGTGTCTCATCGAATTTCCGCGGTGCGAGATGCTGATTTAATTCTTGTGCTTGAGGACGGACGCGTGCATGAGCGGGGAACGCATAACGAATTGGTAGATGCTGGTGGAGTCTATGCCAATCTATACCAAAAACAACAGTTGCAAGCGGAGCTTGAGGAGTCCTAGTCATGATGCCTTACGATGACGATCTCTTCACTAAATCGTACGATTCACGCCTCATGCGTCGTCTATTGGCGTACCTTCGTCCGCATCGGGTGGAAGTCTTTATAGCTGTATCAGCTATAGCGGGCCATTCGCTTATGCAACTCGGGTTGCCCTATCTTACAAAGCTGGCAATTGATCGCCACATAATGACTGGTAGTCTCAATGGTCTTGAGGAAATTATAATCCTTTGCTTGGTACTTCTCAGCAGTTGCTTTGTGCTTGAGTACATAGAGACATATACGATGCAAATGATGGGTCAGAAAATTATGTTCGACTTGCGCATGGAGATCTATCGTCATCTCCAGCACCTCGATTTACGGTTCTATGACACGAACCCCGTCGGTCGTTTAATGACTCGAGTGACAACGGATGTGGATGCCTTAAATGAACTTTTCTCCTCTGGGGTGATTTCTATTTTTCGAGATGTTGTCTTACTTGTTGGCATCATGATCCTGCTGTTGTGGATGGACTGGAGGTTAGCTCTCGTAGCATTTTCGGTACTTCCCCTTATTATGGTTGTGACTCACTGGTTTCGTAAAAACGCACGCGAATCATATCGGAAAGTTCGATTTTTGATTGCCAGAATCAACACCTTTCTTCAAGAGAACATTACGGGCATGGCCACCGTGCAATTATTTCGTCAGGAGAAGAACAATTTCGACAAGTTTGATTCCGTAAATCAAGCGCATCGTGATGCGAACATCGATTCAATTTTTTATTATGCAACTTTTTATCCGACAATTGAATTTATCGGGGCTCTCGCAACGGCATTAATTATATGGTTCGGCGGTGGTTGGTCTTTACAGGGCACCTTAACCCTTGGTGCATTGGTAGCCTTTCTACAGTACTCGCAGCGATTCTTTAGGCCGATTAGCGATTTGTCCGAGAAGTTCAACATCTTGCAATCTGCCATGGCTTCATCGGAGCGCATTTTCGATCTACTAGATACACCAGTACGGTCCGCGAAGTTTCAAGAGGAGCAACGGCCGTCAGGTGGTGGGCGGATTGTTTTTGAAAATGTGTGGTTTGCTTATAACAATGAAGACTATATTCTGCGGGATGTTTCGTTTGCAATTAACCCTGGTGAACGTGTTGGGATTGTGGGTTCGACTGGTGCAGGCAAAACGACACTCATTAATTTGCTGTTTCGTTTTTATGAAGTCAATAAAGGACGCATTACGATTGATGGAATTGATATTCGCAGTATTCCTCTGGATGTTTTGCGAGAACGTTTTGGTTTAGTGCTTCAGGATGTTTTTCTATTTTCCGGTACAGTCCGTGAGAATATAGCTATCGGAAAAAGATCGATAGAAGAGACTGACCTGAGAGCAATAGTGGACAGTGTCAATGCGAAATCTTTCATTGATCAGTTGCCGGGTGGACTTGGTGCAGAGTTGGGAGAGCGTGGGGCCACTCTGTCAAGTGGACAGAAACAGTTGCTATCCTTCGCAAGAGCACTGGTTTCATCACCAAAGGTGTTAATTCTTGACGAGGCGACTTCAAATATTGACACTGAGACTGAACTGCTTATTCAGGAGGCGTTGCATCGTTTAATGAGTAATAGAACAACTCTTGCTATTGCACACAGGCTATCGACGGTTCAGGATATGGATCGAATACTTGTCTTCCATAAGGGGAAACTTCGAGAAAGCGGAAGTCATCAGGAGTTACTTACCCAAAGAGGTCTCTATTTTAAGTTGTATCAGTTGCAATATAAGGATCAAGAAACCGATTCTTCCTTTTCGGTCATGAAGACCTCTTTTTCTTCAAGCCAATAATCCAGGTCTGTGGTTAGTAATTCTGTCAATACGTGACAACGTTGTACTGTGTTTTAAACAGTGCGCTCTAACTATCACTGTTGTCGAAAATGTTCATAACCTTGAGGCAAAGAGATGTCTTGATTGCCAGATTTCAATGTGATTTCACGATTTTTGGTGATGGTTCCAATGCGAGTAATGTTGATGTCTTTGTTGAGACGACAGATAGTTTCAAGAGATCGGCGTTTTGTAGGAGATACTGTGAATAGGAGTTCGTAATCATCACTATGAGATAGGGATGCCTTCAGGGGGTCTATGCCTTGGTTTTGAAACCATTTAAGGGCCCCGGGTTCAATCGGAATCGTTGTTGCGTCGAGAGCGGCACCTACGTTACTGGATTTCGATAAGTGACTGATGGCATCGATTAATCCATCACTTAGATCAATACAGGATCTCGCTACCCTGTTTCGCCCGAGTAAGGTGCCGAGGCGGACTCTCGGTTCAGGTCGAAGATAACACTGACGGCAGGTGTCATAAATGTCAGAACGATGGGACGATTTCATTTGGTTCAGCACTGCCAGGCCGGCGGCGGCACCTCCAACGTAACCACTTAGATAGAGACCGTCGCCGGGTTGGGAGCCGTTTCGCCGCAGGATACGTCTTTTATGAACACTACCAATGGCTGTTATATCGATCACGAGTGGGCCACTTGATTGCGTAACATTTCCTCCGATTAGCGAAACCGAGTGTCTGTTGCTAAGAGAGGCAAAACCTTCGAGTATTTCATCAAGTGACATTACGGAAAGGCCGGATGGAAGCATGAGTGAAAGAAGTGCGTGTTTGGGCGAAGAACCCATTGCGGCGAGATCACTAAGATTCATGGCCAGTGCTTTGTAACCGATGTCGTAAGGTGAGACGAAGGCTCGTTTAAAGTGAATATCTTCGACTGCGGCATCAGTGGTAATCACGGTAACCATTCCGCGGTCTTGTTTTACCACCGCTGCGTCATCGCCAACGCCAACAATTATTGAAGGCTGAGCGTAGGGCAGAAAATTCTTGATGCGCGCGATGAGTGCACGTTCTCCAAGGTCTGCGACAGTAACTTCAGGTGTAATACTCACTAGCGGGCGTAATCAATAGAGCGGGTTTCACGAATAACAGTCACTTTAATTTGTCCAGGATATTCCAGTTCGTTTTCAATCCGTTTGGCAATGTCTTTTGACAACCAAACTGATTCCTCATCTGTAATTTCCTCACTTTCTACCATGATACGAATTTCTCGTCCTGCTTGGAGTGCGAATGCTTTGTTGACACCGGTGAACGAATCTGCAATTTCTTCAAGCTTTTCAAGTCGTTTTACATAGGACTCAAGAATGTCTCGACGAGCACCAGGACGTGCAGCTGAGATTGCATCAGCGGCCTGCACGAGCATCGATTCAAGGGATGGCCAATCTATGTCCATGTGGTGGGCCGCCATTGCGTCGACGACGGCCTCGCTTTCGCCATGTTGTTTGAGAAACTTGATGCCGAGTTCAAGATGTGTTCCCTCAAGTTCTCGGTCCATAGCCTTGCCGATGTCGTGAACAAATGCCGCTCGGATAGATACGTGGGTATCTAAACCAACCTCGCGAGCCATTACACCAGCGAGATAAGCGACCTCTTTTGAGTGTGCGAGGACGTTTTGTCCATAGCTCGTCCTGAACTTCAATTTACCCATCATACGGTAAATTTCTGGATGCATATCATGCAATCCAAGCTCAAACCCTGCAGCTTCTCCATCCTTAAGAGTCGCTTCGTCTATTTCAGATCTAACTTTGTCGACGACCTCTTCTATACGTGCGGGATGAATTCGCCCGTCTGAGATCAGTTGCTCGATTACTTGTTTGGCGACGGCACGTCTGTACGGATCAAAACTAGACAAAATAATGGCTCCAGGCGTGTCATCTACAATCACTTCTACACCGGTGGCGGTTTCAAGCGCGCGAATGTTTCTTCCTTCGCGGCCTATGATCCGACCTTTTAAGTCGTCACTTGGGAGATCTACAACCGATACAGTCGTTTCGATAGCATGTTCTGCAGCACTTCGTTGAATGGCTTGGGTAACGATTTGTTTGGCCTTGTCTGCGGCGGTTTCTCGCGCTTCATGTTCAAGCCGTTTCAGAAGATTAGCTGATTCACGGCGCGCATCCCCTTCATACTTCTCGATTAGCACTGTTTTCGCTTCATCAGCGGTCATTCCTGATACGCGTTGCAGTTCTCGTTCTTGATCGGCTACAAGTGCTTTGTACTTTGCCGATTGGTCGTTCATTGTTGCTTCGGACTTAGAGAGAGCGACTTCTCGACTTTTTAGTTCTTCTTCGATTGTTTTAATCTTCGCTTGGCGGTCAGCAAGATTACGATTTTGTGTAGCCAGAGAATTTTCTAGTTGTGTGGCTGCATCTTGTTTTTGACGAATGTTTTCATTTGAGTTTTGTAATAGCTGGTGAGCCTCTTCCTTAGCACCTAATATGATTTCCTTGCTTTTCGAGTCTGCATCGCGTTGTGCGTCGCGCAGAACACGTGTGGCTTCCTGACTCGCGTCGGCTAGTGTTGTTTTTGCCGAGCGCTTGGAAAGAGCGATCAAGACGAGCATCACAACGCACCCCGCGGCGAAGCTTAAATAGAATGGTATTCCGTTTGATAGCAGCTGATTCATGGGAGCCGCCTCGCAAATATTACGGAACAACCGGGCACTAGAAACGACGCGCCAGAATAGTTGTAGAAAACAGGTTAGGCTCCCCGCGTTGCCGTGTGGGGAGCTCGGATGAACCTGTCAGTAACAGGTGGAGCTGCTATGAAACCTTTGCTTTAGGCTTCCTCACTCAAAGGCATGCACACCACAAAGTATCGCAACTCTCTTGGGTAAAACGTTGGCTCAACCGATTCTCCAGACCATCACGTGCAAAGCAGGGTGTTTTCATAAACTAACTGCCATTTAGAACAAGTTAACGAATCACCAAGGTCTAATGGCCTCTAAGTATTCCGCAATCTGTTTTATCGATCTTAAAACGAACACTGCAGGCTGGCAACCCATAAGCAAAATCTTTGCTTCTAGACGAGTTAAGGGCCTGTTTGTTTCAGCTTGTTTGTGAGCTTTCAGAGAGAGCCGTGTCTACCAACTGTTCTAGTTGAAGAACAATCTTTTTAGTGTCGTTTGTGACAGGGATTTTGCTGGTTGCAGACG